>Ga0194056_10001386_pt1 | contig 13221 bp, 12 predicted proteins | sample SepL4413m_MetaG_FD_155458 | JGI IMG/M metagenome (GOLD analysis project Ga0194056, IMG submission 155458) | Anoxic zone freshwater microbial communities from boreal shield lake in IISD Experimental Lakes Area, Ontario, Canada - Sep2016-L442-13m | ecosystem: Environmental > Aquatic > Freshwater...
GGCCGAGGTACTCGGGCAGGCCGGGCTCGGCCAGCATGCGCTGTATGCGGGCCACGGCGCGGCCGACACTGGTGTCGGCTCCTATCAGGGCTTCTCGAAACGCCAGACCCTCGGTCGGTTGCGTTCCCTTGCCGCCCGAAGGCATGGCCGCAGCGGCGCGCCGCAAGTCCGCCATCATGTTTCGAATCTTGGCCTCCCGCACCGGCACCGTTCCGGCGATGTCGGCGAGGGTAATACGCAAAAACAGGTGCAGGATGCCCAGACGCTCGGCCTCCGACATCTCGCGCATGGGAATCAGGTCCACCAGCGCAGCCAGCGAACCTTCGCCAGTGCTGAGCACACCGAACACGTCGTGGAAACGGATGATGTGCAAGAACAGCCAGTGGTCCAGCTCGGTGCTGAACATGGCGCGCAGCGCCCCCTGCTCGGGGCTGTATAGCAGGTGGTAGTAGCCGATCGTGGTGTGACGCTCACGCTGGATGATTTTGCCGATGTCGTGGTAGAGCGCCGCCACCGCAATGTAGCCATGGGCTGCCCTGGCCGACCAGCCACGTCGCTGCATCTCGGGCGACTCGAAGATCGCCTGGTAGTCGCACTCCAGTTCGGCCATCAGGAACAGGAGCTCGTCGTCATCTGTCTGTACCACGCCACTCAGGCCATGCTGGTTGATTTGCAGCGCCTTCTTCACCACCGCGCGCACATGTCCCGGCGTGTCCCGGTTGTCCTTGGGGTCGCGCTCGTGATCTACCAGCCCGGCCAGGTCACGGCCAAAGGGCAACTCGGCCAACAGGGCATCGCTTGGCCAGGGCTCAACCGCCAGAGCAGGGATCAAGCGTGCAAAGGCCGACTCGGGCGGGAAGTGTGGCTGGGCGAAGGCTGGGTTTCGATCTGAATTCATAGCCGTGAATCCTACTGCAAAGCCCCGTTTCGTGTTGGGGACAGAGCTGAAGATCTGTCCCGCAAAGCTATTTGTTTTTCTTCGGCCGCTTCCAGTTGGGGATGCTGACCTGCCTGGCGCGCGCCACGCTCAAGGCGCCCGCCGGCGTGTCCTTGCTCAGGGTCGAGCCGCCACCCACGGTGCCACCGGCACCCACGGTGAGGGGCGCAATCAGCACGCAGTTGCTGCCAATGTGCACGTCGGCTTCAATCACCGTACGGTGCTTGTTGGCACCGTCGTAATTGGCGGTGATGCTGCCGGCGCCAAAATTGACGCGCTCACCGACCGTGGTATCCCCCAGATAAGCCAGATGATTGGCTTTGGCGCCGCGTGCCAGACTGGAATTCTTGACCTCGACAAAGTTGCCGATATGCACTTCGGCCCCCAGCTTGGCACCCGGGCGCAGTCGCGCATAGGGCCCGACCAGCGAGCCAGCGCCAACCTCGACGAAGTCTTTCGAACCCGGTGCGCCACCCTCGATGTGACTGAAGGCGTGGATGACAGCGCCGGCACCAATGCTGGCATTCGAAATCACGCAGCTGGCACCTATGCGTACATCATCAGCCAGCGTGACCTGGCCTTCAAAAACACAGTTCACGTCAATCGAAACATCGGCTCCGCACTGCAGGACGCCGCGCACGTCGAGCCGCGCCGGATCCGCCAGGCGCACGCCTTGCTCCATCAGTTGCAAGGCGGTCCGTCTCTGACAGGCGCGCTCCAGTTCAGCCAGTTGCAGCGGGCTGTTCACGCCAGCCACCTGCAAGGCATCGGTGATCTTGTGCGCCACCACCTCAACACCATCGGAGACCGCAAATTTCACGATGTCGGTCAGGTAATACTCGCCCTGTACGTTGTTGCGGTCAAGCCGCGCCAGCCACTGCTTGAGTTGCCGCGCGGGCAAGGCCATCATGCCGCTGTAAACCTCATTGATGGCACGCTGCTCGGCACTGGCGTCTTTTTGCTCGACGATGGCCTGTACCGCCGCACCTTTGCGCACGATACGGCCGTAACCCGTCGGATCCGCGAAGTCAATCGTCAACAGGGCCAGTTTTTTGTCGCCACAGGCAGCAATCAATTGCCGCAATGTGTCGGCGCGAATGAGCGGCACGTCGCCCGACAGGATCACGACGACACCGTCATGACGCAGCACCGGCAACACCTGCTGCACCGCGTGGCCGGTACCCAGCTGAAGCTCCTGACGCACGAAGTCGAGATCAAAGCGCCCGGCGCCATCGCTCTTACCAGCCAACGCGGCCTCCACTTCTGCGGCGCCATGGCCGGTAATCACGATCACCTGGCGCGCGGAAAGTTCGGCCGCCGTATCCACAACATGCTGCAGCAAAGCGCGTCCGGCCAAAAGGTGCAACACTTTGGGCAATTTGCTTTTCATGCGCGTGCCTTTGCCGGCCGCCATGATCACCACATCCACAGCGCCTGGCGCGGTGGCGTTTATTGAAATATCACTCATGCCCGTCCCCCATCAGTCAACAAGTCGATTCCTGAAGCTCCGCCACATTATCGGTGTGCTGCTGGCCGTGCTGCTGCTCTCAGGATGCAGCGCCGTCAAGCTGGCGTACCACAACGCCCCCGAACTGAGCTACTGGTGGCTCGACAGCTACCTTGATTTCACGCCAGCGCAGTCAAGCCGGGTACGCAGCGATCTGACGGCCCTGCAGAGCTGGCACCGTCAGCATGAACTGCCTTTGTACGCGGCGACGCTGGAAAAGCTGCAGGCGATGGCTGGCGCAAGCGTGAGCGCGGGACAGCTCTGCGCCGTGGCCGAGGAACTGCGGCCGCGCTTGCAAGCACTGCTCGATAGCGCCGAGCCGATGGTGCTGGCGATCTCGCCGACGTTAACGATGGCGCAAATGGCGCACCTGACGCAGCAGTTTGACAAGCGAGCCGAAAAATGGCGCCAGGATTGGCTTGCCGGTACCGCGCTGGAACGCCGGGAACGCCGCCTCAAGCAACTGCTGGAGCGCGCCGAGCCGTTCTACGGTCGAATCGACAAGGCCCAGCGTGCGCTGCTGCAAAATGCCGTGGCCGATTCCCTTTTTGACGCCGACTTGAATCACCGCGAGGCACTTCGGCGCCAGCAGGACACGCTGCAGACCTTGCGCCGCGTGCAGGGCCGCAAGCCCGACGAACCCGGCGTCCGGGTCGAAATGCGTGGCCTGATCGAGCGTGCCATGAGTTCGCCTGATACGGAATACCGAAATTACGCTTCCCGCATGCAGTTGGAGACCTGCACCACGCTGGCAGCCCTGCACAACAGCAGCACCGCGGAGCAGCGGCGCCACCTGATGGAAGCCCTGAAGGATTACGAAAGCGATGCCCGCGCTTTGATGACAAACCCGCGCTGAAGCGGCATAAGATCAGGCCATGGCGATCAGTGTTTTCGACCTCTTCAAGATCGGTATCGGTCCGAGCAGTTCCCACACCGTGGGACCGATGCGAGCGGCGCGTCTGTTTGCGCTGGCGCTGCAGCGCGACGGCCTGCTGGACGCGACGAGCAGACTGAAATGCGAACTTTTCGGCTCGCTCGGTGCCACCGGCAAGGGGCACGCCTCCGACAGCGCCGTCATGCTGGGACTGATGGGCCACAGCCCGGACACGGTGGACACGCAGGCCGTGCCGGCGCTGGTGGAGGCGGTGCGCAGCAGCAAACACCTGTCTTTGCTTGGTCAGCATCGCGTCGTCTTCAACCCCAGCGAGCATCTGCTGCTGTACCAGCGAGAGGCCATGGTCGAGCATCCGAACGGCATGAAGTTCAGCGCCATGGACGCGCAGGGCAAGCTGCTGAAGGAGAGCAAGTACCTCAGCGTCGGTGGCGGATTTGTCGTGACTGCGGGCGCTGCCAACGAGGCCGTGCTTCACGCCTTCGAGAAGACGCCCCACCCGTTCGCGTCGGGCGATGAACTACTGCGCCTGTGCCAGACCCACCAGATAAGCATCAGCGAGCTGATGTGGGCCAACGAGCGCACCTGGCGCAGCGACTTGGAGATCCGCTCTGGCCTGCTCAACATCTGGCGTGTCATGAGGGAGTGTGTAGCGCGCGGCTTGACCGAGCAGGGCACGCTGCCAGGGCCGTTCAAGGTTCCACGACGCGCCCCGGTGCTGGCAGCGCAACTGCGCGAGCGGGCCGAACGCGCGCTGGCAGACCCGCTTTCCGTGCTGGACTGGATCAACGTTTACGCCTTTGCCGTGAACGAGGAAAACGCGGCCGGTGGCCGCGTCGTGACGGCACCCACCAACGGCGCTGCCGGGGTCATTCCGGCGGTATTGCACTACTGCGACCGCTTCGTCCTGAATCAGGGTCAGCGCGGTGGCGCTGCGGTCGGCGAGGATGCGGTGATCGAGTTCCTGATGACGGCGGCTGCCATTGGCATGCTGTACAAGCTTAACGCCTCCATTAGTGGCGCCGAAGTTGGCTGCCAGGGTGAAATTGGCGTGGCCTGCTCGATGGCTGCGGCCGGGCTGGCTGCGGTGCTGGGCGGCAGCCCCGAACAGGTAGAGAATGCCGCCGAGATCGGCATGGAGCACAACCTGGGCCTGACCTGCGACCCGATTGGCGGGCTGGTGCAGATTCCGTGCATAGAACGAAACGCCATGGGCGCGGTCAAGGCCGTCAACGCCGCCCGCATGGCGCTGGCCGGCAATGGCCAGCACGTGGTTTCTCTGGACAAGGTGATCAAGACCATGCGGGAGACCGGCGCCGATATGAAGACCAAGTACAAGGAGACTTCGCGCGGCGGTCTGGCGGTCAACATCGTCGAATGCTAGCTTTGCGTCATGTCTGCACCTGCCAGTGAATTTGCCCTGTACTGCTGTGAACTGCTGTCCACGGTGGGCCCCTGTGTGGCACGCCGCATGTTTGGCGCCTACGGCATCAGCACCGAGGGACTGACGCTGGCGATACTGGCTGACCTGGGTTCCGGCGAGAAGCTCTGGCTCAAGGCCAGCGAGACTTCGCGGCCCGCTTTCGAGGCCGCCGGCTGCGAACGCTTTGTCTATCTTGCCAAAGGCAAGCCCATGAGCATGAATTACTACTGCGTGCCCGACGAGGCCCTGGAGTCGCCTCAGTCAATGGCACCCTGGGCGCGTCTTGCGCTGGAAGCAGCGCTGGCGGCACGCTTGCCACGAACCGTGCGCAAGGCCAAAAAGCCGGGGTCACGCAACCCAGTTCTCGACGCTTAGACCTTTCACGCGGACGAATTCGCGCTCGTTGTTGGTGACCAGCACCCAATCGTGCGCGATGGCGTGGGCGGCGATCCAGAGGTCATTGTTGCCAATGCTCAAGCCTGCGCGCTCCAGACTGCTGCGAATCACGCCGTAGTGATGACCCACCGCGGCGTTCAGCGGCATCACCTGGATCAGGCCCTCAAGCTGTTGCAAGGTAGCAAGAGACTTTTCACGCATCTGGCTTTTTTCAGCACCGTGGCGCAGTTCGCCGAGCGTGACGACCGACATGGCGATGGCATTGGCACTGTGCTGCTCGAAACGTGAACGAACCGCAGCCGGGTTGTTCTTGGCGATGTAGATGCAGATGTTGGTGTCAAGCAGGTAGCGGACGGTCATTCAGAAACTCTCCCGATCCTGGGGCGGCGTGTCAACGCGCCCGTCGGCCATGAAGTCTGCCGGCAAGGCACTGAGTGCGTCGAAGATGGCGGTGGCGCTTGCGGGGTGCTCGCGCAACACGATGTCGCCACCTTGCCGGAAGATCTGCACACGCTCGGCAGCAAGACGAAATTCCTTGGGCAAGCGCACCGCCTGGCTGTTGCCAGACTGAAAAACTCGGGCGTAAGTCATGGCGACTCCTTCTGCTAAATATACACGTTAAGTATATACATTTACCCACATGGATACAAGCTTCCGTGGAGCCAAGCACTGGATCCCGGATCGAGTCCGGGATGACGACTGAGGGGTCCGGGATGACAAACCACTGGTCCGGGATGACGATACGTCAAAAACAGGTAACGATGGCGTCGCACACCTTGTAGTCTTCGTCCACCAGCGGCATCCAGCGCCACTTGTCGAAGGTGGTGCAGGGGTGCGAAATGCCCAGGCAAATCAGATCGCCCACCTGCAGCGCCGCATGCTGGGCGCTGCTACCGCGCAGGTAGGCGTGCTGGTCGTTCAGTGCGCTGATCTTCCAGTCCGCTGGCGCCGTGACCGGCTCCGTGCGGCCACGACGGCAATGCAGCAGCGGGATCGGCATCTCCAGGTCGTAGGAAACATCGCGCTTGCCCACCGCCAGAATCGCCAGACCCGGTTCCGGGCAGGACTGCACACGCGCCCAGACTTCCATCGCTGCTTCCAGACCTGCGCCGCAGCCGGTGCGCGCCGCCACGGCACTCATCATGCGCTTGTAGTTGCCCTGATCGCTTGTCACGTAGCAGCCCGAGCGCAACAAGCCCTGCACCGGTCGCCCAAGCACTGTAGCCAGAGCGCTGGTCACCAGATCAAAGATGGCCGAGCCACCGGCGCTGAGCAGGACTTCATGGCTGTCAAACAGCTCTTGCTCGTCACAGGCTTTGGCCACCGCCACCAGCAGATCCATGAGACCGCGTGCATAGGGCTGGTCAAGCTCGGTTTTGCCACTGGCGGCCAGGCCTTCGTAACATTCGATGCCGACCAAGTGCACGGCTGCACTGGCATGGAGTTGGGTGGCAAGGTCCAACGCTGGCGCCAACCCACGGCAGCCGGTACGTCCGCCCGGCACACCGATTTCAAGCAGCACTTCAAAAGCGTGGGCGCCCGGATGCGCATGCTGCCAGGCCTCAATCAGTCCGAGTTGATCAGCCGAGTCCACCAGAAAAACAATCCGCAGTCCGCTCTGACTTTGCAGCAAGTCCTCAATGCCCTGCAGGTCGATGGCGGCCAACACCTGGTTCGCAATCAGGCAGCGCTGCGCGCCGGCCGCGATCGCAACGCGCAACTGGGTCACGTTGGCCACGGTCATGCCCCAGGCGCCGGCATCAAGCTGCTGCCGAAAGAGCTGCGGCGACATGCTGGTCTTGCCGTGCGGCGCCAGACCCAGTCCATGGGCCTTGGCAAAATCCTGCATCCAGAGCAGGTTGCGCTGCATCGGTTGGCGGCGGATGACCGCCAGCGGCAGCGGCAGATCACCCCTCAGGACATTCCAGCCCTGCGCCGCAATCTGCGATCGCCGCAAGGCAGGGCTGCTGTGCGGAAAACCCTTGAACGAAGAATCGATCAGGGGATCGAGAAAGTCAGCCACACCCATCGTCAGATTGGCCAGACAACGCCGTTGTCGTTCAGGATCGCATCGAGCGGCATGTCGTGCGCCTCCGGCTCAAAATCGGGCAGAAAGCCCGGCGCAAAACCCAGCCCTACGGTGAACGGGCGCGGCCGCAGGGTGGCCAGCATGCGGTCATAAAAACCGCCACCATAGCCCAGGCGATAGCCGCCCGCGGCATAGCCAACGCAGGCCACAAACAGCAGGGTCGGAGCTATCACCTCGGTATCCTTGGGTTTGGGAATACCGTAGGCGTCTTCTTCCATCGGACAGCCCGGATACCAGGCGTGGAAGCGCATGGTCTTGTGTACCTTGTCGACCACCGGCAGGCCGATGCGGCGCGGCTGCGGCTGGTCCAGCAATTCACCGTCTTCCTTCCAGCGATGCAGTGCGGGCAGCGGATCAAACTCGCCCTTGATCGGCCAGTAGGCGCCAATCACGGCGTCAGGTCGCCCGACCAGCCAGATGCGCATCACACGCTGCAGAAGATCAGCGCGCTGTAGTCGATCTGGCAGGCTCAAGCGTTGTTCAATCAGGCGCTTGCGCAGGGCCTTTTTTTCCAAAGCCTTTTGTCCGTCGGAGTTATCCATAATCCCCACATGCAGTTTCATCCCATTTTGACATCGATTGCGCTCACAGGATGCCTCGTCCTGATGCCGCCGGCCCCAGCCCACGCCCAGCCGGGTGCCGCCACCAAGGCATCAGCCGACGAGCTGATTGTGGAGATGAGCCAGGCCTTCAAGAAGAACAACAGCAAGCGCCTGAGCAGTCTGCTGCCGCAGGTCGCCGGTCATCCGCTGGAGCCCTGGGCCGCCTACTGGGAACTGCGCGCCCGTCTGGACACGGCGGCGCCGGCTGAAGTTCAGCAGTTCTTCAGCCGCTACGCCGGCACTTACCTGGAAGACCGGCTGCGCAACGATTGGCTGCTGCTGCTGGGCCAACGCCGCTACTGGGCCGATTTTGCCGCTGAGCAGGCCTTGTTTCGCATGAGCGACGACCGCGAAGTGCGCTGCTACACACTGGCCCTGGAGCCCCTGCAGAGCAGCCCGGAGCTGGTGAATGAGTTCAAACGCCAGTGGTACGGACAAAAGGAAATGGACGATGGCTGCGCCTACGGCGCCGCCCAGTTGTACGCCGCCAAACTGCTGAGCGACACCGACGTCTGGCACAAGGCGCGTCTGGCGATGGAGGCGAATCGGCCGAAAGCAGCGAAGGCCGCTGCCGCCATGATATCCAGCGCCGCAGCAGCGCCTATCGATGAAATAAGCAGCAACGCGACCCGCTATTTGTCCAAGCGCGTGCTCGCCATCCGACGGGTCGCCCGCGAAGCCGTGGTGCTGGCGCTGATCCGCATGGCAGCGAGCGACCCCGACGGCACCGCCAGCGTGCTGGAAAACCACTGGAGCGTGCACCTGAACGCTGAACAACGTTCCTGGGCTTGGGGCGTGATCGGCAGGCAGGCGGCGCAGCGTTTGTCAGCCCATGCCAGCGAGTACTTTGCCAAGGCCAGCGACGCCGATCTGGACGACGAACACCTGGGCTGGAAGGTGCGCGCTGCGCTGCGCCAGGGGCAGTGGCGCAGCGTGGCCCCCGCCATTGAAGCGATGAGCCCAGAGGCACGCCGCGAAGCGGTCTGGGTCTACTGGAGGGCGCGCGCCCAGCAGCAACTGGCCAAGTCTGATGCTGATCGCGCGGCGGCTACCGCGATGCTGGAAGGAATTGCCGGTGTGCGCGGCTTTTATGAACAACTGGCGCTCGAAGCCTTGGGCCAGCGCGTCAGCGTACCAGCACGCCCGGCACCGCTGACGACGCAGGAAAAGGACGGCGCTCGGCTCCATGCCGGTCTGAACCGGGCGCTGTATGCGATTGGACTTGGTTTGCGCAGCGACGGCATACGAGAGTGGAACTACAGCGCCAACCTGCACCAGCGTGGCGGTATGAGCGAGCGCGAACTGCTGGCTGCTGCCGATCTGGCCTGCCAGCGCGAAGTGTGGGACCGCTGCATCAACAGCAGCGAACGAACCAAATCTGTCATCGACTTTGAGCAACGCTTCCCGATGCCGCACAAGGAGGCCGTGCTGCAGCGCGCCGCGCAGATCGGCATCGACCCAGCCTTTGTCTATGGCCTGATCCGTCAGGAAAGCCGCTTTGTGATGGACGCGCAGTCAGGTGTCGGTGCCGCCGGCTTGATGCAGGTGATGCCTGCCACGGCCCGCTGGACTGCCAGGAAGATCGGCCTGACCGACTTCAAGGCACAGCAGATCAACGACAGGGACACCAATATTGCCATCGGCACCGGTTATCTGAAACTGGTGCTCGACACTTTCGAGGGCTCCCTGCCCCTTGCCGCAGCCGCCTACAACGCCGGCCCGAGCCGCTCGCGAAACTGGCGTGGTCAAGGCGATGCACCATTGCTGGAGGGCGCCATCTGGGCCGAGAACATTCCTTTTGCCGAGACCCGTGACTACGTCAAGAAGGTGCTGGCCAACAGTACCAGCTACGCCGCGCTGATCAGCGCTCAGCCGCAGTCACTGAAGAGCCGGCTCGGCATGGTCGGGCCGAAAGATGCGAAGGCGGCTGAAGTCAACCCGGATCTGCCTTGAAGCCATTAACCTTGCGGGACAGACCGCAGCTACGCAAAGCGAGCCAGCTCTGTCCTCAACTGACGAGAAAGAAGCCATGCTCAAACTGATTGTCGGCAACAAAAACTACTCGTCCTGGTCGATGCGGGCCTGGGTGCTGCTCAAGCAGGCAGAAATTCCGTTTGAAGAAGTGATGCTGCGCTTTGACGCGTTCGATGCGTCTTCTGCTTTCAAGAAGGCGATTTGTCAGTTGACGCCCACCGGCAAGGTGCCGGTGCTGCTGGATGTCGACCTGGCGATCTGGGACACCCTGGCGATTGCCGAATACCTGGCGGAGCAGTTTCCCGACAAGCACTTGTGGCCGCAGGACCGGGCCGCTCGCGCCAGAGCGCGCAGTGTGTGCGCTGAAATGCACGCCGGCTTTAGCGGTTTGCGCAGCCACTGCCCGATGAACATCGAGGCCTCGCTGACCGATAGCGGGCGCCTGATCTGGCGCGACCAGGCCGCTGTGCGCAGCGACGTAGCGCGACTGATGTCGATGTGGCAGAGCCTGCTGGCTGAGCACGGCGGTCCCCTGCTGTTTGGCAATTTCACTATCGCCGACGCCTACTTTTCGCCCATCTGCACGCGCCTGAAGACCTATGCCCTGCCGCTGACGCCAACCATTGCCGCTTATGTGGAGCGCGTGCTGGCGCTGCCCGGAGTGCAGGCCTGGATCGATGGCGCAATGGCGGAACAGGATTTCTTGCCGTTTGAAGAGCCCTATCGGCTGCGCCGCTGAGATGCAGACCTACCTGGTTGGCGGTGCGGTACGCGATGCCCTGCTCGGGCTGGAACTGAAGGACCGCGACTGGGTGGTGGTGGGTGCAACACCCGAATTGATGCTGCAGCAGGGCTTTCTGCCGGTGGGCAAGGACTTCCCGGTGTTTCTGCATCCCAAGACACACGAAGAATTCGCGTTGGCCCGGACCGAACGCAAGACCGCACCCGGCTACCACGGCTTTCAGTTTCATGCCGCCGCCGACGTGACGCTGGAGCAGGATCTGGCGCGGCGCGACCTGACCATCAACGCCATCGCCGTGGCCGGTCAGACGAACCAGTTCACCCAAGCCACTGATCTGGCCAGCGCCGAACTGATTGACCCCTACGGTGGTCAGCAGGACCTCGCTCTCAAGGTTTTTCGCCATGTGACCCAGGCCTTTCGCGAAGACCCGGTGCGCATCCTGCGCGTGGCCCGTCTGGCAGCGCGTTTTGCCGACTTCAGCGTGGCCAGCGAGACCATGCAGTTGATGCGGGAGATGGTGCAATCCGGCGAAGCAGACCATCTGGTAGCGGAACGCGTCTGGCAGGAACTCTCCAGGGGCCTGATGGAAAACACGCCGTCGCGCCTGTTTGCAGTGCTGCGTGAGTGTGGTGCGCTGGCACGCGTGCTGCCGGAGGTAGAGCGCTTGTGGGGTGTGCCGCAACGCCCCGACTACCACCCCGAAATCGACACCGGCGTGCACCTGATGATGGTGCTCGACATGAGCGCCCGGCTGCAGACTCCCTTGCCGGTGCGCCTGGCCTGCCTTTTCCACGATCTGGGCAAGGCAACGACCCCCGTCGAGTTGCTGCCCCGGCACCATGGCCACGAGGAGCGCAGCGAGCGGCTGCTCAAGAGCATTTGCCAGCGTCTGCGCGTTCCCAGCGAATGTCGCGAGCTGGCCGAGGTGGTGGCGCGAGAGCACGGCAACATCCATCGCAGCGCCGAGCTTGGCGCTGCGGCGCTGGTGCGTCTGCTGCAACGCTGCGACGCCTTTCGCAAACCGCAGCGCTTTGCCGAGGTCCTGCTGGCCTGTGAATGCGATGCGCGCGGTCGCTTGGGATTTTCCGAGTCAGCCTACCCGCCGTCCGGACGGCTGCTGGCAGCACTGGCTGCGGCGCAAGCTGTGGCCACGCAGCCAATCGCCGAACAGGCCATGGCCAGCGGAGCTGAGGGCAGAAAAGTCGGCGAACTGATCGCTCAGGCGCGGGTGGCTGCCGTCCTGGCCAGCGGCTTGGTCAATGCTAGTGCGTGCGGGTGACTTTGGCCAGATAGGGAGGATGGTCGGGATTCATGCCACGCGCACGTGCCAGCGCCTCGACCATCGGGTAGAAGCTCTGAATGGCTGAAATCGGATCCAGATCGGTTGACGCCGTCGGCGCAATCGGCAGATTGACATGGGGCGTACCTTCGGGCGCTGCCAGCAGGACACGGGCGCCGCGTTCGCGCATCTGCTGCGCCAGCGCCAGCAGTCCGGCCTGCGCCGGACCTCGGAGTGCCAGGACCAGCAAGGGGTAATCTTCGTCAATCAGGGCCATCGGGCCATGCATGATCTCGGCACCGGAGAAGGCCTCGGCCTGGATACCGCAAGTCTCCTTGAACTTCAGCGCCGCCTCCAGCGCCACCGACAGACCGGGACCGCGACCGATGACAAACAGGCGCTCGGTCTTGCTCAGCGTCGCAAGGCCGGCTGACCAGTCGGCAGCGGCGGCGCGCGTCAGCACCTCGGGCAGGGCAGTCAGCGCTGCCTGCAATTCCTCGTCCTGCTGCCAGCGGGCAACCAGACCCGCACCGGCCACCAGTTGGGCGATGAAGCTCTTGGTGGCTGCGACGCTGGTCTCGGCACCGGCATGCAAGGGGAACACCCACTGTGCGGCACGTGCCAGAGGGGATTCAGGATGATTGACGAAGGCCGCCGTACAAGCCCCGCCGTCAGAGAAGAAGCGCGTCGGCTCCACCAGATCCGGACTTTGCCCGGACTGTGAAAACGCCAGCGACAGCACACCAGGGCAAGCCATGGGAGACTGATAGAGCGTGATCAGCGACATCGGGAGCGAGGCCACCAGCCGCCCGAGTCGCGCCATGATGAGGTAGGCCATGAAGTGCGCTGCATGGTCCGAGCTGCCACGCGCCAGCGTCAGGATCGACTGCGGCGGTTGTTCCCGCAAGCAGGCTCCAAACTCCCGGTACAGGCCATCATTGAGCGCCAGTTGACGCGCCACAGCGCCTGGCGCTTCAAGCGCCTCACGCAGCATCCGGGTGATCAAGCGATCTTCCTTCAACGCAGACGTCGAGCAACTGGAGGTCACGATCAAGCAGCACCGCATCGCCCCAGCTACCCGCGGCCAGGCGCCCGCGCTCCGTCAGGCCAAGGTAGTTGGCGGCATGGGTCGAGACGCGGCTGGAGGCCTCACGCAGGCTCAGCCCGAGCTCAGTCACCAGATTGCGCAAGGCCTGGTCCATGGTCAGCGTGGAGCCCGCCAGCGTGCCGTCCGCCAGCCGCACACCACCCAGACACTTGGTCACGGTGTGACTGCCCAGACGGTAGTCGCCGTCGGGCATGCCGGAAGCAGCCGTGGAATCGGTCACACAGTAAAGCCCTGGAATGGCACGCAGGGCGACGCGAATGGCCCCCGGATGC
>Ga0194056_10001387_pt1 | contig 13219 bp, 15 predicted proteins | sample SepL4413m_MetaG_FD_155458 | JGI IMG/M metagenome (GOLD analysis project Ga0194056, IMG submission 155458) | Anoxic zone freshwater microbial communities from boreal shield lake in IISD Experimental Lakes Area, Ontario, Canada - Sep2016-L442-13m | ecosystem: Environmental > Aquatic > Freshwater...
CATGAACGCAGCGCATGCTGATTATTTAGCATTTGCTAGCCCAGTTACAGTTCCCGGTGATTTGCAATTGGCCCACATCATGAGTTCATTGCCAAACTCGATTCCGCGTGATGCCATTGTGACTAATGGCGCTGGTAACTTTGCTACCTGGGTGCATCGCTTCTATCCTTATGGGCCCTATAAAACGCAATTGGCCCCTGCCAATGGATCAATGGGCTATGGTTTGCCCGCAGCAATTGCTGCAAAGATCACAAACCCTGAAAAAGTAGTCATTGCAGTCTGTGGCGATGGAGACTTTATGATGAATTGCCAAGAATTAGCTACTGCTGCACGTTACGACGCTTTCCCAATTATTTTGGTGGTTAACAACAATATGCTCGGCACTATTCGCATGCATCAGGAAAGAGAGTTTAAGTCGCGTGTAATCGCAACTGGCCTAACCAATCCCGATTTTGTGAAGTTTGCTGACAGCTTTGGGATGCCTGGATATAGAGTCACTAAAACAGAAGAATTTGCTCCAGTATTTGCGCGGGCACTTGCCAGCAAAAAGGGAGCCTTAATCGAATTGGTCTTGGATCAAGACGTCATCTCACCAAGCAAGCTCTTATCTCAACTTGGGCAGTAAAAAAGAAATAGTAAGCGTAAGGAATAAAAAAGAGGAAAATTTCTCCTCTTTTGCATTGGGGATTTACAATAATTAATCCACCTTTGCCCCAGAATCCTTCACTACCTTCGTCCACTTAGCAATCTCATTTTTAATGAAGGCAGAAAATTGTGCGGGTGTATTACCCACTGGTTGGGCACCCATCGCCAGATACTTTTCTTTTACTGACGGGCTATTAATAGCCGCCATTAACACAGCACTATCTTTATTCAAAATATCTGCAGGCATGTTTGCAGGTCCAACTACACCAAACCAAGAGGTCGCTTCATAGCCTGGTAAGTTAGCCGCTTCAGCAATGGTTGGCAAGTCTGGGAACGCGGGAGAGCGTTTGGCGCTGGTAACTGCCAATGCTTTTAAACGACCCGCACGAATAAAGTTAATAGAAGAAGGAAGGTTATCAAACATAATGTCCACATTTCCTGCCATCAGGTCGGTCACTGCTGGGGGACTTCCTTTGTATGGCAGGTGAACCATATAGGTTTTCGTCATCGACTTAAAGAGTTCTCCAGCCATATGGATCGACGTGCCATTGCCGCTTGATGCCATATTGACCTTGCCGGGATTGGCTTTAGCATAAGCAATCAAATCATTTACGCTATTGATATTGTTCTTGGCCGCAAACTCAGGATTAATCACTAAAACATTGGGTAGCTCAGCCACCAGAGAAATAGGCGTGAAATCTTTAATAGGATCAAACGGTAGCTTCCCTCCGCCTTGAGTGTAGAGAGGAAGATTGATGCCATGGGTACCTACAGAAGCCATGAGCCAAGTGTAGCCATCAGGAAGTGATTTAGAAACAATTTCTGCGCCGATATTTCCCCCTGCGCCTGGCTTATTGTCGATCACGATATTCCATTTGACCGTATTGAGGAGTTCATTTTGAAGTGGTCGGGCAATATTATCAGTTGCGCCTCCAGCCGGAAATGGAACAATAAATCGTATTGGCTTATTCGGGTAATCAGTTTGGGCGAAGCTTCCTTGGGAAGTACCAGCGAGAAGGGCCGTAACAATCAGGATGAATTGAATGGCACGGCCAATCGTTTTTAAAGGGTTACTTTGAAGCATTGTCATCTCCTATTTATAAGAATCATTCTGATGATGATTTTTAATAGTACACATCAATCCTAATAGGTTAATCGATTAAGAGGCAATAGTGGGCGAAAGAAGCCTAAAAATGAAAAAAGCCGCCAATCAAGAGTATCCTACGGGGTCTGTGGTAAGCGTTGTCAAGATGAGTGGGAGCCTTCCCTGTGACGTGCTGCGCTAACTTGAAGGCATCAACGAAAGAATGCAATGACCAAACTGACATCCAAACCCATCCTGAAAAAAGCCAGCTTGATTCTTGCTCAAGAGTTTGCATTACCTAAAGATATTGCCTGGGCCTGGGTTACCTTATTGCTTTCTCAAGAAGAGCAAAAACGCGATAGCGAAGAGAAGCGTTATAGCCGTATTGCAGAATTTGAAGCATGGATTTTAGAATTAAGCCTACCTAGTGACCCTAAACATCTTGAATCGGGAGCGGTAAGTCCAGGAGCTGTAAAAAACTCGGCAAGAAATGTCTATGAGTGGCCGCATGAATATATTTTTGAAGAAACCACAACTCCAAATTATCCTGATGCAAAGGTCACCTACAGTGATACGATTACTAAACCTATTTTGGATGCAGTCAAAGATGCTGGAGGAGCAGATGATCGTGCTGCATTGATGGCCATCCTCGAAGCTTATGCAAGAAAAGGCAATGAGCCCTTTGCAAATGTCACGCCAGAAGGTATTCAATGGAAGGGCAGCAATTGGACTGAAGGGGATAAATACAATCTTCTCACCCTGAAGACATTAAATAATCGCTTGGCCAATCTGCGTAAAAAGGAATTAATCTAACTCCTTTGGCCCCAGCCAGATTACATTGACATTCTATTTATCGCTACTTGAGGTTATTTAAAACAATCTGAAGTACTTGCAAGACCAGCAATAAGACTAGAGGCGATAAATCGAGAGCGCCCAGATTGGGAATGACTCGTCGAATAGGCGCGAGAAGAGGTTCCACTAACAGAGATACTAAATACTGGATTTGAGAACCTGCGCCAACCCACGAGAGAATAACGCTTGCTAACACTAGTCCAACGAGTCCAGAAAGTGTTAAATCAAGAAGGTCAATCAAGGCAAAAATAAGCCAAGACGCTGCGAAAGGGGTGGCCCCCACAATCAAAGATAGGACAATTATTTTTCCTAGGACTAGGAGGTAGGCCGCGACAAAGCTTGCCACATCAAAGCGACCGATGCTCGGAATAATCCGACGAAGTGGGAGAACAATCCAGTTCGTGAGGGGGAGCAAGTAAGCCCCAATGGAATTTCTTTGACCACTCGCAAGATTAAAAGCCAGCCACTGTAAATAGCATCGTAGAAGACAAGCGCCAGCGACAATACTTACGGCGACTTGCAGTAGAAGGTTTGCAATTTGTATCAACATCATTAGATTGTAGGGGTAATTAGGGTTGGGAGAGGCGAGTGGAGTGAGTTGGCGCAAAAGTCTTTTTACAGCTCATCAGAGTCTATCTTGACAGGCTTACTAAACCCTAAAGAAAAAGCCCCTAGATTGCTCTAAGGGCTTTACTTATTTGGCTCCTCGACCTGGGCTCGAACCAGGGACCTACGGATTAACAGTCCGAACAACAAGTTGTTTATTGGTGTTGATTGGTATAGCTAAGTCATTGTTATATCAATATAAATCAATATTTACAAGGCTTACAGGGTTATCTTTAATATTCCCCTAAATTCCCTTAAATAGATATAAAATCAATACATGACCAATACATGGGAATATTGAGGTTATATGGCTACCAACAAAATAGGCTTTACCGCACCGAAAATAAGCGCTTTGGGGTGTGAACCGGGCAAGTCGCAGACTATCTATTGGGATGGCAAAACGCCTAGCCTTGGGGTGCGTATCACGCCCACAGGCAATAAAGCCTTTATTTTCCAAACATGGTTTAACAATACCAACCTACGCATGACCATTGGTGATGTGAATTCTTGGGCAATTGATAAAGCGCAAACGGAAGCAAGGCGCTTAAAGGTGCTGACTGACCAAGGAATCGACCCTAGAGAACAAAAAGCCGATTTAAAGGCTAAGACTATTGCCCGACAATTAAAGGGCATACAAGGGCTGGAAGTATGGAAGGATTACATCGCAGACCGCAAAAGCCAATGGGGTGAACGGCACTTAGCAGACCATGACGATATGGTTAAGGCTGGTGGTGGCAAAGTAACTAGGGGATTGCGACCCGGACAACCAAAAACTAGGCAACCCGGCATTCTTGTTAGATTGCTATCACTACCAATTAACGAAATCACTAGGGATAAGGTAGCGCTATGGCTAAAGAAGGAAGTCCTAAAAAGACCTACTAGAACACGCCTAGCCCTTTCTTTACTTAAAGCCTTTATCACTTGGGCGAGTAACCAAACCAAATATAAGGTGCTAGTTGATGTAAATGCTTGTGACCGATTGACTAGCGAATTGCCAAGCAAGCAATCTAAAGATGATTGTTTGCAAAAAGAGCAATTAAGCCTTTGGTTTGAAGGTGTTAAGCAAATCAACAATCCGGTAATCAGTTATTACCTTCAAATCTTGTTATTGACCGGTGCAAGGCGTAATGAGTTATCCACCCTAAAGTGGGTAGATGTTGATACCCAATGGCATACCGCTTTAATCAGGGATAAGGTCGAAGGCAATCGCAAAATACCGCTAACGCCCTATGTGGAATTGCTACTTAATATTCTTAAAGTTAAAAGGGTGAATCAGTATGTATTCGCAAGCCCTAGCGCTAAAAGTAAACATATAACCGAGCCACGCACTGCCCATAACCAAGCCTTAGAAAGCATGGGATTACCAAAACTCACTATTCATGGCTTAAGAAGGTCATTCGGAACATTAGCAGAGTGGACAGAATGCCCGGCTGGCATTAGCGCCCAAATAATGGGACATAAGCCTTCCGCATTGGTGGAAAAGCATTATCGGAAGCGCCCAATTGATTTATTACGCCAATGGCATAGCAAGATTGAGAAATTCATTCTTGATGAAGCTGGCATTCCACAACCAAAAGAAGGCGCAAAGCGCTTAAGGGTCGTAAATACGAAATAATCTATTTAATTTTTATACATTGACCATTTGCATTAGGCGGGACAAATGATGCTGAAATCTTTCCGGTAATAGAGTCAAAATAAAAACCTTCAGTCCCAAAAATTCCTGAATTTCCTTTATTACACTTTTCGGCAAAAAATAACTCCACGCCCTTTTTTTCGCAGAGTACATATTTGTGAGCCCCAAGCGTAGCCTTTTTTCCGGAAATAACTAATCCAGTACCTCCACAGTCATAGAGTTCTTCGCCTGCAAAGCAAGCAGAAAGAAATAATGGGAAAAAGAGGATTATTAGCTTTTTCATATTGTCAATCTTACTGTTAGTTGGTAGATTCATAAATAGCCTTTGCCTAGCTTGACGAAGTGAAAATCAGGATTACCTTCCCTGACCGGCAAAGCGCTTTATTGAAGGTGCATAGAGGTATGCAAGATGGAAAAGATAGATTGGGATTATTGGCTTAAAAGAAAGTCATTATTTGAAATTGAAGTAGCTTTGCTTACATTGGGCATAGACCCTGAAAATCACCAAATAGATTATTTAGGTGACCACTATTTAGTGGATATGAATGCGTTAAAAAGTATGCAAAAAGATTACATTAGGCGCATGACCTTTATTCAAGAGAACCGGTTTACGCCTTATGAATATATGGCTAACGATGGTGAATCAGGCAATTTTTATTTTGATACCGAAGGTAGGGTAAGGGTTAAAAGATTCTTACTTTGGTTAAAAAACGAAGATATGGGGTGGGAGTTGCCACCGGAATTACAGGCTTATATTGATAGTTTGGGAAAGCCTAGTAAAACAAAGCTTATAAAAATTACTCAACAAAAGTTAAGTCCAAAAGAATGGAATCCATTGGCAGAGCAATACGCAACAGAATTGTTGCAATCCAATGCAGATATAGGTATTGATGACACCGCTAAAAAAATTGCAGATATGTTTGAAAAAGAGGAAATCTTATCGGTGCGTAGTGATTTGATTAAGCCGGAAACCATAAAAAGATATTTATCTGATTGGGGATTTAATCTAAAAAGAATTCAAGTTAATAAAAAATAGGGATTTCCCCACCACCCTACCCAATAAATATAACGCTTTGGCGGGTATTCAATAAATTTGCGTAGGGATTTGCCCACCTAAAGAATCTACTTACCTCAACAAAATGGAGTAAGTAGGTATGAACCAACCTAATCAAGAAGCAACAACCCTTCCGCCCGGACTATCAGCGATTGCTGGTAACCGCGATTTGATAACCACGCCTGAAATTGCCCAAGTATTTAATGTAGCGCCACAGACATTAAGAAAAAATTATTCACTTACAGGCTTTGCCTATGGAATCAAGCCCACCAAAATCGGTAATCGCCTTTTATGGTCGGTAGCCCAAATAGCTGAAAAGCTAAGAGGTGCGTTATGAACCACGCCCAAGCCATTTATCAAGCTATTCCAAGCGAAGTTAAAGAGCAATTTAAATTTTCGGCTATGGCTATTGTTAAGCGACTTCTTGACGATATTGAAAGCAGATTACCTTTTGATTTGAGTAATCAAGAAGCAGACTTTTTTTTGGCAATAGGTCATGCAATCAAATACGAAAAAGACAAGGCGCTATTTGAAGCATTCGGAAGGGTATTGACTGATGAATAAAACAATAAAAAAAGCGACCTGCAAAGTCGCTTTAGTAAATCCTGACAAATTGAATTTTAAAGCAAAAGCCAAAAAAGTTGTAGTTTGCCTTGCTTGTTATGGAGTTATCCCAATGGCACTAGCTGACTGGTTATTAAGAGTAGGGGGATTAGCCCATGAGTGACCCTACCCAACAATTCAAGGAAGCTATGTATACGGCTGGCATGACACCGCCTGACTTTATCGAAGCAGACGGCAAGTTAAGGCGCTTTGCTAGTGGCGATAAAAAGAATGACAAAAGTGGCTGGTATGTATTCCATAACGAAGGCATTCCGGCTGGTGCATTCGGTGATTGGTCAAAAGACATTAGCCAAAGCTGGAAAGCAAATATAGGTCGGGCATTAACGCCTAACGAGATTCGCGTCCATCAAATCAAAATGGAAGCCGTTAAAGAGCAAAGGGAAGCCGAAAAGTTAAGCCTACAAGCCGAAGCTAAAGAAAAGGCAATTGGCTTATGGACTAAAGCAATACCGGCAATAGACCACCCTTATTTAATGGATAAACAAATCAAGCCATACACCGCTAAACAATTTGCAGATTCGTTATTGATACCGGTTTATGAAGATGGCGAAATTCAATCGCTACAAATAATCCAAGCAGACGGCTTAAAACGCTTTCTAACGGGTGGAAAGGTATCCGGGTGTTACTACGCCATTGGTAAGATAGAAAATGCCAAGGCGCTTTGTATATGCGAAGGCTTTGCAACGGGCGCGACTATTCACGAAGCCACAGGCTATCCGGTAGCAATCGCCTTTAATGCTGGCAACCTTCAAGCAGTAGCTAAAAATATCAAGGCTAAATACCCACAATTGAAATTAATTGTTTGTGGCGATGATGACTATAAAACCGAAGGAAATCCTGGAGTTACTAAAGCAACCGAAACCGCACAAGCCGTAAATGGATTATTGGCAATTCCTAGCTTTGGAATTCACCGCAAAGAAAAGGCAACCGACTTTAACGATATGGCGCAAGAAGCTGGTTTGCAAGCAGTTAAAGAAGTTATTCAAAACGCTTTGCAACCAATCCAAACCCAATGGCATGACCCAATACCTTTGCCTGATATGCCACCGGTGCAAACCTTTGATTTAGCCCTTATGCCGGATTCATTAAGGGCATGGATTAAAGATATTGCCGAACTAATGCAGTCACCGACAGACTTTCCAGCAATTAGCGCAATTGTGGCGTTATCAAGTTTGATTGGTGCTAAAGCCGTTATTAAACCAAAGCAAAAAACCGATTGGCAAATACGCCCAAACCTTTGGGGTGGCTTGATTGGGCTACCTAGTTCTAAAAAAAGTCCTTCACTTGATGAAGTGCTAGAGCCATTGTTTAAGCTGGAAGCTAAAGAAAATGAAAGGGTTAAGACCGAATACGAACAATGGTTAATTGATTGCCAAGTAGCTGAATTGGATAAACAAGATAAGGAAAAGAAGGCAAAGGCTGAAATTGCTAACGGCAACAATTCCCAAGCTAGAACCTTACTTGAAGGTATCACTACACCGCCCGAACCTATAAGAAGGCGTTTTGTAGTGAATGATTCGACAGTCGAAAAATTAGGTGAAATATTAGCCGTTAATCCTTGGGGAATTCTTTGCTATCAAGATGAATTGATTGGCTTACTAAAAGGTATGGATAAGACTGGTCAAGAAGGCGCTAGGGCGTTTTACTTGCAAGGTTATAACGGCAACCAACCTTATACCTTTGACCGCATTGGTAGGGGTAGGATTCATATACCAAGGGTTTGCATAGCGTTACTAGGTGGTATTCAACCGGGTAAGTTACAAGAATATATCCGAGGTGCAGTTAGTGGTGGAAGTGCAGACGATGGCTTATTGCAAAGGTTTGGTTTAGCCGTATATCCGGACACAGGCAAAGACTTTGTTTTTATTGACCGATACCCTGACATTGAAGCTAAAGACAAGGCTTGGCAAGTATTCAACCGCTTGGCAGATTTACAACCGGAAGGCGATAACCCAACGATATGGCGATTTACGCCACAAGCCCAAGAATTATTTAATGAGTGGTTTATTGACCTAAATAAAGAATTACAAAAGGGTGAATTACACCCGGCATTGGAATCGCATTTTCAAAAATACACCAAGCATATACCGGCATTGGCACTAATCTTTGCCCATATTGATACGCCTAATAGTAGCAATTTAGTAGGCGAAAGAGAGTTAGCTAGGGCATTGGCATGGGGCGAATATTTGCGAACCCACGCCATAAGAATTTATGAATCAGCTACTCAACCGGAAACAACGGGCGCGAAAACAATACTCAAAAAGATTAAAGCCAAGGTTTTGATTGATGGCTTTACGGCTAGGGAAGTAGCCCAAAGACAATGGGCTGGCTTAAAAGATGTTGAAGCCGTTAAGAAAGCGCTGGTATTGCTAACTGATTATGAATATATCAATCCACAAACTAGCCCAACAAGTCCCAAGGGTGGCAGACCTAGCGAAAAGTATTCAATCAATCCAAAGCTACTTGATGGTGGATTAAATGAATAAAGCCCTAGTTGATGACCCTACGAAACCAACAAAACTAGGTAATGTAGGTTTTGTAGGGTGTGCATATAGCCTATTTTCTGAATTAAAGGGTTTATATGACTTGGCTTGAACGATTAAAAACAATTGAACAAGCACCGGTCATATTGGAAGCACCGCGCCCATTTGATGACCCAAAGCAATTAAGGTTAGTTGGATTAACCAATAAGGGATTAAGCCTTGATGAAGCCAAAGAAGTAACCCAATGGCTTGTTGTAAGAACCCAAGGCGATGACCGGATTCTTTGCTATGAATGCCACCACCTAAAGGGATATGTTGGCTTATGGCGATGTGGCAATTGGCGCAAGGCTGGAATAGCTATTAGGGAAGCCGGTGCTGGATTGGGCGATATGGTGAATTTATTCCAGCGATGTAACGGCTTTAACCAACCAATTAAGAAAGTTGAACTATGACAAAAACCAAAACCCAAGTCCTTGAAATCAAAAGAGGTAAAGACCAAACCAAAGAGCAAGCATTGGCTGAATTTAATTCCAAGTCCGATTTTTTAAGCACCGCAGTCATTGAATCGTTTGGTGTTGGTTTAGACGAAGATTTTAGTTTTCAATCAACCATGCAAATATTGGAAAAGACAATTCAACAAATCCAATCAGGTGACTTATCCAAGATTGAGGAAATGTATATAAGCCAAGCAGTTGCACTAGAGGTGATGTTTACAAGCCTAGCAAGGCGAGCCAAGGCGCAAGAAAAGTTATTGCAATACGAAACCCATATGCGATTTGCTTTAAAAGCCCAAAATCAATGTCGGGCTACTTTGCAAGCATTGGTGCAATTAAAGCAACCAAGCAATACGACCTTTGTTAAGCAAGCCAATATTGCCCAAGGTCACCAACAAGTAAATAACTTGCCTGAAAAAAACATAACGCCACAAAACGAACTATTAAAGGGTAGCTATGCGGAATTGGACAACGGAACAACGCCAACGACAAAGGGAATTGATACAACGCTGGAAGCCTTGGGAAAAATCAACGGGGGCAAAAACACTAGAAGGAAAAGTAAAATCATCTAGGAATGCCACGAAGGATGGCAAAAGCCTAGAGGTAAGAGAGTTAATCAAATACCTTAATGGATTGTTGCGAGGGCAAAAGAATTTAATTGGGCAATAAAAAACCACTCCGAAGAGTGGCTTTAATAATTCAAAGAACTTTGTTTTACAAACCAATCGTATAAGTCGCCATCACCGTAGTGGTTGAAACTGCCTGATAGGCTTCTTGTCTATAGATACCAGTGACTCCTAGCCTTTGATTCTTGGCCACATCATAGTAAGCACCTAAGGTTGCTGTAGGTCTTGTTCTGACTGGATTGGCATTAAAGTTAACTGGAGTCAAAGTACCAATAGATGCATTGGTAGCTGAGTAAGTACCATTGGCTGTATTGGTATCAGTTTCTACACCAGCACTGGCAAAAGTGGTTACTGCGGGAATGACTCGATAGCTAGCCCCTACTCCAGCCAATGCTGTAGTGGCATTGGTATTTAAGGCTGAGTAGGTTAATGGGGCTGTAACACTACTACTTGTAGCTTCGGTATAGCCACCCATATTGTTTTGGGTATAACGCATGCCTACATAAGGAGACACAATCACATTATCTGCAATCCCAAAGCCATACTTGGCAGTCAATTGTGCGCCTTGGCTATTTAAAGTAGATGAGCCAGAGCCTGCTTCTGAAGCGCCATCACCAGAGCCTACTACCGAGCGAGTAATCGTGGTGTTCTTCTGACCGTAAGCTGCGGAGACTTTAACTTCAGCGCCAGTACCGTTCAACCTTTGAGTCCAAGCACCAAATAAACCAATCACAGGGGTGTTGTTACCAAGGTTCACAGTGCCACCAGCATTACTAACTGATAAGTTCTGGTCAGCATAAGCGCCGATACGGTAATTAGGATGTGGACGATAAGCCGCTATTAATAAAGCGCTGGTGTTATTTAGTCCATTAGCTGCTTGTACGGTAGTGTTACGACCACCAGCAGAGACGCAGACATTATTAGCACCAAAGACATTACAGTCATAAGAGAAGCTATTGGCAATTACAGAGTTTTGTAGGGTATAGGTGCCTTGTAGTGAAGTGGCAGTATTGACTAGGGATTGGTTGGTGTTGGCGACGGAGGGGCCAGAGAGCACCCCTAACAGCGTTATGTTAGCCCAGTCAATACTATTGCCAACAGTTGGTGCGTAGACATAAAAACGAAACGTTCCCGATGAGACATTTCTTTCGGAAGGCAAGCTAGATAAATCAATGCTATAAAGAGCTGGCGCTGCCTTACCTCCAGTAGGCGATAATTGAGCGCTTAAATATTGAGTCGTATAGTTATCAGCGCTAGAAAAAACTTTGAATCCTCTGGGGTCATTATTACCACCCTTGCCTACATAAAAATTAAGCGCTGAGAGATTAAAAGTATTGCCCGCATTTGCTGCATAAGAAATAGTGAAGTATGAAGTTGTATTAACTGCTGAAGTTGATGATGCAATAGGATAGGCTTCGAGAACCTTCCCAAAGCCATCATTTCCTATATATCCATTACCCAAATTAGCTCTTGAAATAGAAGCTGATGCAATCCCAGAACCCAAGGTAGATGAAAAATCTGTGTTTAGTACGAAGTTAAATAATGTAGATTGAGCGCTAGCACTAAATGAAATACCTCCGCCAATAACTAACGAAAAATAAAAGGTGGCATTAAAATAGAAATTTCGAGAAGTTTTTGGCATGAGATTAAATAAGAAATTTTTGGGTTAGCCCTAAAGCGAATACACCACAATTTACTAGTAATCTGTAAACCTAGCCTGGCACCTGCGTACCAAACCAAAGCCTAGAGTTCAAAACTTAAAAGATTCGCCATGACGAAACTCATCGTTACACCATCTTTCAAACCACCGAAATATCGGATGAAAACGTTTATCAGGATTTCTCTCAAGTTGCCGATAGATGGTGATGTAGCGTGCATAGCCTATTTTTTCTGATAAATAGGTTGCATACAAAATATATTTTGGCTTGAAATAGGTATATGGCTTATCTCTTTTCAGATCACCTAGATTCACTCCCAAACCAAAGTCTTTCAAAGAGGAATTAATAAAGCCTGCATGGCGAGATTCATCTCTAGCCATGAAAGTCATGAGCTGCTTAATATCGGGATTAGTAATCTTGTTGCGAATCTCGTTATACAGAATGCAGCCTGAAAATTCAGAAGTTAAGGAGGTAACTAAAAAATCCAGAAACTCTTTTCTAAGTTCGGGAGTAAGTTTTGGTAATAAATCCTGTACTTCCTGAGCGAACTTTTCATCTCTTTGAAAGTGATCTTGATTATTATCACCCTCATACTCTTTCATCATCATGTCCCACTCAGCTCTGACAGGCTCAATATTGATCTTATTCATATAGTCATGATCAGTGGTATAAAAACGAGGACTGATCATTGAGCTAGAGACTGCCTTACGGGCAGCATCTTCAGCCGACTGAATCTCTTTAATAGTGACAGAGGCTGACATAGCTATATCTCCTTAATCAAATGTTATTTATATGGATATATCCTAATTACCAGCCTCAAACAAGGTTTGACTTAGATCAAAGAATCTTGAGGTAATTTTTCTGAAATTTACAAATTAGGTAAAAGTACTAACTCAATCTGGAGAGAAATCCCAAGGATTAATAAGGTGCTTTAATGTCACCTCATCAGCCAGTCAGGCCTATGGCCTGCCCAGCACGATTCGAACGTGCGACCTACGCCTTAGAAGGGCGCGAGCTTATTTCTTGCAAGCGTCTGTTATTGGCCGTTCTCTGCCACCCAGCCACCACCAATCACCCAAATTGAACGTCCGCAAGCCACCCCACAAGAGCCATTCAACCGTTGCGTCGATTGACACTCGATAGTCGGGTCGAACCGACACTAAATCGCCAGGGCCTGAAGTGAATCAGCCCTGAGTTTCCATCTAGCTCGTCTCAGTCGCAGGGTCGCCCATAGTTAACTGGATCCTCAACGCTGGCTCAAAGGTGATATCAACGCTAGACAAGCTCTAGCCATGCTCAAATCACAATAGAGCCAATGGAATAGCCTAAACCAGCCTACTTTTATATGAACCAGTCTGGTGTTTGGCCTGCCCAGCACGATTCGAACGTGCGACGGTTAACCAGACTTAGATTCAACCAACCTTCAGTTTTTTTAAAATCACCAAACAGGCACTATGCGA
>Ga0194056_10001388_pt1 | contig 13217 bp, 10 predicted proteins | sample SepL4413m_MetaG_FD_155458 | JGI IMG/M metagenome (GOLD analysis project Ga0194056, IMG submission 155458) | Anoxic zone freshwater microbial communities from boreal shield lake in IISD Experimental Lakes Area, Ontario, Canada - Sep2016-L442-13m | ecosystem: Environmental > Aquatic > Freshwater...
AAATGAAGGAACTCTTGGCACAAATGAAAGAATTGCATGCACCCGATCGTTGTGAGGGTCTTGGGAATGATGCTTGGCAACTCATGCAGCCCAGGTACTATTGGGGTGATACTCCACAGCAGAAAATCACAAATTATTGGAATTCACATAGCTCAGAACACGTCAGCCTATTGAAAAAAATGACTACAGGAGAACTACAACATGATTTTTGGAAACTCTGTTATGAAGTCAATGAAGCACGAATACTAGATATCACAAACCCACATGAGGAGACATGGCAAATAACTTCAACAGAAACTGCAGCAGAAATTGAAATTAAACAACAAGATTTAGATAATTTCATTGATGCAAGTGATCCACAAAAGATCTTCGAAACAATGATCGTGCAGTGGGCCTGGAGAAACCACTTACTCAAAGTGTGGGGCCTGCTGGAGCCTCTACAACAGCAAATTGAAAAGAAATGGAATTCTAGTAATGACCATAAGAGCCTGATGAAAATGATAACTCCTAAACTTAAACAAGCAGCACTTAAATCTTTGTGGGACATTTGCAAAAAAGTCGATTCATCACGAGCATCAACCCTTGCATTCGAGGTTTACCAGACATATGTAGATAAATTCATTGGCTTTTGTACTGAACGACAACTACAAGCCATGTTCAATAGAATGATCGTGGAGGGGGTCTGGAGAGACCGCTTTATAGAAGCGTGGGAGATTAAGTGAGCCCACAATCAGTACATACGACTACAACATGTTATTCGAGCAATATTATTTTTTTGTAAACTACGCATATGTCACTCAACCAACCATCCAACCAACCAACCAACCAACCAACATGGCAACGCCCTCGACGCTCCCCCTCGTGCAGTCCTACCCCCTCGACATGCCGTCCGACCCGGCCGGGCGGGCCCAGTTTGACGAGGAGGTGGCGCACCTCTTCCGGCGCATCACCGGGCGCTTTCCCAAAGGTTACCTCCCGCCCGCCAAGGCCACCAAGGCCACCAAGCCCGCTAAGCCACAGAAGCGCAAGAGGGAGACCCTCTGATCAGCACTCGTATTTTCAAGACTTGTATATAAAAGACTTTATGGTCCCATGCATGTCTGTCTCTGAACATGCAAATCATACAACAACGATGCATCGCATTTTTGAAATTCAAGATGGCCTGCGGCAGATTCATCGCTTGGCTCCGATTTTGTCGGAACGTGTGCAGATAGAAAAAGACATTAGCAGAGATATTCTTGGAAGTGATGAGCTCAAAAGAGATACCATCAGTAACTATGAAGCAAACCTGTTTATTGATATGCAACACGATGAGGAGGCCTACCTCCCAAAGTATACAGCATTTCAGGTTTTGGGACAAAAGTTGCATTCGTTTTCGACACAAAGAGTAATAGACTACGCCATGCCCCCAGAGGACGACTGGTCTCAGCCCTTTTACGACAAGGTGAAGCTCGCGGCTTTCAGTGTGTCGACACCTACGACAGATTTTATCCGCAGCGACATGGATCCGGAAGAGTTCTGGGCGTCAACCAACAACATGCAACAGCAATTCGCAGAGTTGCTGCGTTTTGTGTATGACTGTAACATATCAAGACAAGATTCGACACACAAACAAATGATACAAGACAGTGCGGAGTGGAGTGAATTGTGTGAATGCTGTGTCTGGATTCTGACGCAGGCGCATTGTGCAGCGTGCATAGGTGTGTATACTGATTTTATGACAAAAAGACACGATCTGAACCAAGAATTGCAAGTACTTGTCCTTGAGATTGGATTCTACAAATACGGTTTGCAGTCCACGGTCGATACGCCCCCCACAGCTGCAGGACGTGAGGACGAGAGAGATCATGGAATGGGGGAGCACAGACTTGGGGAGGAACGATTGGTGTGTATGAGCAATTTACTGGCGCGAATTAGGGGTATTTATCCGTGACAAGCCCGCCAAGCCCGCGAAGCCACAGAAGCGCAAGAGGGGGACCCTCTGATCAGCAGTCAGGATCTGTGGTGAACTCTATTAAACGGTCTAGTAGCGTGCGTACGTCAGTTCTTATGAAGTACTCTTGGTACATCTCAATGAATTTTTTCAAGAGCCTCATGACTTCTGTGATCTCGGATCTACAGCCGCATTTCTGTGTATTGACCAACACCACGTATTGTTGAAAGTCTATGATCACGAGCACGCCTCCCACAGTCGCCGAGTCTGGACGCTCCTTGTCTGGCTGTACGTGTTCCCAGAGGGTGCTGCATAGGTCAGCACTGTTTGAGTCATTTGGCTCGTTCTTGTACTTCTGGTAACACGCACACACGTCGTCTGTGTCCAGTCCGGCATAGCGCACGAAACCTCGAACGGTTGCCTTCTGCGGCAGTTGTTTACATTTCTCAATGAGTTCTGCCGCCGCGGCTGCACACTCGGATAGTCGAGGATGCTCTATGCACCCGCAGTGCTTTTTATCCACTCTCTTGCCCGCCGTGCAAAAGTCATCGCCGGTTGATGTCATGGTTCACGTGCGCAACTGTTTAATATGATTCGATATCATAAATCGATCAAGAAACAGGACAATCATATTTAAGACGGACTTTACTATCTTATAACATCACGATGGAAGAGCTCAGGCTCGCGATGAAGGCTGAGGGTATCCCTCGTCAGTGGCGTGATCGCCTTGCGACTATTCTCGGCATCCAGAGCCTCGAAGACCTCGCTTCAATGCAGAGGGAAACTGTGGACCTCGCGCCGAGGATCTACCATCGCCGGATCATCAACCTCTTCAATGCCTACAACATCGACAGGACGTTGTGGGAGGAGCCTGAAGACGACAATTGATATCTTTACCTTGTCAATAAATTCAAATGCCCGTGTTTTCGCTGCCCTTTGCCATCATATTGATGATGTTGTCTTGCTCCTCCTCGCTCAGAGCCTGCCACGCCTCGCTGCCCACCTCCCACTCCGGGCGCGTGAAGCGGCGTCTGGTGGTCGCATGCATCCCCAGCGAGCGTTTCGCCGCAGCCGCTTCGTACCGGTATTCTTCGGTCTCGACCTGCAGCTTGCTGTTGAGCTCGCGCAGCTCGGCCACCTTGACGGTCAGAAAAAGCACTTGTTCTTCTAATTCCGCGCTCTGCTTGATGAGCTTCTGGATGTACTGCGTGGCGTAGTTGAGCAGCACGAGCACTGCCACTGCGCAGACGATCTCCTTGAACATGGTGGAGATGGCGGTGACTGGTTTTATATCGGCACTCGGTGTCTTGAAAGTATAGAGTGCAATGTAAATGAGGAATTGATATAAAGGAAATGTGTGTTCCCGTCATGAAAGTATTGAAACCGAATAAAATACAGATAGAGACATTAGAACAGGCTGTAAAGGCCATGGGTGATGATATGCAAAGTTTAAAGTCTGGAATTCAAGGAATTACAAATATTCAAACTGATACTGATCCAAATAGTCTGCTCTTCACATTAGGCGACGTCATTACATGGCAGGCCACTATCAATGGCAATGATGGATGGAAGTGGTTTCTAAACAACTGGAAGCTGATGTATGATAAGTTGTGTTCTATCCAAAAAAAGTTGAAAACTATAACAAGTAGTCTAGATACTCAGGCAATTCGACATGTAGTCAGTCAGTGTGATACTTGCATACAAGCTATGGATCATTACAAGACCACATGTGAGAACATTCCTGGGAAAGAGGTTAATTCAGTAGAAGCTTTAACAAAAGAGAAAGGTTTCTTGTCATGGATGGGTCTTAAAACCAACTTAGACCAACTAAAGGCCCTCGCCTCTTAAAACCCGTGCCAGAACCACGGCAGATCAGTGGGATGGTAGTGGTGGTGATTCGCGAGTTTCTCGTTCACGTAGTCCCTCAGACGGTTGTGGGTGTGTTCCTGTTCGTGCAACTTGACTTTCAATGACGCTACCTCGTCTTGGAGCTTCCGGATTTCCTGTATCAGGGGATGTCCCTCGTTTTTGAAGTGGATATGAAACATTCTCAGATCATCGAGTCACGTTTTATATAAACCCTGCAACTCACTCAATAATCATATATTCTTTACGTCATTCATTTATATGGTTTACACAGACGAAGACAGCACGTGCACAGGTTGGAAGTCGATTGCACGCCAGCTTTTCAGTTGCTGCTTTCGCTGCCTCCAGGGTAATCTGTCGGTGATGTGAGCCCTGAACGAGTCGGGGCTGCATTCAGACCACAGGCAACAGCTGACACATATCAGGCCCACCACAGCCACGCTCATTACTATGGCGAAAATCACCTCACGCGAAAGCGGTGGTTCAGGGTCTTGTGATGACATCCCCGAAATAATCGCGTCTTAAATACACAACACCAGGGTCGTGCTTGCATGGATTGGATATTATATCTTCACTGCTTAATTAGATCAAAATGCCTTCTCCGACACATACTGGAGCAGGGGCATGAGGCGTTCGATCTGATTATTTCGGTTGAAGCCCAGGCTCTCACACCTGCGCATGAAAATCTCTTCCGGGAATAGTGTGTCGATCTGCATCATTTCTTTGCGTTCGTATATTGTGTCTTTTGCGTGCTCACATCCATGCTGAGTCGACACGACGGTCCCGCGCGGTTGGAATTTTTCGTGATAACGGAGGGTGCTGGTGGGAAAGCATTTGAGGTCACCATGATAGTTGAAGATCGTTCCAAAGCAATTATAGCTCGCGTGATCTGGTGGACCGCAGAAGAGCCACAGGCCCTCTGAGGCATGCATCTCGAATAAAATTCCGTTCACACTATTATGCATGAAACATCCTCCATCGACCATGTGCACCCGGCGTGTTTGTAGGTCGATCGTAATGTCTGACTTCATGGTTATGGTTGTGGGGTGCGCACTGCGGCGCTGGTTTGTGGGGTCTTCGGTATCGATGAAGCAGCGGACTGGGAGTCCGAGTGTGTCTGCTACACGTGCAGCCACGCGGTTGTGGTTTCTGAGCGTCGCAGATCTGAACCATTGTAACTCTTCAGACTCGAGGAGTTGTTCACATGTCGTGAACGTGTTGCAATCTTGCCAGAGCCTGTGGAACTCTTCGTCTAAGAACTTAAGCGAGCCTGAGACTATTATGAATAATTTATGATCTATAGAGTCTTTCGTATGCGGACGTACAAATGCGTGATACAATCCCACTTTGTTGGGTGTCTGATCGTCCCACACTTGCCTGTCACATACGTGTTTGCAAAATACGAGCTCGTCATCATTGAGGGCTTCGTCCTCGTTATCGTCTGGCATGGAGTGAAATGCTGGTATGTTGGTCGTATTCGCCATGAGTTCTTTCATTAAAGTATCCAATTTTGTCTTGTACTCGTCTATATTCTGTAGAATGTGTAGCACTGTGTTGTTGAAGTTCATGTTTGTCTCGTTGAGTACCTCATACGCGACAATACAGTCGAAGAGGTTGGTCGGGATGGGCAGGACGTTGGCCATGTCGCATCCGGCTGCCTCGAAATGAAAGCCTGAGAGCTCCATGCGCTCGTTGATGTGCACGTTTGGTAGGAGTTCTATTTTTGTGTGTTGTGACAACTGAAGAGCAGCATCACATGCCCCACGCTCTTGATCGGTCAGCGGAAAAATGGAGTGCTCGACGCAGCATCTGGAGTCCATGTTGGAAAGAGTCATTTCTTTTATAATCAAAAAGCGGGACTGTCACATTATGATTGGAAGTTGTTTGGAATATATATAAGATGGTGTTGTCTTGGGTATGCAGGACGGACTGCAGGCTTATGGTTCTGAAACTGTTTCGAGAGGGGCCACAGCATTGTGGAATATGGCAACAGGCAGGAAGACAGCCAAAATCACAATCCAAATCCAATTCTCGACGGTAGCCGACCCCTGGAAGCTTGAGGTATCAAACACAGATACCATTGGTGATGTCAAGCAACAGATTTTTGAAAAGCATAAACTTTCATCTAACGAACAGATTCTTTCATTTGGTGCTCCCGATGCGATTGAGTTTACAACGGATACTGATACGCTAGAAAAATGTGGAATAAAACACCATGACACCCTTCTCTTGAAATTGAAGAAAATGAATCGTACGATGACGATCTATGTTAAGTACAGACAAGGCGCCGCAGTGCCGGTTGATGCACATGCGCATACCTCTCTCAACGAGGTGAGGGCAAGGATATTTGATCAAGACGTGAAATTGCGGCCGACACAAGCCGAAGATGCTCTTGAGTATGATTACACCTCGAGTCTCAAAGTACTCAATATCAACAACAAAGACACTATTTATGCAGACAGTGATACAGCGAAGGTAGACATACCACGCGCTCCTGCTCTTGACGTTGCTGATGGCGGTGCGGCAGGTGGAGCTGTTGTGGATGCTGTGGTAGGTGGCGGCGATATTGACGTCCGTGATCCGGCGATAGGTGTTGTGGGTGCAGGAGACGACGACCTACAAAATTTGGCGGCTCTGGCTGACGAAGTCCGTCGTCCGCCGAGTCCTCGTGATGAGATACAACTTGTTGGAGGAGAAGGTAATAATGATGTTCCACGAGACGATGCGGGTGGAGCAGAAGCTGAACGCGCAGATGGTGGAATCGTGGCAGTTGAGGCAGGTGGTGGTGTTGAGGATTCAGAAGACGATGCGGGTGGAGATGAAAACCCAGCTGATGAGCCGGTAAAAAAAGGATTACTAGCTTTGGCGGATATGATGAAGGAAGAAAAACGTCCGCCTATTTCTGATGAAGAAAATTTAGCTGGAACTCGTGCACAACCTCTGAAACAACCCGTTGAAGAAGAAAATCTTGAAGCCGGTGCGCGAGGACATGATGACAGACGCAGACGGAAAGAAGATCCAAAAAATGGTGCTGCAACTCGTGAAGAGAAACCAGTAGAAGACGATGATAATGCTAAATTGAAGGCCCTACTGGACACAGTAGGTCTAGCTGATCAGAAAGATGCAAAAAGTGAAAAGAGCAGAAGATCTTCTGGTGCTCGTAGTCACAAAAATGAATTTCACACAAAAATGGAAGCAGTTAACGCATTGCACGAGCAGAAAGAAATTTATGACATTAAAATCAGAGATTTGAAGTTGAATTTCAGACAACAGGTAGAAGGATCACAGGATAAAATACGGGGTTTGTTGGGCATTAAAACTGCTGAATGGACTACAAGTGAAATGGATGATGTTGACCACAAGTACGCTATAATTTCAAAACACATCAAACAAATGCGCACACAATTGCGTGATTCAGAGGCATTTGCTGACAATTTGCATCAACTTTTCTTTGATGATGGCGTTGTTGAAGTTACAGACGCTATCCATGCTAAGTTACTCGCAAGTGCTAAAGATCTATGTAATGATTTCATTGAGACTGTATCAGTATTGGAAAAAGGGAATACCGATCCCGGCACTCACTTGGCGCAGGCCGTTTTTAAAATCAAGAAAGAAGCAGCTGATCAGAAGGCAGCATTTGATAAATTGACACATGATTTTCGAGATGCACAAGCAGCAGTACTAGAGAAAAATGCCAACGTTGCAAGTTTAGAAGAGGCAAATGCTAAGTTATTAGCTATTGACACCGCGGGTGTAGATACAACAAAGGCAAACCTTCAGACAGCGCAGCGTGAGATTGTTGAACGACAAAGAAACATTGATCATCAAATAACACAGATAGATGCCTTGAAGAATGAAGTTCACGACGTGAGGGGTGATATGGCAGTACTCAAGACCAGGGTAACAGTATTGACATCATCACTTGCAGATGAACAAAAAAAATATGCAGATAATAATAAGAAACATATCGATGAACTCCGCAAAAATCTGGCCACCATAAAGGATTTGAATGGAGAAATAGAAACTCTGAAAAGTTCACAGATTGATCATGACGCATTGAAACGTGCAAATGCCGATCAAGTCACACAACTTCAACGTGCTGATGCAAAAATAGCAACTGATAAAGCACTCCTTGAGAAGCAGAAAACAGATCTTCAGGGATTTGAAAATCAAGCCAAGGATGCTGTTGTATATATAGAAAAACTCAAAAAAGAGTTGGATCGAGCACAGACATTGGCTCAGAGACATGCAGACCAAAATAAGACTGATGCTGGAGCTATTCAGGGCCACCTGTTACGCATACAGCAATTGGAGGGTGAACTGAGGACGGCAAAAGCACCACGACAAGATGACACTGCAGAAATTAAAAAACGTGACGCAACAATTGCGCAGAAAGACGGGGAGATCAGACAACTATCGGCAAGAGTGCAGGATAGGGATACAATGATTGATAAATTAAATCATCAAATAGTAGCCAAAGATGCGGACATTAAACGATTAACAACTGAGAATTCACAGCTGAGACAACCTCGTGCGGCATCTAATTCAAATGTCATGATTACCAGACCAACAACTCCACCCAAACCTCGAGATCAGTCCGGACCCCCAAGGCGTGCAAATCAATCCCATTATAGTGAAGCCGGTGCCAATGTGGCCCACAGAGGAAGTGCAGAGCAATCTCAAGGGCGTGGAAGTCGATACCCTGTTCGTGATGATGCTTATAATAGTGATGATGATTTTCAGAGTGCTGATGAAGTCTATGATGACCACCACCAAGCGCACGGCACAACTGGGCAGAGAGACCTGGCTGCTCTGCACTTCATGCATCTATTGGCAAGATTGCGTGTGCTGACGAGAGGTGGTGAAGACGACTTTATTGCTGATCTTGTCAGTGTATTTGAAAATCATATCAGAGACCCTAACGATATACGTGCACTCTTACAAAAACTTCCAGCCCGGATAGTTGCTGATCATGACAATGACTTTCATGACTGTTTATATCACTATTTACTTTCGGATGACGAAGTGACCCCAATCTCACGTGGACATACAGCAAGACCACATGCGTCAGTTTGATTTTCGTGTAACTTCTGTGGATTCTATATATAAGAGTGTAATTTTACTGTTATATCGGAAACGTGATGGACGATCTCGACGAGGTATCCGAAGCCATACACTTCAGTTTCGGATCAAGCTCCTCTTCGGACCACGGGTCATTCCAGACACCTCCTCTCCTACTCAAACATGTCTTCGAGGCTGTCAAGGAGGGTCGGGATGAGCAGACTGAGCATACCGAGAAGGTGCTCAATGCGATCGCGGACGCCGTCACGGCGGTCGGACGTGACAAAACAGCGCCCCAGATCGCGGAGATCTTGAAGACTCTCAAACAGGGTCAGGAGCAGCAGAGACAGCATGACAAATCGCTCCGTGCAATCTGGCACGCGATCCTTGTTGTCGGCTTTGGTTTGGGTGTGCTCATGTTCGTGTGCACAGTTATGCTCTTCATGAAGCCGTGCGCGTGTGCGCCCGTGGTGAACCACACGTGTGCGCCGGTGCTGAACTGCACCACGTGTGCGCCGCCGGTGCACCGCATGAAGCGTGCGCCCCCGAAACGCACCACGTGTGCGCCGGTGGTGAAGTGCACCAAGTGTGCACCCCCGGTGTACCGCATCAAGCGTGCGCCGGTGGTGAACTCCACCACGTGTGCGCCGTGTGCGCAGCCGGTCAACCACACGACTGTGAAGATTGTCGTGTATGTGGATGTCAATGGGATGAACTCAACGTCCTTCATGGACACCCCGAAAAATCAGTGCGCCATCGACGACAAAGAAATGTGCGAATTCCCAGAGAACAAGTGTTCCATCGACAACAAGCATAACATGACCAACGCTCAGCAGAAAATGATTCTCGGTGCAGTTATCACTGGCCCTTCGTTGGTGGCAATCATCGGGACGGCTGTGGCCACTGCGCTTGGATACTAGAGTATCTATTTGATGCGATTTCAGATAGCTAATGTACAGTTTGTCAAATTTGTAATAAACTGTCGCATCAATTCACATGAAATTATATAAAAGACTCTTTGTTCATTAACATATCATGTATCAGCACCCGTACACCGCTCCTCCAGTTGGCACGAAGCCACCGAAAGTGGTTCGTCCGAGGACCTTCCGCGAGCCCGTGGCCGTGGATGCGAGTGTGCACTCTGTGCTTGTCGCATTCATGACACAGAACACGGGAACTACGAATTGAGTTTAATAAACATTGATGTACCCTTGTACATAACTCGTTCATTCAGCGAGTATATGATTCAATCGTGTTAATAAATGTGCATGTTTTCCCGGATCAGAATGAGGATGTGCACCAAAATGTCCAGCACGCCCATTCTGCAGAGCATCAGCCTCTTTGATATCACTGATATCATATGATACATCATTTGCATCTCCTTCAGATCCATATTTTATAGTATCTGCCAAACGCCGCCATGCATCGGATACACTCATATCCACTCCATTATGAGTCATTATGATTGATATATCTCTGAAAGTCCATAGAAGTTTTATGTAAAGTTCCTCGTGACTCCGCACATCAATACACGTCAACATGGTAGTTCTGATTATTTCTTTGTATAGTGTCTCATTGAACATGAATTGTTCCATTATTTCTCTGGTCCGTCCTGGTCTTATTTTCTTCCATATAGAAATGTGTTCTTTCAGAGCCTGGATGTACACTTGTTCAGTTGAAGGCATTGGAATAAAGAGTACACTGCGTTTATATCATTCCTGTGTGTTTCATGACTCATTCTGTTTTGCCTTTGCGATGAAATTGTTTACCGTGCTGCTAACTGATTTACCTATACATTTTACCTCGTGGTAAATTATTATTTCGTTGTGCGTTCTGGCTTATCGTTGCCCTCACCAATTTTACCATTTAGGTAAACCTCTCCCCAGATTTACACAGTTTCTGACTGAGAGATATTTCTTTGTGTGACTCAGAGCGGGGGAGGGTGTGTATACACGCATATTAATTGGAATGTTGGTGAATGTGGGTGAATGCGGGTGAATGTGGGTATATGTGGGTAAATGTGGGGAATCCCCGAAATGCCCGAAATGCCCGAGGTGGGAGAGTGCGGGCGAGGGCGGGCGAGGGCGGGTAAATGTGGGGACAGTGGGTAAATGTGTGTTTATGTGATGGATTTTATTCAAAGACTGTGTAAATCTGGGTAAATGAACATCGTCATCATATAAATGAAGAATGAATATATCATATGCCGGCAAGTATACAAACACTTGAACAACTGATTTGCGATGTACTTCGACAAGTTAAAGATTTCGTTGAAGAAGCTTGTTGCATTGAAGCAGATCCCAAGGATTTCCAGCCTTGGAACGCAAACATCAGAGAAATGATGCAGAGTACCAGGAATCCAAGCTATATTTGTGAAGAAAATCTTGAAGTTTTGATGAATTTTCAAATTAGTTTCACTAAACTGTGGACAGATCTGCAGACGACCTTCAGAGAGAGAGAGATGGACAGGTACAACAATTTTCAAATGCAGATGAATAGCATCATTTCAAGAATGCAATTGAAGATTTTATTACAGCATCTGGAGCGTTTGCATCATTAAATCAATGCGGTCAACGAATTGCCAGACTTTAAAAACGTTATGCACCAGTTTCGCAAAACTCATTCAAGTTTATTCATGCTGTACTAGAAGAGACTCGTAATAAACGGATGTGCGTATGACATCGGAATCAATTCAACAAAGATTGCATTCGGACGAGCAAGGCTTCAGAATTGAAAGAGTTGCCGGCTGGGGAGAGAGAAGTCTGCAGAGCTCTGCGCTTGGCGAGTTCTGCGTCGATGAAGCTCAAGAGCCAACAGCAGCCCGGACACTTGTTGGTGAAGTCCTTTATCATAAAATCCGCACACATGATGAGCATGTACTTGTGCAACAGAGCCGACATGTTCTCGCTGATAATGACGTTTTCTGGAAACATGTGATATTTCAGATAGGGGGAGATATTGTTTAGATTGATCCATTCTGCTCTGGATTTTTCGTCGCGAATGCTCTCGGTTTTGATCGAATCCACGGCAATGAAAAAGTCTGCAGTGATTGTCTGCAACTTGGATAGATAGAAGGGATCCATGTATGAGAGTACGTTGTGTTATATAAGTTCTCTTACGCATAAGCCTTCAATTCATGTAGGAAACGCCAGTCTTAGGTTTAGGGTTTAGGGCTGGTCGCGTTTATTCAATAAACGTCTACATTTCTACAGCCATCCACTGCGTCTAGGCCCTCCCCTAAGGGTCGGATGCATAGTCTCCCCTGTTGGCCCTCGGGTTGTAGTCGGGCACGAAGACCCGAAGGTCGCGAATCGCGCGCTCGAGGTTGTCGAACGTCCTGCACTCCTCGTCTTGGGCGGCTGGGGTCCAGTTGTGCTCGGTTTCGTGGAGGGCCTTGTGCCAGGCCTCGCGCGCGGTGCGCAGGGCGTTCTTCGCGGCTCCGAGATCAAAAGGCATGTCGATGCGAGCATTCCGAGGCTGCTTTATACTAAAAGTATATTTTTGTCCCCGAAAACCCCGAAATGCCCGAAATGCCCGCGATGCCCGCGATGCCCGAAAACCCCGCGATGCCCGCGATGCCCGCGATGCCCGAGGCGGGCGAGGCGGGCGAGGCGGGTAAATGCGGGGACAGCAGAGGGTGATAGAATAAATTGACGAAATATATATACGAAGAGAGCGAGTTGAAGATGACATCCCAGAGTAACCAGAGCGTTGCGAATTGCGTTGTGTATTGTCCAGGAAGAAGAGAGAAGAACATTGAAGATGCGTGAAAGCTGCAGACCATCCAGTGGAACGAGACATCAAGACCATGTTAGCCCTGTTGGAGGTGGAGGGGCAGCTCGGCGCTCCGGAGGGTTCTGCGCCGTCGAAGGGTACTTTGCGAATACACGTGCGTACTTTGGCGAGGTAGCAGCACTGAAAGCACAGAAGGCGGCGCTGGAGGCAGAGAAGAAGGCGCTGGAAGAGGAGCTCGCGACGGTCGAGAAGGAGAGAGATCACGCTCGCGCTGATGCAATCAGGGCCGCTGTCGAGAGAGACAAGGCCAGGGCGCAGTTATCGCAGCTCAAAGCTGACGTCGCGAGGGAGAAAGCGACAAAAGAGGATCAAGCACGCGCTGCTTGGGAGGCGGAGAAGGCTCAACATCGGGCGGCGGCATCGGCTGCTGCGGCGGCGGCAAAGGCGAAAGCCGACGCCGAAGAAGACTACGCGCGGTGGACAAAGCAAGCAGAGCAGGAGAAAGCCGCGCGCAAGGGAGAGCAGGGGCGGAAGGAGGAAAAGGAGAAAGCCGCGCGCAAGGGAGAGCAGGGGCGGAAGGAGGAAAAGGAGAAAGCCGAGCGAGAGCAGGGGCGGAAGGAGG
>Ga0194056_10001390_pt1 | contig 13214 bp, 16 predicted proteins | sample SepL4413m_MetaG_FD_155458 | JGI IMG/M metagenome (GOLD analysis project Ga0194056, IMG submission 155458) | Anoxic zone freshwater microbial communities from boreal shield lake in IISD Experimental Lakes Area, Ontario, Canada - Sep2016-L442-13m | ecosystem: Environmental > Aquatic > Freshwater...
AGAATTGCTGAACCGGTTGCGTACCGATTTTCCGAATTCCAGGCTGAATGCGATCGAGATTCGTGGCGCTAGGGCGTTTTGTTTCTATGAGGTATTCTGCTCCGCCACACATCAAGTAAATACGGGGCTTATAGCCCCGTATTTCATATCCACCCAACATAACGCCCAACAAAGAATAAATGGTCGCAGGCACAGGGGCCGTGATCAAGTTTCTCTGTCCGGGACACCGATGTTGGTCTCCATCTGAAACCCGTGGTGGGCTTGTTTGGTCTCGTCCCTCACTGGTCACAGGACACCAAGACATGCCCGGCGTATCAGGACTTGCCGAGCGCGCGGTTTTCTTATTTAATTCCGGAAAACCCTAAGCTACCAAGGAGCAAACCGTGCATGCTGTCTTTTACCGACTGTTGTCGACCATCCTGAAACTGTTTGCCGCCGGCCTGTGCGCGTCGGTAGGGGCTCAGCCGGTGGAACGACCCCCAGCCGATACCGCGCCCAACACCGCAGCGGCCGCTGCGCCTGCGCCAGCCGCCAGTGTCCCTGCCTCCGCCGCCTCTGCTCCAGCCAAGGCCAGCGTTGCCGAGATCACCGCTGTGCTGCAAAAGCCGCTGCCTGTGCTCGAAGGCCTTGATGTGTTCAAGGGTACGGCCAGCCTCAAGGGCAAGCGCTTTTACGTCTCCGAATATCGCGTCCTGTTCGAGACCGGTGGCAGCGTCTCTGCCAACAGCCGGCCGGCGTATTTTGGTGGTACCAATTACGGTGGCACGAACGTGAAGGTGGAATACAAGGTGCCCGAGCTTGACCTGGCCGTGCTGCAGGCAATTACCGACCGCGCCTATGCTGACTTCGTGGCAAGACTGGAAGCTGGCGGCGCCAAGCCGGAGCCTGCTGACACCTTCATTCGGGAATTGGGTGCCGTCTACGAGGCAAGCGCAGAGGCCAGCAAGCCCGGCGCTGCCGTGACGGAAGAGGTTGACCTGGGTTTTGGCAAGCGGCGCTATCTGGTGTTCAGCCCGACCGGCATGAAGCTCAATGTGCGCGGCATCACAGGCCTGGGCATGGGCAACATCGGCAACCGGATCAATTTTGTGAAGCTCAATGTTGACGCCATCTCGGTTGGCACGGCGGTGAATCTGGCGGCCCAGGAAACGTCGGGCAGCGGCTCATCGCTGTTTCGCAGAGGCTCCAGCGCCAACGCATCAGCCGCCATGGAAGTGACCAGTGCCAGTTCGTTCCCGGCGCTGCTCGGGCACGGTGGTGGCGGTGCCATCAGTTTCACCAAGCCGCTGGCGGTGCCAGGTCAGTTTGCCACGCTGCGCGAGACCGGCGGCTACGACAGCAAGAAAGACATGGCAGCGCAGAGCGTGCAACTGCTCGGGCGCTTTCTGGGCGTCGCATCCAATCAGATCAAGCAGGTCGAATTGACGGTGGACGTGGACCAGGCCGCCATGGCGAGCCTGGCATTGCAGGGCTTGATGTCGTTCAATCAGGGATTGGTCTCCGGCATCAAGTAGGCAAGGCCAGCCATGCCGTCTTTCCAGTCCCGGCTGCTTTGTCAATGTAACATTTACCGATGTGCAGCCACTACCAGGCCCTCAAGGAACAGGACAAGTACTTTCGGTACTTCGGCGTCGAACCGCCTGCCGACCCCGGCAAGCACGATCTGTGGCCAGGCTATCTGGGAGCCTTCATTAGGCGCCACCCGAACGCTGAAGTGGGTGATGAGGCCGTAGCGCCGCGCGAAGCCATGGCGGGCTTGTTTGGCCTGGTGCCCCACTGGTCACAGGACACCAAGATTACCCGGCACACCTTCAATGCGCGCAGCGAGACCGTGGCAAAGAAGCCGAGTTTCAGGGAAGCCTGGAAACGCGCCCAGCACTGCATCGTCCCGGCAGAGGCCCTCTTTGAGCCCGACTGGCGCAGCGGCAAGTCAGTATCGACCCGGATTGTTCGTGCAGACGGCGAACCGCTGGGCATCGCGGGGCTGTGGTCGTCCTGGAGGTCACCGAAGGGAGAGCTCGTTCACAGCTACACCATGCTCACTGTCAATGCCGATGATCACAGCTTGATGCGGATGTTCCACAAGCCGACCGACGAGAAGCGCATGGTGGTGATCCTGCCGACAAATCGATACCAGGATTGGCTGCAAGCGCCTGCCGAGCACAGCATGGAGTTCCTACGGCCCTTCCCTGCCGACGCATTGCACGCCGATGAATCGCTGTACAAAAACCCCATCGACCAGCAGATGTTCTAACTCGTTGAATTCATTGGGTTTTTCCGCTGGTATCGGTTGACGCTGTACAAAGTTGATGTACTCAGCCTGCGTTTTGACGGCTCAAAAGCATCGACCCTTTGCCCAATTGCACAGCCAAGTTATTGAAAAATAATAGTTTTTTTGAAAGACGCTGATCTGGCACGCGCTATGCGTAGGTAAAGTCATCTGAATCGCAAATCCAACCGGAGAAAATCATGACAAACGCCAACATCACCCGCACAGAAGCAGTTGCAAACGAAAACACAGCAAAGAACGTCGCACTCTTCATGGCAGCTCCTTTCATCGGCCTGGTCTACGCAGTCTTGCTGCCCTTCGTCGGTATCGCGATGCTGCTGGTCACTGGTACCAAGGCCCTGGTTGCCGCCGGCGCGCTGGCTTATGCAGGTCGCCTCTTGAAGGACGTGGCTCTGCTGCTTGCAGCCCCCTTCATCGGTTTGGTCTACGCGGTGACTTTCCCCTTCGTCGGGATCGCCATGCTGCTCTGGACCGCAGTTGAAGCACTCACCGCCACCATGGCCAAGATCGAAGTGCCGGCGCTCGCGAGAATGACCCCGGCCTACGCTGCCTGATCCCTCCAACCCCCAAGCACAGCGCCCTGTCAGTTGACAGGGCGTTTTCTTTTGTCCTGACGGTCATCCTGGAGTCCGAACCGATAGCCTTACGACGCTGTGATCAGATCGGTGCTGCACCACAGGATGACAGCACCCGCGCAAGGGCACTTGGGGCTATGATTTTGCTCTGCCCAGCGCTAAGGCCCCACCATGCAATCTCTTCGATCACGTCTGCTGTACCACCTGGTCAAGTACCAGTTGGCCAAACTGGCACGTCTTAATTTGCCCTTGCCACAGTACCGACTGGCGCGCGAAGCGGCGGCGCAGCGGCTGTTCCGGATGCCATCCGATGTGGCGGTGCAACAGGCACAGCTTGGCGGCTGTCGCGGCGAGTGGCTGCGCCCCGAGGTGCTGCACGGCCCGGGCATCGTCCTTTACCTGCATGGTGGCGCGTACACGGGTGGCTCGTGCGTTACGCACCGCGCCCTGGCCGCCAGTCTGGCCAGCGCTTCCAAACACAGTATCTTCCACCCTGGCTACCGCCTGGCGCCGGAGCATCCGTTCCCGGCGGCACTCGACGATGCACTTGCGACTTACATGGCGCTGCGCGCTGCTCATCCCGACGTGCCGATTGCCGTCTCCGGAGATTCTGCCGGTGCCGGTCTGGCGGTGGCACTGGCAGTGCATCTGCGCGATCAGGCCGCGACCCCGCCTGTTGCAATGGCACTGATGTCGCCATGGACCGACCTGGCCTTGACCCATGACACGCATCTCAGCAAGGCAGCGGTGGACCCGTATTTTCCAACAAGGGAGCGGCTGCGGGTCGCAGCGCTGCACTACGCAGGTGAGACCGAGTTGCACCATCCGCTGGTATCACCACACTATGCGGAGCTGGGAAACTTGCCGGCGACGCTGATCCATGTCGGCACTCGGGAGGCGCTGCTTGACGACTCCCTGCAGCTGTGCCAGCGCATGAACGCGCAGGGGTCCAGGGCTGAGGTCAAGGTGTTTCCCGGCATGTGGCACGTCTGGCAAACGCTGCACGGCAGAATGCGCGAGGCTGACCAGTCGGTCCAGGGTCTGGGCGCCTTTCTCAGTGCTCATTTGCGCGGCGCAGCCTGAACTGCCCGCAAGAGGAGACAATGCCTCCTTTTGAGAATTTACTAGATGAGTCTGCAAACCTGGTGGCTGTTCGTACTGATGACATTTTTTGTGGCAGCAACACCAGGCCCCAACATGCTGCTGGTAATGAGCAACAGTGCACGTTTCGGTCTGCGCGCGGCAGTCGCCACCATGGCCGGTTGCTTGACGGCCTTGCTGACGATGATGAGTATTTCCGCTGCCGGCTTGGGCGCTTTGCTGCATACCTTTCCAACGGTATTTGACGCGCTGCGTTTGGCGGGAGCCGCCTACCTGGCCTATCTGGGGGTACAGAACTGGCGCTCACCGATTCCGCAGGACGCGAAGGAAGCGCCTCGGCCAGCCACTTTGGCAGCAAGACCGGCGCTGCTATTTCGGCAGGGTCTGCTGGTAGCCGCGAGCAATCCCAAGGCACTGCTTTTTGCCGCCGCCTTTTTTCCGCAGTTTATCCAAGCGCAGCTGGCCACCCTGCCGCAGTTGACCATCTTGCTGGCGACGTTTACCGTGATTGAAATTGCCTGGTATTTTGTCTATGCCCTCAGCGGCAAGCGCCTGTCTGGCTACTTGCAAAGCGCGACCGTCACGCGCGCCTTCAATCGGCTGACAGGTGGCATCTTCATCGGCTTTGCCGCATTGATGGCAACGGCGCACGAATGATCGATGGCGTCTAGGCAAGTTCCAGCTTTGTCACTTTCAACACATCACCGGCTTTGGTGCCTGTGAGTTTGACGGAAACGCCAAGCTTCAGGTCGGTCAATTTTCCATTGCTGACCGCGCTGAGACCGGACGCATCGCAGGGCTGACCCCGCACCACAAAGTTGGCCAGGCTGGTGAACTCCTGAATACGGCCACTGATTTCCACCGTTTCAATTTCCTGCACGTTCTGGACTTTAACTTTGGTCGCCTTGAGCACTCCTGATTGCCAGACGCCACTGACTTCAACCCGGCTACCGGCAGCGACACGCGCGCTCGCCGGGTCGAACACGGCCTGACTGGCATCCACCACAACAGTGCCCAGGTTGAAGCGACTGCTTGCAGCCACACTGGTCACCCAGCCTTCAATTTCCGCCTCACCCTGCTGCGCATTGGTCGCAGGAGCAGATGGATACTGAACACTTTGCAGCGCCAGACTGCCATCGATGGCGGACAGGGTTCCGCGTACGCGCACCAGGTCACCCGCGGCCAGTGCACGCGCTGCGTCGCCGCTGAGAAGCAAGCCGTTGACACTGCGCTGCGAGTTGACGACGCTGACCAGGCCCGTGCAGACCACGGCGGTAGCAGACACCATGGCAACGCGCGTCGCGCTCCAGCTACGAGCATCCGCGCCGGTCTGCAAGCCCCAAACAGCAACACGTTGACCCGGGAGAACCGGCAGCACTGCGCTGTAGCCCTCAAAAACCGTGTTCAAGTCGGTCAGCACCGTCATACCCGCCAGCGTGAACTGGCCGCTGCCGCCTGGCGTGGCGCGCCCGGCGCTGACCAGGCCCTGCGCAATGGACCAGACTTCAATGCTGTTGGCGGTTCCCAGACTGGCGTCGGAACCCCGCTGACCCTGAACGCTCGCCACCATGCCCAGTCGCAAATCAGACGAGGTAGCGCTCTGCCCGTCGAGCAGTACAGCGGCCAGCGTGTCGTCAAACTTGATCGCGTTGATGATGACGCTGCCAAAGCCTGAAATCGCACCCTGCGCAAAAACTCCGGTACCCCCGGTTCCGGGCAAGCCTGCCAGACCGGTCGTTCCGCCACCGCCGCAGCCAGCCGTCACGGCAGACGCCGCCAGTACCATCCAACGACGCCGCGTCAGTTGCGCATGTGCCTTCTCAGACTTGCTCATGATGCATTTTTCCTCTTGATTTTTTTCGTTGTTGCGCTGCTGGCGCTCCCGGATTCGACTGGCGCTTGCTGCGCGTCGTGAAAGTAAACACCAAAGCGAACGCGATGCCGCGCCCCTTTGGTGTTTTGACTGCGCTCTTCGGCGACGGTTGCGGTTTGCAAAAACTGTTGCAGGGCGCTGGCCCACAGGCGCCGCGCCTGCTGCTGCAACTGCTGCGCCTGCGCGGCCGACAAATCCTGCGAAAACGCGCTCTGGTCGAGCAACGCCGGACTTTGACGACCCGGCTTCAGGTTGTGCACCGCAGCGCTCAGGTGGTCACTGACGTTGGCCGCGAGAAAGTGAAAGGATTCGCGCAGTCCTTCTTGCGGCACAAAGGCCGTGGACTTGAGCGCCACATAGCCGTCTTCTCGCAGGTCGACCACACCGAGGCGCTCGAGTTCATCAAGGACGGCCCGGGCACCAACGTCACGGCTGACCTCGGCTACCAGCGTCGTGAAGTCAAATTCACCCTCAATGCCCCTACCGGGCGTACGCGCCAGCGCCCTGGCAGTCTGGTCTGCATTCAAGTACCGTGGTTCGCTGATCCAGCGTGCTACCACCGATGCGGCAACCGGCATCATCGGGCTGACGCCCTCGGCTGCAACAGGCTGCGCACGCAGTCTTCTCACATCCTTGCGATGAACCCCTGTCAGCAAGGCAATGCGCGTATCGGAGCTGCCCTTGTCGGCCAGGCCATAGGCCGCCACAGCCTCCTGCACCAAAGCCGTCTTCAGCAACTCAATCAGCGATGGCAACTGCAGACCGTGATCGATCATCAGGCGGGCCAGTGGTTGCAACACGAGCGCAATGGCCTGCGCCGCCAGTGCGGGCTCGGGCAAGCCAGCCGCCTTCGGCAAGCGTGAACTGGCTGCGGGTCGAGTGAGCTGGGTCATTGTGGGTTGATCTATCAATTTAGGCGTCATTTTATCGGGAATTTTTCCCATTCAGTATTCGACGCAGTCATGGGATGGAAACGGGATAATCGCCCTATTCAGGTTTTTGGGCGAAAAATGTCTCTCCTCTGCTCCAGCCGGTCGAAACTTCTTTGTTCAGGAATCGCACTTACTATTGCCTGGGCCTGCCACGGATCAGCACTGGCGATCGAGCGAAGCGACATCCTGCTCGACCTTGTCAATCACTGCGTCGATCCGGCGCAGGCTAACTATTGCACGCAATGCCGTGCCCCAAGAAACGACGCCGCCTGCGGCGCGCCACTGGATTGCAAGAAGAACACCGAAGTCTGGGCGCTCAACGCCAGTTACACGGCGATTCGTGACATCAAGATGTGCGGCTGCCCAAGCAGTTTTGTGCACGGCCTGGCGTTGCCCATCAGTACCGTGCGGGGCGTTGAAGACCCGAGGCGGCCCGACGGCATCTGGCAATTTGCCTGGGATGTGGCGATCAACCGCATCGAGACGGAGGCGCTTGCTCTGGTGGTCAATCCACAGTTCCACCGCAGCCAGAACCAGTTGCACGTTCACCTGCTGCGACTGAGCAGGGATGGGCGTGGACAGCTTGCAAAACACCTGCCGAGTTACGTCAGCAGTCTGGATCAGGTTTGGACCAGCGCTGCCCAGAGTGCCGCTGCCAAGGGTCTGACCGACTACGGTGTGCTGGTGGCACAGCGCGGACCCAAGGACTACCTGGTGGTGGTCACCGCAGAAAGTCCGGAAGACGCGTTTACCGAATGGCGCTGTAAATAATCTGTCCGACTGGCAAGAGACAGCGAGCCTCAGCCCGCCAGACCCGCGAATATATTTTGCACATCGTCGTGTGCGTCGATGGCAGCCAGGAAGGTTTCAACTTCCTCGAGTTGCTCAGCGCTCAAAGCAGCCGGATTGACCGGGTTCTTCGGCTTGTAGCCGAGCTTGGCGGACATCACTCGGAAACCGTGAGCCGGGAGCGCCCGGCTCACCAGATCCAGATCGGCGGGATCGGTGAGGAAAGTGGTTGAACCCTCTTCATCGCCAAGTTCCAGGTCCTGCGCTCCGGCTTCGATGGCCGCGAGTTCCGCATCGGCACCGGCGACGACCGGTTCGGCTTCTATCATGCCAACATGGTCGAAGTCCCACGCAACTGAACCCGAAGTTCCGAGTTGCCCTTTGCGAAACAGCACGCGCATTTCAGGGGCGGTGCGGTTCACGTTGTCGGTCAGACATTCGACCATCAAGGGCACGCGGTGCGGCGCAAAGCCTTCGTAGATGACATGCTCAAAATTGACCGTCTCACCGGTCAGACCAGCGCCCTTCTTGATGGCTCGGTCCAGCGTCTCCTTGGGCATGGATACCTTGCGCGCCTGCTCCACGATCAGGCGCAGGCGCGCGTTCGACGCAGGGTCGGCCCCGCTGCGCGCCGCAATCATGATGTCTTTGGCCAATCTTCCAAACAGCCGGCCTTTGGCGTTTGCCGCCAGTTCCTTACCCTTTGCTTTCCACTGTGCGCCCATGTCGATTCTTCCTTGTTGGTATGGCGCGCTGTTGCGCCAAGGCTCCCGGGTTATACACCCATCGCGGAACGGCCAGCGCTGGCGACCCGGCGCAGCCGGGGATTGGGTTGATAATTGCCCATGCCCCTGGAGTAGCCATGCCGATTTATGAATACGCCTGCAGTGCGTGCGGTCACAAATTTGAAGCCCTCGTGCGATCGGGCACTGAACCTCAGTGCCCCGCGTGCAAGTCGTCTGAACTTGACAAGTTGTTGTCGGTCTTTGCGACCACGACAACGCATACCGCGCCGGCCATGCCAAGCCCCTGCGCGTCTTGCAGCCATGCCGGTGGACCGGGTGGCTGTGGCATGAACTGAGCTGTATGCGTCTGGGCGCGCTCAGCCACCGGCGCGCTTCACGACGTAGCCCTGATCTGTCAGCATCCTGATAACACGGTCGCGGTGATCGCCCTGCACTTCGACCACACCGTCTTTGACAGTACCACCGCTGCCACAGGAAGTCCGGAGTTGTTTACCCAAGGCAGCGATGGCTGCATCGTCAAGCGCCAGCCCACGCAGCACGGTGACGCCTTTGCCGGCACGGCCCTTGGTCTCCAAAGACACCCGCAGCACGCCATCCGTGACCGGTCGCGCGATCGCAGCACTGCAGCGACAACTCGCAAGGGCCTGACGACACTTGGGGCACGTGCGACCGACTTCGGTCGAGTAGACCAGGCCACCCTGGGGTGACTTCGACTTCATCGGGTGGGTGGTCCCTGGTCCTTGTCCTTGGGGCCCCGGTGAGCCTCTCTCGGCTCCTGCGTGCGCTGCGCCGGACGCTGCTCACGCTGTGGCGGTGCGATTGGTGGTGCTCCATGCGGCTTGGCCTCTGGTGGCTCGACGTGCTGGGCTGGCCGCTGGCCAGGAGGCGCACGATGTTCTGGCGGCACTGTCGGGTGACCCGGGTGTCCACGATGTTCCGGTGTCGCTGGTCGTTGCGCTGGCGGGGCATGGGGCGGTGGTGGCGGTCGGTTAATCCAGCGCTGTCGCTGCGCGTACCAGGGCCGGCCAACATAGTGCTGATCCCAGTAACTGGCAACACTGTAGGCAAGGATGCCGATACCGATCATGGCACCGTAGCTGATGACTGGAACATTGGATCCCTGATACGGGTAAACAATGTTGGCACCGTAGACCCAGCCCCGGCTCGGTCCTGCCTCCACATCACACCAGCGATAGTCGGCCACGCAACCCTGCACGGTGACTGGAACACCGGCCAGCAGGATGGCAATGACCGGGTACTCCATCCCTGGCCCGGCGCGCAGATTGACCTGTTTGGCGGCGTAGGCCAGTTGGGCCTGTGAAACCCCAGGCAGGGCAGCCAGGGCGACCGCCAATCCGGCGACCAGTTTCAGATATTTCATTCGTTACCTCCGTCAATAAGCCCGCAAAAGCAGCGCTCACGGTACCCAGTCAAGCGCATGCATGTAGTCGCGCTGCAGCATCAAATCGTCCCATGCCGGTGCCGGTGAACGCGGCAGGAGCGCACGCCGGCGCTCATCGCTGACTTCGTGCGGCTGCCAGTGTCCCTTGAGTAAAGCCTCGGTCAGACCCGCCATCAGGGCGTCGACCGCCAGTCCGCCGCCAACGCTATCGACCAGTGTCTGATTGCACAGCAACACCATGTCGCAACCCGCATTCAAGGCCGCAATCGCTGCCTGCGTGTAAGTCAGCGGCTTGCCGTCTAGCAGTCGGGCCCCGGCCATGGACAGGTCGTCGCTGAAGATGGCACCACCAAAACCCAGTTGGCCGCGCAGGATGTCGTTCAACCACCGCGTTGAAAAGCCGGCCGCACGGCTGTCCACTTTGGGGTAGATGACGTGCGCCGGCATCACGCTGGACAGGGTGGTGTTGAGCCAGCCGTAGGGTGCTGCGTCATCGGCCAGAATGGCTTTCAGACTGCGTCGGTCAACCGGGATGTCAGTATGTGAATCAGCCTTGACAAAACCGTGACCGGGGAAGTGCTTGCCACAATTGGCCATGCCGCTTTGCAGCAAACCGTGCATCAGACTCTTGGCCAGCACACTGACGACCCGTGGGTCACGCGCAAAGGCGCGGTCGCCAATAACGCTGCTGCCGCCATAGTCAAGATCAAGTACCGGGGTGAAGCTCAAGTCGACACCGCAGGCACGCAATTCGGACCCCAGCACAAAACCGCAAGCGGTAGCGGCGTTGCTGGCCCTGAGCGCGCCGCTGCCGGCGCCCTCTTTGCCGTCACGCAGCCACATCTCGCCCAAGGCGCGCATGGGCGGCAGGTGGGTGAAGCCGTCGGTCCTGAAACGCTGTACCCGACCGCCCTCGTGATCAACGCAAATCAGCAGGTCGCGTCGCAGCGCCTTGATGTCGCGGCACAACCGGGTCAACTGCTGACGATCCTGCCAGTTGCGACCAAACAGGATGACACCGCCAACCAGCGGGTGCATGAGCCGCTGGCGGTCAATCTTGCTCAGGCTCAGTGCTGCAATGTCGATGATCAGGGGCGCGTGCTGTGCCATGGAATGTCTCGCTGGTGGGTATCAAATTTTCTCGACCACACAGAAGCTGGCGGCATAGTCGGTCTCGTCGGTCAGGCTCACATGCGCGGCCAATTGACGCGATTCAAACCATTCTTTCAGTTCACCATGCAGCACGATGGTCGGCTTGCCACTGGTCAGCTTACCAATCTCGCACTGACGCCAGTGCATCGGCCAGACCATGCCCAGGCCGATCGCCTTGCTGAAGGCCTCCTTGGCGCTGAAGCGGCTCGCCAGATAGCGCACACCGCGCTCGGGCCAGCGGGCACTGCGTTCCTGCCAGGTGTTGAATTCGGTCTCGCTCAGAATCTTTCTGGCGAAGCGATCACCGTGGCGCGCAAGGCTCTGTCGGATCCGGCGCACGTCGCAGATGTCGGTGCCAATGCCAAATATCACGACAAGCCTTCGTCAATGCAGCGCAAGTAGTCGGCAACGGTGGCGGCGTAGCCCAGCTCCAGCGCATCGGAGATCAGGGCGTGACCGATCGACACCTCACTGACACCAGGAAGGCGACGGATGAAAGCGGCAAGATTGTCGCGGTTCAGGTCGTGACCGGCGTTGACCGCCAGACCGGCATCCAGCGCCGAACGCGCCGCGCTGGCAAAACGCGCCAACTGAGTCTCCTGCTGCGCCGTGCCCCAAGCGGCAGCGTAGGGCTCGGTGTAGAGTTCGACGCGGTCTGCCCCAACCGCCTTGGCGGCCGCCATGAACTGCGGCTCGGCGTCCATGAACAGGCTGACGCGAACGCCCAAAGCATGGGCCTGCGCTATCAGGGGGCTCAGTCGGTCCGCATCGAGGGGAAAATTCCAGCCATGGTCGCTGGTGAACTGACCTTCACTGTCGGGCACGAAAGTAACCTGGTGCACGGGAAGGCCACGCTCACGCAAGTCGCGTACGCAATCCATCAGGTTGTGCAGCGGATTGCCTTCGACATTGAATTCACGCTGTGGCCAGGCACGCAGCAACTCGGCCAGATCACGCACGTCCGCAGCGCGTATATGGCGTTCGTCGGGTCGCGGATGAACCGTAATGCCACCGGCACCCGCCTGCAGGCAAAGCGTAGCCGCGCGCGTCACGCTGGGAATGCCGAGATGGCGGGTGTTGCGCACCAGGGCGACCTTGTTGAGGTTGACTGAAAGAGAGGTCTTGTTCATAGCGATTGCAGATCGATCATCATTTGCCGGGTCCGCAAAGTGCCGACCCCGCAATGGTAATTCAGGAGCGTGCGTAGTTGCGGCTTGAGTTCAGTCATCACTTGCGAACAGGCACGCAAAGTGGCGGTGAAAGGCGCAGCCGTGGTCAGCGATTCCTGTAGTTCCAGCCACTGTGCACCGCTAAGGCTGCTGCGGTCGGCGGCACCGGCCTGGCGCAGACCGCCTTCCGGTACCAGGCTGTAACGCTCCTGGGCATCAAGCGAGCGCAGTGTCATCGTTTGTGCATCGAGCAGCGGCAGCAAGCCAATCTCGCGCAGCAACAGCAACTCAAAAGCCCGCAATGCCGACTGCAAGGCCTCACCATGTTCTGAAGCAATGACTTGCACGACGTTGGCGTAGACATCAAACAGCCCGGGGTGCGGGTCGTCACGTGCCAACAGCAGAAGCAGCAATTCGTTGAGGTAGTAGCCCGACATCAAAGCCTCGCCGCTGGGCATGATGTGACCACCTTGCCACTCAGCCCCTTTGAGGGAACGTATTTCGCCATCACCACCAAAAGCCAGGTGCAGGGGCTGCAGCGGCAGCAGGATGGGACGAAAACTGGAACTGGGTCGTTTGACCCCCTTGGCCACCAGCGCAATGCGCCCATGATGGCGCGTGAATACCTCCAGAATCAGACTGGACTCGCTCCAGTCATAGCGGTGCAGCACATAGGCCGGTTCATCTGAGATGCGCTTATTGGTAGCCAAAGCTGCGCACCCGCGCTTCATCGTCGGCCCAGCCGGAACGCACCTTGACCCACAGTTCGATAAAAACCTTGGCGTCCAGCGCCTTTTCGAGTTCGACCCGTGTTTCGGTGCCTATGCGCTTGATGCGCTCGCCCTTGTCCCCGATGACCATGGCTTTGTGCGTATCACGCTCCACCACGATGGTGGCGGCGATCCTGAGCAAGCGCTTTTGTTTACCGCGCCCGGCTTCTTCCTCGAATTTGTCGATCACCACAGTGGATGTGTAGGGCAACTCGTCGCCCGTGAGTCGAAACAGCTTTTCGCGCACGGTCTCGCTCGCCAGAAACTTTTCGCTGCGGTCCGTCAACTCGTCCTGCGCGTACCACCAGGCCTGCTCGGGCAGGAAGCGCTCACAGATGGCAAGCAGGCGCTCGATATCTTTGGCATTCTTGGCCGACATCGGAACAAACTCCGCGAACGCATGGCGCTCTTGCAT
>Ga0194056_10001394_pt1 | contig 13202 bp, 13 predicted proteins | sample SepL4413m_MetaG_FD_155458 | JGI IMG/M metagenome (GOLD analysis project Ga0194056, IMG submission 155458) | Anoxic zone freshwater microbial communities from boreal shield lake in IISD Experimental Lakes Area, Ontario, Canada - Sep2016-L442-13m | ecosystem: Environmental > Aquatic > Freshwater...
CCACCACGTCCTATGGCGTTAGGTAAACTTATCAGTGCCAAGCATACAGCAATCAGTAGGCTTTGCATACAATGTTTTTTCCCGCTTTTCATATGGAATAGTTTCAAAATTAAGACTTGTTATTGCTCAGATGCGACAGGGTTTATTCTCAAAGCCCCCGGGGGAGCTGTGAATTCGAATATAGCATCAGGATAAATCTGGTTCAGGTCCCATTCATAATCAACCATGAACTGTGGGTTCATCTCTTTAGCTGTATATACGAGGGCCGCTTTTACAGGTAAAAAGAAAGGATCGTTGGTGACCCATATCTGGTAACTGATGCTGTCCATGGCGCCCGCGATCTGAAAACAGGGCCGGCCATTCAGGTTCACCTGTCCGAGCATGGTAAGGAATGATGAATTCTGTTTCAGCACATCGATAAAATCAGGAAAGAAAAAATCAATAGCCGTCAGGTCTACTCCGAATTTGGAATAAATGCTATCGGCCATCCCGAGAATGGTCTTCGGGGCCGGGATCTGTGCATAGCGGTTATTGGAAAAGGAATAATAGGAAAGGGTTTTCCCATTGTAAAAAAAGGTACGCTGGCCTCTTAGTCCGTTGATAGAAAGATACAGCTTGTTCGGGCCTTTCATAAGCAGATCTGCATCTTCATTATGTTTGATCAGCCCGAGGCCGGAGACGTATTCATCGTACGAGGAGTGTGCCTTCAAACGGCAACTGTTCAGTTCGGTAATCACACTGCTCATTCGTTCAAGAATAAGCAAGGCCGTGGAGTCCAGACTTTTGGTCTGTGAAAAGGCGGCAAGATTTAAGGCAAGCAGCAGCAGAAATATTCCGGATCGCTTCATAATTGTTGATTTTGGGATAAAATTAATAAATCCTTTGATATGACCCTATGGTTTGTAAATTTTTTATCTGCTATCTGCTATCTGTCATCAGATATCTGATATCCGATATCAGATGTCAGATAGAGGATGTCGGGTCCTGATTTTCCGTATCTTTGTGCATGACTTTTCTCGAGCTGGTATCCAAACGTCAAAGCACCCGGGCCTATGATGCAGGCCGTGCTGTTGAAGATGAGAAGCTTGAACGCTGTATTGAAGCGGTGAGGCTGGCGCCTTCGGCCTGCAACGCCCAACCATGGAAGCTGGTCGTTGTTACCGAGCCGGACCTTAAGAACAAAGTGGCCGATGCTGCTTCGGCTAAGTGGCTGGGGTTTAACCATTTCACGAAACAAGCCTCGGTGATGGTTGTGATCGTGCGTGAAGAGCCAAACTTTACTTCCAAACTGGGGACGGCTCTGAAGGACAAGCCATACACTCTGATGGATGTGGGTATTGCCGCAGAACATTTTTGTTTGCAGGCAGCTGATGAGGGGCTCGGAACCTGTATCATGGGCTGGTTTGATGAACCCAGGGTGAAAGAGCTGCTGGGGATCCCGGCAAAAAAAAGGGCAGAACTGATCATTACAGTGGGTTATCCGGCAAAAACTGAAATCCGGAAGAAGATCCGGAAGAAAAAAGAGCAGATATGCTCATATAATACATATTTATGAATTTTGATGAATTCGGCTTTGAGCCTGACCTGTGTGAAGGAATACGCGCACTGGGTTTTGAAACAGCGACTCCCATCCAGGAGCAGGCGATACCTGTAATTCTGCAGGGCATGGACCTGATCGGGACTGCGCAGACCGGGACCGGAAAGACAGCCGCTTTCCTTCTTCCGCTGATACAGAAAATAATGACCGGTGAGAGCAAGGGAAATGTGAGAGCCCTGGTGATTGTGCCCACGCGTGAACTCGCGGTACAGATCGACCAGCATATGGAGGGGCTTTCTTATTTCACGCCGGTAAGTTCCATTGCGATTTATGGGGGCACGGAAGGGATGGTTTTTTCGCGGGAAAAACAGGCTCTGATCGAAGGCGCTGATCTGGTGATATGTACGCCAGGCCGAATGATCGCCCACGTGAACATGGGGTATGTTGACTTTTCAAATGTGGAATGTCTGATTCTCGATGAAGCCGACCGTATGCTCGACATGGGATTTTATGATGATATCATGAAGCTCGTTAACCTGTTGCCAAAGGGACGGCAAACACTGATGTTTTCGGCTACCATGCCCAAAGTGATCAGGCAGATGGCACAGAAAGTCCTCAGAAACCCTGTCGAGATCAACATCGCCATGTCGAAACCAGCTGAGAAGATACTGCAGCTTGCGTATTCGGTATATGATAATCAGAAGCTGCCTTTGACGCAGTATTTGTTACAAGGGGCCTCGGGGCGTACCGTGCTTGTTTTTTGTTCCACAAAGAGTTCCACCAAGATATTGAGCAGGGCGTTGCACCAGATGGGGCTAAATGTTTCGGAGATCCATTCAGACCTGGAGCAGAGGGAGAGGGAAGATGTTCTTAACCGCTTCCGGAGCCGGTCGCTGAATGTACTTGTGGCGACCGATATCGTTTCGCGGGGGATCGACGTTGAGAACATCGACATGGTAGTTAATTACGACGTGCCTCATGATGCCGAGGATTATATACACAGGATCGGCCGTACTGCACGTGCAGCGGCATCAGGCATAGCCGTCACGTTCATCAGCCCAAAGGAACAGAGGAAATTCCAGGCCATAGAAAATCTTCTCGGTAAAGCCGTCCACAAAGGCGAAGTCCCGAAGCAGTTTGGACCTGCCCCGGAGTACCGGGCATGGAAACCAGGAAGGTAGTTCTGAACAGGTTGAAATAAAAACGCCGGACTTTTGCCCGGCGTCTCTGTAAAAAGTAGGGTAAATAAGGAACTATTCTCTTTATTTCTTTCCGTCTTCTTTCTTTCCGTCTTCTTTCTTTTCAGCTCCTTCAGCTCCTTCAGCAGCAGCTTCAGCACCTGGAACAACTTCCTCGACAACCTGGCGGGCTGTACGAACAGCAATGACCACGTTATTCGGGGCATCAAGGAATGTAACACCCTCAATCTTCAGGTCGCTGATCTTAACTGAATCGCCAATATCCATTGAACTGATATTGATCATGATAAAATCAGGCAAGTCGTTTGCCAGGGCCTTGATCTTCACTTTGCGAAGTTTCTTCTCAAGACGGCCGCCTTTAAGAACCCCAGGAGATACACCTTCGGATTTTACCGGGATGGCAATCACCACCGGCTTATCGGGGATCAGTTGCAGGAAGTCGACATGCAACAGCTTGTCGGTCACAGGATGGAACTGGATTTCCTGGTAAATAGTGTCGTATTCTTTCCCGTCGATCGCAATTTTAATCATATAGACTTCGGGGGTGAACAGGATTTTGGAAAAACTTTTTTCGTCTGCCACGAAGTGGATCTGTTCTTTTCCACCATACAGTACACAGGGGATTTTACCCGCCCGGCGCTGTAATTTGGCATCTTTTTTCCCTACGCTTCCCCTGAGGGAGCCGCTCAATGATACCGTTTTCATAGTTTGTTATTTTTTAAATGGGGTGCAAAGGTAAGAATAAATGGTGAAATAGTGAAATGGTCCATTTCACTATTTCACTATTTAATTTGTAACTTTCTCCCTCCGTGTTACGTCTCAAAATCTCATCAAATCTTTATTCCCATGAAAAACCACATTTATTTCTGTCTGCTGATTACTGTCTCCCTGGCTTTGGCGAGCGGGGTTTACTCGCAAAATAAAAACACCGCTGAATATGATAAAATTCTGACTACGCAATTTAAGAACGACGGTCCCGGTTGTGCCGCCCTGATCATGAAAAAAGGCGAAGTCATTTACCGTAAAGCATTTGGCAAGGCCAACCTTGAGCTTAATGTTTCTATGCAGGCCGGCATGATCTTTCGCATTGGCTCAATTACAAAACAATTCACAGCGGTGGCCATACTTCAGCTCGAAGAGCAGGGTAAGCTGTCGGTGCAGGATGAGATCACAAAATTCATTCCCGAATATCCAACCCATGGGTATAAGATAACCGTGGAGCATTTATTGACTCATACTTCCGGGATTAAAGATTATACGGCGATGAAGGAATGGACCGGAGAATTGCAGCGCAAGGATATGACACCAAAGGAGATTGTCGATTTTTTCAAAGACCAGCCCATGGATTTTGAACCTGGTACTAAATTCCAATATGATAATTCAGGATATATTCTGCTTGGGTATATCATTGAGAAAGCGAGCGGGGAGCCCTATGCCCAGTATCTCGAAAATCATATTTTCGAACCGCTAGGCTTGAAAAACACTTCTTATGAGAAGCCCACCTTTATCCTGAAAAACAGGGTGGCGGGGTATAGCAAAGCCGATTCCGGATTTTCCAATGCTTCCTATCTAAGTATGACCCAGCCGTATTCTGCCGGTTCTTTATTATCTACTGTTGATGACCTTTATACCTGGACCAAAGGAGTTCGTTCGGGCAAGATCATCAAGCTGCAGACTTTTGAAAAAGCAATAAATCCTTACAAACTGAAAGACGGCAGTTTCACCTCTTACGGCTACGGACTTGTGATAGGTGATGTATTTGGAAGCCAGGCTATATGGCATAACGGGGGCATTAACGGGTTTCTCAGCTGTGGGATATACCTGCCGAAGGAGGATGTGTTTGTAGCCATATTTTCCAATTGCGACGGGATCTCCCCCGATAATGCTACATTTAAAATGGCAGCTGTCACAAGCGGGAAGATGCCTGTATTGAAAGAGATTTCGGTGGATACACTGACCCTGAAGAAATATACCGGAGTTTATGAAAACCCGGAAAAAGAACAGCGTGTAATTACTTTCAAAGGCGGAAAACTTTTTTCACAGCGAAGCGGAGGGCAGCAATTCCTGCTTTCACCCTATGCCGCCAACAAGTTCTTTTACAATGAAGGAATGTCCTTTTATGAGTTTCTGGCTGATAAAGACAGCCAAGTCACGGCTGTTATCCTGCAGAGTCTCGGACAGGCCTCTTCCACCTGGACCCGCACCGATAAGCCAGTTCCCTCGCATTTTGAGATCAAACTTCAAGTTGAGCAGATGCAGAAATTCATTGGAGAGTATCAGCTTGCACCAGGATTTTCAATAACAGTTACTCTCGAGGACGGCCATCTGATGGGTCAGGCCACAGGACAACCTAAGTTCGAACTGTTTGCCGAAACTCAGAATAAATTTTTTCTGAAAGTAGTGGATGCTCAGGTTGAATTCATTGCAGATCCCGATGGCAAGGTAACAAAAATGATACTTCATCAGAACGGGGAACATGAGGGGAAGAAATTATCGAAATAGCGAGTTGATATCAGATGGTGGATTTCACCATTTCACCATTTCGCTATTTTGCCCGATGAGAAACCTAAAATTTGAATAGCGACGAAATAGATTCCTTCTTCTTGAGTCTGCGGATGACTTCAGCGAAAAGGTCGGCGGTTGAGATCACTTTTATTTTTGGGCTTTCTCTTTTCAACGGGATGGTATCGGTTACGATCAGTTCGGTGAGGGCGGAAGCTTCGATCTGTTCGACGGCTTTACCCGAGAGGATAGGATGTGTGACCATAGCCCGTACTGAAGTCGCCCCGTTGTCCATGATGATCCCGGCTGCTTTGCAGAGTGTACCGCCGGTATCAACGATATCATCAAGCAAGATCACATTTCTGCCTTCGACATCCCCGACCAGGGCCATTTTTGTTATTTCATTGGGTTTTGAGCGGTGTTTGTAACAAATCACGAAGTCGGTATGAAAGAACTTTGCATAGGACCCTGCACGGCGCGTTCCACCTGTATCAGGCGAGGCGAAAGTGAGGTTGTTAAGGTGCAAGGTTTTCAGGTATGGAATGAAGACTGAAGAAGCATAGAGGTGATCCACCGGAACGTCAAAAAAACCCTGGATCTGATCAGCATGCAGGTCGATAGTAATAATACGGTTCACGCCCGCAGCAGAGAGCAAGTTGGCAACCAGTTTGGAAGCGATGGAAACGCGGGGTTTGTCTTTGCGGTCCTGACGTGCATATCCGAAGTAAGGAATAACAGCTACAATAGTTCTGGCGGAAGCCCTGCGTGCAGCGTCGATCATCATCAGCAGCTCAAGAAGATTGTCTGAAGGAGGTTGGGTTGACTGTACCAAAAAGACATCTGTTCCACGGATATTTTCTTCAAATGATGGTTGGAATTCACCGTCCGCAAATCGAAGAAATGAGACTTTACCCAGTTCATTGCCGTAGCTCTGGGCTATTTTTTCGGACAGGTATTTAGAGACCTGACCCGAAAAGACCTTTACCGTGGTTGCCATATTGCGTCGCCTTTTTTGTGAACCGCTAAATTAGGGCATTAAAATATGCGATGCAAGGAAAGGTTATTAACAAGGATGGCGGTTAACAGATGGCGGATAGCAGATGGCGGATGGCGGATAGCGGATAGCGGATAGCAGATGGCGGATGGAGGATAGCAGATAGCAGATAACAGATGGCGGATGTCCAACAGTAAACAATAAATGAAGAATAATTTCCTATCTTTGCAGCCCGTTTTACCATCATAAAGGCCCGGATGGCGGAATAGGTAGACGCGTTGGTCTCAAAAACCAATGAGAGCAATCTCGTGCCGGTTCGATTCCGGCTCCGGGTACACTCAAGGCAAATTAACATGCTGTTAATCATATATATAACAGATTAGCAATGTGTTACTGGCAGAATTAAGGTGCGAATTACAAAATGAAAGGCTGGTGAAAACCGGCCTTTTGTACTTTATGGAGTTCCACTTCACTTCATTTGAACTCTCAATTATTCAGTGTTTACTGACCTTTCGAATACCTTTCACTTCAATCTCTTTACAAAGGGAAAGATTAGATATTGTTTCCCTTCGTCATGATTCTTTCGGGTTCCCGGAAAATTTATGATGCTTCCTTCCAGCCTGACTTCTAAGGATGCTGAAAGTTCAGAAAATGAATAATTGTCATAAGAATTTACTGGTTCCCCCAACCTTTCAACCATCTTAGGTAGTATATGTGTGTAAGAACTGATATGTAGAACAAATTCAAAAAAAGGAGGGTGTTATGAAAACGCTAATAGAATCAATCGAACTCGCACTTTTTGTGATAATTCCTGCCTCTATCATCGCAGTAGTTGTTATTTCAATCATCTGAGGGAATCGACATAAAAGAAAAATAATTGCCTGACCAACCTTTCTGCCTATGACAAGAGTGTATACCAATGGTTTATCGATATCCAGAAATTCAAATTATTATTAACAACTAAAATTCACTGTCATGAAAACGAAAATGTTGATTGTAGCAATCGCTACCTTAATGGTAGGATTCACTTCCTGCAAAAAAGACAAAAACGAACCTGTATCAACCCAATCAGGTTTGGATGCGTCTAAAACCTCAAAAATCAAAAAAGGTGAACCTGTCAGTTTCAAATTTTCACAGGCACCTGAGGGAAGCACTGTAATATGGACAGTAACTCCTTTCGATAATGTACAAATCAATCCGACAGGAAATGTAGCCACAATCCAATTCAGTAATGCCGGTGTTTATTCTGTGAACGCAAGCTATTCCAATTTCAAAGGAAGTACCAATGTAAGCGTTCAGGACAGTATATATAACCCGGGTGGTGGAACCCCAACTTATGAACCATTGACAGGCGACCAAATCTTCATTACAGTTTCAAAAACGGACAGTATGGGATTTAGCGGGCTGATTTTCCGCTTTATTACAGAAAAGAAGTATCAGTGCCTGAATCACACCCTATTGTTTGATAACAATTTTTCCGGACAAAACTTACAGGTTGTTTTCAAATCGGTAATGATACCATCTCCTGAGAACTGCACTTTGGGTGAAGATAATGCATCAGGAGCAAATACATGGTTCCCGATTGTTGAAGGAAATCATGTATTTGAGGTAATTCTTGATGGGAAAACCTATACAGGCTCATTTGTAAAAAATGGGGGAACCTACACATTTACATGGCCCTACACTTCAGGGGTTACGATAACTCCATTGGTGATAATTTAATATTGTTAACTTAGCTACCCATCCGAAAAAACGGTTGGGTAGCTTTTCTTGTGAAAGATTTACACAACATAATCGAAGGTTGTAAAAGAAACGACCGGTCAAGCCAGGAAAAATTGTATCGCCAGTTTTATCCGGGCTTATTTGCTTTATGTAAGAAATTCTTTCCTGACAACCATGATGCGCTCACCTCATTGAATAATGGAATGTTAAATGTATTTAAAAACATCGGGAAGTACGACCCTGCTAAAGGTGAACTATTCAATTGGGCATATACAATAGTCCGGAATGCAGCCATTACACACTTGAACAGCCTGAAGATAATTCAACCAACCACTGAACTAACTGACCAAATAGAGAAATATTTATACCAAATCCCTTTTAAAGAACTTGAATGGAATGACCTTTATATTTATCTTGATAAACTTCCCCCTGCAACTCGGGCGGTATGTACTCTCCATTATCTTGAGGGATTTGCAATAAAGGAAATTTCCGAACAATTAGGCATAAGTGAAGGAACCATAAAGTGGCATTTGAGTGAAAGCCGAACCCGGCTGAAAACATTATTCTCAATCAATCGAATCACAGAAAATGAATGATGAAAATTTACATATTACCCCTGACCCGCATAAGGGAATACCGGGTCCGGAAATTCCTGCTAATGAGGCATGGAATAATATGGCTTCTTTGCTTGATGCAGAGATGCCGGTATCTCCTCCCGATTCTGCACCATCACAAAAGCCGCCTTCATCGGGAGGAGGCGGGATTTTTGGTGGTGGCATCCAATTCCTGAGTATCGGACTGCTTGTTTTGGGTGTAGCAGGTTTAGTGACATGGGGAGTGCTGCACCAGACCAATAAACCAGAAACATCTGTCACAAATTTGGATACGATAAATGTAATCCAACGAAAACCATCTCTTCCAGGCAACATCAAGTCTCCTGTAACGATTAGTCCCCATGATAAAAAAATGGATTTGCTACAAAAGCCCTCAAGTAAAGTTATTACTGTTCAATCAAAAGTAATTCCATCGTCTATAAATATTGCAAAAAATGAACAGCATCCCACTTTGACTTTTTCCTCAGTTTCCAAGCCGTCTGAACCTAAACCAAAAGAGATTGTTCCTTCACAAACCGGAACTGACATTACAACCACAACGATTAACATGACTTCCCAACCAAAGCCTGTCATTGAAGAAAAATCAAAAGACACGGATAAACCCTTGGAAACCCAATCTAATCCACCTTCACCGGAAGCAGCAACAGTCAAATCATCAGACAACACTATTCCAGCAGTAAATCCTATTATCAATCCATTAGCTGACACGAAAGCTGATAACACACAAAACAATACTGGTTCTGAAAAATCCAAAAAATCACTAAGGATGTCAGAGAACCTTTCATGGCAAATAGTGGTATCCGGGAATATAGGTGCAGTAGTTCAAAAGGGCAGAAATCCCAATCTGTATTACGGTGGAATGGTTACAGGAGGTTTGTGGCACAAGAAACTGAAAGCAGGTATTGAAACGGGTATTGGCTGGACCGTTTACAATGATTACGGTTCTGTTTTAAACAATGTCAGGATAACGGATTCAATTTCTGGAGACTCAGTAAATCCGGTAAAACATATCGACACATCAAGGATTGTTGCGTACAAGTACAGGTATCAATACATAAAGGTTCCTTTGTTCATTTCAAAGCAGATAGTTGCAAAGGGAAAGTTTGCATTCGATATCAAAACAGGCCCTGTAATTGGTTTTTTGATTTCACAAAGGCAGATACCCGATTACACCTCAGGCCCTGAAAATGGAGAAATTGTTAGTACTGCCAACAATGATTATACACGCCTGAAAATCAGTTGGCAATGGGATGTGATGGTACAATTACGGTGGAATTTCAATTACAGACTCTCCTTCACACTGAGTCCATCGGCCATTTTTTATTTGAATAATCTTTACGAAAGCAATAACAGACCGGCCAGCATGCCTTTTGGTATTGGTATGAATGCAGGTTTAATTTATAAGTTTAAATAATCAGACTAACCTTCCGCTTCCTCAATAAAATCAACCACTTTGAGATAATCTGGAATGATTCTAAAGTTAGATAATTGGTCAGTTAAGTGTACAAGTTCAAGTGCCAAGTGTCAAGTGCCAGGTCCCCAATATTTGGCATATGACAGTTGGCACTTGCCGTTTGAGGCCAGAAACCTGGCACCTGATTCTTCGCCAAATATCCCCACATCTTAATTTCAGGATAAAGATTGAAAATATATTTCCACTCAATAGTTTCTATTTAGACTAATTAAGATTAACTTTGCCTCTGTAATAGCAAACAAAAAGGAGGTCAAAATGAAGAAGTTTTATTTCTTACTGGTAATCCTGTTTTCAGTGAACGGGGCCATCGCACAATGGTTTTTGCAAAATTCCGGAACAACTCATAATCTCCATTCCGTTTATTTCACGGATGTAAATACCGGGTGGGCTGTTGGTGATTCAGGAACCATTCTACATACATCTGATGGAGGATCAAACTGGGTAATACAAAGTTCAAATACTACCTTTAATCTTAATTCTGTCTTTTTTACTGATGCCGATCATGGTTATGCTGTAGGCAATGACACATTAATCTTAAAAACCATTGATGGGGGATCTACCTGGACCAATACCTTCTATGCGAATCCGGGCTACAATTATGAGATGTTAACAGTACATTTTACTGATTCATCAACAGGTTATATTTTTGGTTTTGAATACAGTCTCTCCGCATCCAGTAATATGTTTATTTTAAAAACAGTAGATAGTGGAGCAAATTGGAACCTATTGTTGTCATTTGGGGATTGTACTGAAGGATGTGAACCTGGATCAATGTTCTTCTCGGGTCCGGATACAGGATATATCATTTACAATGAGGAGAGGGGTGCAACTACGGCCAAAATATTAATTACCACTGACAGCTGGACAACCTCGACAGTCCATAATATTGCTGGTCGCAGAAGATGGGCGGGACTAAGTTCTGTTTTTTTTACCGATACTACCGGATACGCACTTGGACGTGATAGCCTGTTCAAATCAATTGATGGCGGTATTACATGGACAAATCTAAACGGGCAAGGTAATTCACTTTTCTTTACAAATGCAAATGATGGATGTATTGTGGACAATGGGGGCACAATTCTTAATTCAAATAATGGTGGAGCCAGTTGGGCAACGCAGAATTCGAACACAACATTGGATTTAACTTCTGTGTATTTTATTGATGAAAATACAGGATATGCGGTAGGTGATAGTGGTGTCATTGTTAAAACCACAAATGGTATCACCGGACTCAGCGAACATCATCAAACGGAAAATGTTCTGGAAGTTTACCCCAATCCTGCATCCGCAAACATCAATATTGAAACTCCGCTCAAAGGGGATTTATCTATTCTTAACCTCGCTGGTCAGCAACTCCTGCAGGAGAGAATCACAGTACAAAAAACGACAATTGATATCAGCAGACTGCCCAGCGGAGTATATGTGATTAAATTAATTGGTGAAAATGGGGTGCAAATGGGAAAAATATTTAAAAAATAATGCCATAGGAGCCCTGTTCCATTAATAAAATCAACCACTTTCGCAAAATCGAGGATGAACTGACGGGTAGATATTTCGTCAGAGTAGTGTACAATAAACCACAATAAGCCCTTGTAAACGTTATACTTACAAGGGTTTTTCTTTTTTAGGTGACGGCAGGGGTGACGGTAAAAAACGATTTATTTGACAAGTCCTAAAAAGGAAAAGACGGTCATTATGTTGTTCATTCCGTTTCATGTACAATCAATTTGATGTTTTTTTCTATTTCTTGTGAATTTACTGAGTTTATTGGAAGTTCACAAGTTTTGCTTCAAGTTCTTCCTCGCTGATCCTTTTTTAATGCAATAATGGAATCTCGTTTGGCATTTCAAGCAGAGGGTCACAGTTTCGAATTCTGTTGTTTTCACTTCAAAATTAGCCATTTTCGGAAAGGCGCATCCTGTCAATGATTTATTGAACTGAATTCAAGGGATCGATTTTACTTTCTACCGAAAGCAGAAATTTCCCTGCAGGTTTTGGCACCCGCAGGGAAACCCGGGATGACAGCAGGAAAATCACCCCCAGATCATATACCTGGGCGGTTCGTTGAGGCGGATGAAGTTCATGGCCTCATGGATATTGAGGAAACTGAACCTTGCGGCCTCCTTACCGGTTGGCGAAAACAAGGTGATCTTGATTGTGGATGACCACTTGACGGGCTGGCCGTTGTGGTGCAGAATTACATGCCCGGTATCACTGACATGATAATCACAGGCTAATTCATGGATAACCTGATGAATGATTGATTGTTGTTGACATAATAACCTCCGCTTTTAAGTGTTACAAATGGTTTAATGCATAAAATGCAAATCGTAAGCACTAAACAGCGGATTATAAATTTACGGAGATACCTTTGGTGAGATTTGCAGTGAAGCAAACCAAGTGAGACTGGATAAACCTGAATGGCAAGTGACTTAGTTACCGACTTAGTTACCAGAATAAAAATGAACTGGTTACGTACAAGGTTAATGGTTGGCTTGATGCAACAATTGAATGATCAGGGCGCAATTGGCGCAATTATGACGCAATCATTTTAATATAAAAAATGACCCTGCTCCTTTGCTCCCGGAATTTGAAAAAATACCTAATTCAGCTAGTTTCACTAAGTCTCGTGATGCTGTTTCACGGGATACAGCAAACAATCCCTGATATTCTTTATTGGTAATCTTTCCTTTTTCTTTTACAAAAAGCACGGCTTTAACTTGTCTGTCGTTGAGACCAAGTTTTATAAGCAGTTCTTCCGTTAGATTATTTTTAAAAAGTGTTATGATGAAGCCACCATCAAGTTCCTGCATATCAGGTTCCGGTAATTCTGCCTGCTTGCAGGAATCAAGGATTTTTATGGTACCCCGGCCCCAGGCATCAATATACCCCCCTTTGAAACAGACGTCGGCAATGATAGGATTTCTTGGTCTTGAGGCATGTGAACGTTTCAAAGCAGCCAAAGTCAAACCTTCAGGAAGGGATCCTTCATTCCAAATACTTATTTTATCGTCATACACCCTGATTTGAATATATATTAGCCTCAATTAAATGTTAGCACTTTTTAAGCTTAAATTTACCAACCTAATGGCAAAACAGCAGAGAAAAAGTGCAAAGAAAAAAGCCCAGTTAGTACTGGAGCTATTGCGTGGCAAACCCA
>Ga0194056_10001395_pt1 | contig 13191 bp, 12 predicted proteins | sample SepL4413m_MetaG_FD_155458 | JGI IMG/M metagenome (GOLD analysis project Ga0194056, IMG submission 155458) | Anoxic zone freshwater microbial communities from boreal shield lake in IISD Experimental Lakes Area, Ontario, Canada - Sep2016-L442-13m | ecosystem: Environmental > Aquatic > Freshwater...
GAAGCATGGCCGGCAGTTTCAGGCGACACGTATTGAATGTCATGCCCCTGTCACCATCGAAGGGATCAAGCGTTATCTCGCCAGCGGAATGATCAAGGGAATACGGGCCGGACTGGCTGATCGCCTAGTGGCGGCGTTCGGGTCTAGAACCCTGGAGATTATTGACAGGGAATCGGCGCGCCTGCAGGAGGTGGATGGTATTGGGGCGACCCGGCGCGAGATGATCAAGACATCCTGGCGGGAGCAGAAAGCCATCCGCGATATCATGGTTTTTCTTCAATCCCACGAGGTGGGAACCGCATGCGCCAAGCGGATTTACAAGCAATACGGAGACCAGGCCATCAGTGTCGTGCGGGAGAACCCGTATCGGCTCTGTTATGAGGTTTGGGGAATCGGGTTTAAAACGGCGGATCGGGTTGCGGTGAGTCTCGGGGTACCACCGCATTCCATCAACCGGGCCCGGGCTGGACTCCTGTACATTTTGCAGACCATGTCGGAGGAAGGCCATTGTTTCTGCCCGCGTGAGGATCTAATTGCCGCGGCCGAGCAGATGTTGGAGATCCCCGGAGATATTTTAAAGGAAGCCATTGTTCATAGCGTGGCGGATAGAACGCTCGTTGATGAACGCGGGAATGTCTATCTCTTCCCCTTGTACCAGGCCGAAACAGGGGTGACTACGGCGCTGGAACTCTTGCTGAGAACCAAGCTTTCCCATCCTTCCCTTCAACTCGACAAGGCGATAACCTGGTCGGAAGAGCGGATGGGAATCGGGTTCGCCCCCGCCCAGCGTAGCGCCCTGGAAATGGCCTTATCACGGAAAGTTTCAATCATCACCGGTGGGCCCGGAGTGGGGAAAACAACCATTGTGCGGGCCTTGGTGGATATCTACAACGCACGCAAGCTCAAGATCTGCCTCGCGGCACCAACCGGACGCGCCGCCAAACGCATGGAGGAATCGACCAGGATGCCGGCCAAAACGATTCATCGGCTGCTGAAATACACGCCCGGCACCAACCGGTTTGAACATGGCCCTGAAAATCACCTTGAAGGGGATGTGTTTATCCTTGATGAAGTGTCGATGATCGACATTCAGTTGATGAATTCCTTTCTACGGGCCCTGCCCCCCACGGCAACCCTGGTGTTGGTGGGGGATGCCGATCAATTGCCGAGTGTGGGCTCCGGGAACGTGCTGCGGGACATGATCGATTCCGGTGTGATTCCGCTGACGATCCTGGAAACCATTTACCGGCAGGAGGCTCAAAGCTGGATTGTTCGCAACGCCCACCGGGTTAATAGCGGCCTGCCGTTCGAGTTCCCTGAGAACGGGGAGCGCTCTGATTTTTTCTTCATTGAATCCGACAACCCAGAGGATGTCATTGCGAAAATGCTGGAACTGGTCTCGTCGCGCATTCCAAAAAAATTTCATTTTGATCCGATGACGGAGATTCAGGTCTTGACCCCCATGCGGCGCAACCAGTTGGGAAGCGAGAATCTCAACACGATTATTCAGCAGACACTGAACCCCCTGGGAGTGGCAATCAGTCGCTATGGACGCGAGTACAGAGAGGGTGATCGGGTTCTCCAGATTCGCAATAACTACGACAAGGATGTCTATAATGGCGATATCGGACAGGTCGATGGCGTGGATTTAGACGCCCAGGAAGTGATTGTTAATTATGACGGGCGCCGGGTGGTTTATGCGGCGGAGGATTTGGATGAACTGGATCTGGCCTATGCCTGCTCGGTGCACAAATCTCAGGGAAGCGAATATCAGGCTGTGGTTTTATTAATGACGACGCAGCATTTCAAACTATTGCAGCGGAATCTTTTATACACGGCCATGACGCGGGGACGCAAGCTGGTGTGTCTAATCGGTTCGAAAAAGGCGGTCAACATGGCCATCCGGAACAACCATGTTTCATTTCGGCGGACGGCGCTGAAGGATCGGTTGAAGGGGCGGTTGTAGGTCAAAAAAAAAGCAGGCCAGATTCCTTGAACCTGCCTGCCTTTCTTTTTTTGATACGATCTTACCTGCGGGGGCCGCGACGACCACTGCTGCCGCGCGAGCGAGCTTCGCTGACGACGATTTTACGGCCATCGATATCCTTGCCGTTCATGCCATTCATGGCCGCTTGAGCCGCCTCGACACTGCTCATGGTGATAAAGGCGAAGGTTTTGGTTTCGCCATTCCGGGGCGGTACCATGCGCACTTCACGGACATCGCCGTATTTACTGAACTGCTTTTGCAGTTCTTCGCCAGCGATATCCTCGGTCAGATTGCCGATATACAGATCGGGCGAGCGAACCGGGCGGTTGCTACCCCCATGGGCTCCGCTACTGCTGCGACGGCCACTTAGCTTCATCCCGGCGAGCGTTCCAGCTAAAAAGATAGCCAACCCGGTCGCCGATACGCTGATCCACGACCACCAACTCATTGTGCATACTTCATTCATTCTTGTTTTCTTCCTGTTCCTTGGACTCCGGGGGGTCACGTCGAGAGGTGCGACGTCCTGGACCGGTTATTTCATCTCGATGAATCCTTCCAGTTTCCGGATGCGCGTTGGATGGCGCAATTTCCGGAGAGCCTTTGCTTCAATCTGGCGGATTCGTTCACGAGTGACGTTGAACTGCTTACCTACCTCTTCGAGGGTGCGCGAATATCCATCCGCAAGGCCGAATCGCAGGTTAAGCACCTGCTGTTCACGCTCAGTCAGCGTGCCGAGGACGTCTTTCAGGCGATCCTTTAGCAAGCTGTAAGCGGTCATTTCGGACGGATTTTCAGCGCCCTTGTCCTCGATAAAATCACCAAAATGCGCGTCATCCCCATCGCCCACCGGGCTTTGGAGAGAAATCGGTTGTTGAGCCATCTTGTATACGGCACGGACGCGATCCACGGGGAGGCTCATCTCTTCAGCCACTTCCTCGGGGGTGGGTTCGCGGCCCAGTTCCTGCACGAGTTTCTTCTGGACGCGCATCAATTTATTGATGGTCTCAATCATATGCACCGGGATCCGGATGGTCCGGGCCTGATCCGCGATCGCGCGGGTGGCGGCCTGACGGATCCACCAGGTGGCATAGGTACTGAACTTGTAACCTCGGCGGTACTCAAACTTCTCGACCGCCTTCATCAGGCCTGTATTGCCTTCCTGAATCAGGTCGAGGAATGAGAGCCCGCGGTTCATGTATTTTTTTACAATGCTGATGACCAGGCGCAGGTTGGCTTCCACCATTTCGGTGCGGGCGATCATTCCCTTGCGCATGGCGTCTTTGAGTTGCTTGTATTTCGCAACGAATTCAGCGGAATCAAGTCCCAGCGTGTCCTCGAGCTTGCGCAGCTTGCGATGCTCGGCGGCCAAGGCGTCTGCCTGTTTGGGCGATTTCCTTGCCTTGGAATACACCTCAATTTGAGTCAGGCAGCCGAGAACTTCCTTGTATACATCTTCCGCTTTGGCCGCAAGCGTCTCGACGATTTTCTGCTTGAAATAGAGGCTTTCAAAAAGGTCGGAGAGGCGTTTGCGAATCTTTTCAATTTCCTTTTTTGCGTCGGCTTTTTGCGCCACGGTCGACTTGGATTTCCTGTGGATGGCGGAGGCTTCCAGAAGCTTGTCTCGATTTTTTAGAATTTCCCGCTTGAGGCGGGGCAGGGCCTTGAGATAGGTGTCACGACTGTCCACGAATTTGTCTTCAATCACCCGGTCAAACCGATCGCGCCCCGTCTCCAACCGTTCGGCGGTGCTCAGATACATGTCTGCCGCGATGCCAAGCTCATCAAATAGCAGGCGCACTGAGACTTCCGAGGTTTCAATCCTTTTGCAAATTTCGACTTCCTGCTCGCGAGTGAGCAGGGGGACCTGACCCATCTGGTGCAGATACATGCGGATGGGATCGTCAAAAATATCCAATCTTTCGGCCCGGGCTACGGATGTGGTCTGCTTGGCCGGTTCCTTCCGGAATTTTTCGGCATCGGAGGCCTCGATGATCTCAATATCCATGCTGCGCAGGAGTTCGAGATACCCTTCCAATTCCTCCGGGTTGATCACGGAGTTGGGGATCATTTCGTTGACATCATCAAACGTCAGATAACCCTGCTCTTCGGCCAGTTTGACGAGATCCTTGATCCGCTGGCTACGCTCTTCCCAGCTTAAACTCCCCGAAGCCGTGGCACCAGCCTCGTCGATATTGACATCGGAGTCGGTTTTGGCTTCGATCTCGGGCGCATCTTCCATGAGCGCGCCACCTGCCGTGCCCTCGGTAATTTTAGGAATGGAGATGGCCTTGATTTTGCCCTTTTTGGCCACCATGGGAGCCGCTGGCTTCCCTTCCTTAGGAACGGGGGGGGGTACGGGCTTGACCGCATCTGCTTTCTTTATTGATTTTCCCGGGGCTTTTGCCGGAGGGAGGGGGGCTTTTTTATCAGGCTTTTTTGCCTTACTGACAACCTTGGCCGCCTGTTTGGATGCGGATGCTTTACTCTTCGCCATAGTATTCCTCAATGACACTCAAACTCAAATGCCCATAAAAAGGCAGAATGCAACGTCGACTGGTCAAATATGTCACAATTACTTGTGGCTGACAATAGAAAACCTTGGATTGCGTTTTTATGCGTTTTGATTTGACATTTAAGGCCCATGTCGGCAAAACTCGCGATTGTTGGTTAAGTATTGATATTCACCATGTTGAGGGAGGCTATCTATGAAGTCGTTGAATAAGATGTTTTTGGTCATAATGTTGGTGCCACTAATGGCGGGGACGAAGGGTGTTGCGCAAGAGCAGGATCTGGGAGCCCCAACGGACGGGCCTTGGTTGTTTTCATCAAGGGCTGGCGGTGTGTTTAGCGATAACCGTGATGGCACAAAGGATAATAAGGAATCCAATCTGGATCTGTTCATCGAGCCTCGCGTTGACTATCGTTTTCGTGATGGACAACGAACCGTTCTCGATTTAGCCGCCCTTCCCATGGTGAAGTGGCATAGCAACCCGCGCGAGGCCAGTCTTGGTTCGGGGCAAAATGATACGGAGCTTTTCGGCACTGCCATTGCGGAATTGTCCCACCAGATGACCCCGCGGTTGTTGCTCAGCATTGGGGATGCCATTACTTATAATGATGGCCCGGAAGTCAGTTCAGGGGGACAGAATGTACGATACAGCAATAATCATATTTGGAATAGCGCCCATGCCAGTGCTGACTATACCGCATCCGAGCAGTTGACGGGCGGTATTGGCGGAAGTTATGCGCTCAAACGGTATTCTGATTCGAAGGTGGCGCAGACTGAAGATGAGGATATTTTTGACGGGAACGTCAATGCCGGGTATGTGATGGGGGCCGGGTATAAGTTGCTGGGGAAAGTGGGCGCCTCCAAGTTTGAAAATAACGACGTTAATCATACCCGCGGTTCCGCGGTGCTTTCCTTGGGCGCCGGAGTCGAAAAAACCTTTACTCCTGATTTGATTGGCAAGATCATGGCGGGATATCAGCATGGGGAGTTTGAGAATGATGCCCAGGATGCGATTGATACCCCGAATGGTTCTGCGGAATTGACGATGCGTGCGGCTTCAGAAACCCGTTTCCGAGTGGGCGGAAGCTACGGGTTGTATGCGCCATATGTTGAGCCTTACTCCATCCAGACGATGACGGCGATCAATGCCGGGGTCGATCATGATGTGCTCAGCAAGCGTCTGACGGTCAGTCTGAACGGCCAGTACGGTAATGGACATTATAAATCCGAAAACGCTGCTAAAGGCGGCGACGACACCATGGTGATGGTCGGTGTGCGTGCGGATTACCGGATCAACCGTAACTGGTCCGTTAATGGCGGATACACGCTTGAAAACTGGGACTCTGACGTCCGTGAGTCATTCACCCGCAACACCGTTGATTGTGGCGTCAAGGCTCAATTATAAGGTTTGTTCTTTCCCGATGGCGGCCCTGAGATGTCGCAGGGATCATGGTGAGGTTTAACTGGTGAGGCTCTTTGAGCCTCACCAGTTTTTTCGGAGAGAGAGGGAAAATGGCTGAAAACAATCAGGAATCCGCGCATTTCATGGATTATTGGCGGATGATCAAATCCCGCATCGAGGTTGTTATTGCCGTCTTTCTGATTGTGGTTACGGCTGGTATCGTCATTACCCTGACCCTACCTAAAACTTACATGGCTTCCACCCGGATCAAGGTGAGGCCGGATACCCCGAATGTTACGCCATTCTATGCGGCTTCCCAGCAGCAGCAGATAATGACCACATATGACATGTATTTTCTGCGCACTGAATTCGAGGTGATCCAATCCCGCCCGATTCTTTATTCTGTGATCAGGAATTGCCGCCTGCAGGAGGATTTCGGCAGGATTTATTCTGATGACGGTTCGCCCCTGTCCCTGGCTGAAACCTACCGGATACTTGTGGACGGCATGAAGGTTCAGCAGTATCGGGATACGAATCTGATCGAAGTCCGGATCTTCAGAAGCAGTCGTCGCAGCACCAAGGAGACGGCACGGCGGGATGCGGCCCGTATCGCCAATGAAGTCGCCTCGGTTTACCGTGATTTTCGCATGAAGCAGACGCGGGAAATTTCTGAACAGAGCGTGACGGCTTTGAGCGAGGCCTCAAAAGCCCAGCAACGAAAGGTGGAGATTGCGGAAGGGCGTCTTGAGGAAATCCGGAAAGACCTCAAAATCAACCTGTTTGCACCCACCCAGACCGGGAGTTCGGTGGCGAGTTTGGAGAACGCCAAGCTGGAAAGACTGGAATTGAATCGGATTGTCGCCCGCAAGGAGATGCTCGATCATGAAACACGCTTGAAGCAAATTGAGAATCTGAAGGGCTCTGATCTGCTCTATTCATCCGCTTATGTTATTCAGGACCCCACCTTGACGACCTTGCGGCAGCAACTGACCGAGGCGGAAACGAATCTCAAACGCAAGCAAGAAATGTTCGGGGAACGCCATCCGGACGTGGTCGGGGCGTCCTCAGTTGTTAGTGATTTGAAACGGAAAATTGAGGAGACCCTCAAAGGACAGGTGCTGGGGTTGCAGACAAGTTATGAGATCGCGAAACGGTCGTATGAGGCCGCGGATCAGGATCTTGCCGAGGCTAAGAAAAACGATATCAGCGCCCATAGCGAACAGTATCTTCCCTTTGCAAAGCAGGAGAGCGAAGTTCAGCGGCAACGCCAGATGCGGGATACTCTGGAAACCCGGCTGGTGCAGGAAAGCATTGGCATTGAATTGCCGCGTACACCCGTTGAAGTTGTCGATCCAGCAGAGGTTCCTGCCGAGAATGAGCCGGTCAGTCCAAAAATAGTGCTGAACGTGATTTTAAGCATCGTCATGGGCCTGGCCTGTGGCATCGGGTTGGTCTTCTTTATTGAATATGTCGACACCTCAGTTAAGACTGTGGACGATATTGAAAAATTCATTGGCTCCACAATTATCGGTATCATCCCGCAAAAGGTGCGCCCGCTGCCGGACGAAGGGGCCGAGAGCCCGCACGCCGAATCTTATCGAGTGCTGAGGATGAACCTGGAACTGTCTAAGAAATTAGGTGGTGGCAACACCATGTGTGTTACGAGCGGTGGCGCGGGTGAAGGCAAGTCGCTGACCCTCTTTAATCTTGCGTTTATCTGCTCCCAGGCCGGCAAAAAGGTGATTGTGATTGACTCGGATATGCGGCGGCCGACCCAGCATAAAATGTTCAAGGTCTCCAACAGGATTGGATTGGCCGATGTGCTTATGGACAAGGTTGGAATTGACGCGGCCATTGTTCCTAATGCGGTCGGAACCGTTGACTTCATGCCGAGTGGAAAACTGCCGTCGGTCGCGCATGGCATTTTGAGCGCACAGCGCCTGCGTGCGCTGATCGATATGCTTAAGACGCGTTATGATTATGTGTTTTTTGATTCTCCGCCCATCATGGGCGTGAGCGATGCGGCGATTCTCTGTAGCGAAGTGGACGGCGTGTTGCTGGTTATCCAGCATCGCACCTATCCGCGGGCGGTGTCCCTGCGCGCGAAGACGATGGTGGATAATGCCGGCGGAAATCTGCTGGGTGTGGTCCTTAATAATTTGAATGTGACCCGCGACTACTATTATTATCACAACGCCTATTATAACTACTCCTACGGAAGTGCCCGGGATCGGCGGCAGGAAAAAAAGGATCAGGTATTGACTCCACCCCCCATCACGCCGAAAGTGAGTCAGGTGACGGACGCATGATGAACAGCTTACAGAAGACTGCCGGGATGCTCGGATGGACGGTTGTGGCGATGACGCTGGCCGGGTGTATGACCGGACCCAGGCCGGTGACGGGGGTGAATCCTTACAGGCCTGAGTTGAAACGCAGCATCACTCCTCCGGCACCCCGTTTGGCGGCGCTCGGTAAAAAAGCAGAACAGGTCGAGTTGGTTGCGCCACGGGCCAGCACCAATAAAGCGTTGGAAGCGGTTTTTGAACAGACGGAGCGGGTTTTGCGCAAAGGGGACCGGATTCAGGTCACCATCTATGCCCCACCCGAACCGTTTACCTGTCCGCATGTTGTGGATGAAGATGGCCGCATCAACATTCCTCTGATCGGGACCATGGCCGTGGCGGGGAAATCCTGCGGTGCGGCCCAACGTTCCATCGAAAAAGCATATATTGATCAGCAGATTTACAAGAATGTTACGGTGATTATCGTGCCGCCTGAAGGTGAATATACTGTATCCGGCGAAGTGATCCGACCCGGTCCCTATCCCCTCGGGCGTGACCAGACCCTGATGCAGGCGTTGTCCCGGGCAGGGCGCTACACCGAGTTTGCGGATCAACACAGGGTGATGCTGTTGAGGAACAATGAGCGGGTGGAAATCAATCTGGATGATATCCGTGAAGGGAAGCGGAAGGATATTGTGATTATTTCCGGCGATGTAGTGGAAGTGCCGCGGTCCAAATGGTGAGATTTGAGGGGTCGCGAAAGACTTGACTGTATGTAGGTCCTGATGGATAATCCAATTTAGTTTTGAAGGTAATGTAGAAAAAGGGTCAAAACGGAGGTTTAAATATGAAGAAGTTATTGGCAAGCATTATGGTGGTGGGAATGGCTTTGGTTCCGATTCTTGGGATGGCAGCGGCAGCGCCTGCGCCGACCCCTGTCGAACGCGCAACAACGGCTTCGGCTAATGCGGATATGATTTATCAGCAGGCCAAGGATGTGCTGGCGAAAGCATTGAAGGATGTCGACGTCACATCTGCAAATGAGGCTAAGGCGAAAGAAGATTTTAAAATTGCCACCGCCACCGGCGACAAGGCGAAAATCCAGGCGGCCTCAGCGGCGCTTAAAAAGGCGTTACGTGAAGCGGCCGAAGCGGCTCGTAAGGCACGTGAATTGGCCGTTCAGGTTGAGCGTTTGCGCGTGATCGCCGAGAAGGCCAAATTGACAATCGCCAAGGCCGGCTCGACGGATCCCAAGGTGGCTGAAAAAGCTGCCGAGGAGGCGGAAAGTCTGGCCGCAAGAGCTGTGCGGATCAGCAAGACCATTGAAGAGATCATGAAGCCGCGCCCTCCACTGGAGATCATCCAAGTCACCATCCCCACTACGACAACCAGCACCACGCAGCCTTCTCCGACTCCTGTCGGACAACGCGGTTGACGGGATGGAAATAGTGGATTCAGGAAAGCCCCTCCAGCATGGACGGGGCTTTCTTTTTTAAGTATTATGAAGGTTTACGACCGTATACGTGTTAATCAGTGGTTCCTGGCGATCATGGGTGTGCTGGTGCTCAGCCTCTCGCTTACGGGCATCCTGCATGGCGCGCGTGCCACCGTAGCTTCACAGTTGGCCAGAAGGGCTCAGTACGGGGCTTCTGCGACCAACGTGGAGCAAGTCCTGGATAACTGTCGGCGTGCCTATGTGCTTTATCCCTGGAACTACTATCTCAGCATTTTTGGAGCAGAATTGGCCTACTATAAAGCCGATGAGGTAAAGGGATTTGTGCGGGCGGAGCGGATCAGGCAAGCTGAACTGTGGTGTGAGCGTGGCTTGATTCAAAACGGATACCGGAGTCAGTTGCGCTGGCTGAAGACCAGGCTGTTGTGGGAAAGCGCTCCTTCTGAGGCCATTGCCTACTGGGAGTCGCATACGAACTGGCAGTACTGGGAGCCGTATAACCACGAAACACTCGCCGGGTTATATGCGAAGTACGGAGAATTTGACAAAGCTGCCCGTGAACTGGAGTTGATTAAAAACTTTCCCGCTTATGAGGTGACCCGGACGTTGATTGAACAAGAAAAGAAATTGTGGGCTGAATAGAGCCCGAAAGAATGGGAGTGGGGCGAATGACGGGGCTCGAACCCGCGACATTCAGAATCACAATCTGACGCTCTAACCAACTGAGCTACATTCGCCATGCCTTTTGCAGGGGCGAATCATCCACACACCTGGCTGCGGAATCAAGCAAAATCAAATGAAAATATTGGCACTAGAGCTTTCGACACAAACAGGGTCCCTCGCCATACTGGATGGTGAGACGGTGATTTGTGAAAAGATGTGGGTCGCCGAAGGCCGCCAACTTCGGCCGATATTCCCGGATATCCATGCCATGGTATCGGCTGAAAATTGGGACTGGAATGCGCTTGACCGGTTTGCCGTGGGAGTGGGGCCTGGCGCTTTCTCCGGACTTCGCATGGCGGTGTCGGGGATCCTGGGCCTGGCGATTCCGGATAACAAGCCGGTGATGGCCGTTTCGAGTGCCAGCGCGTTGGCCTGGTCGATCCTCAAGGAGACGGGGGCTGAACAGGTGGTCGTGCTGGGCGATGCCCGGCGTAACGAATTATGGGCAGGCTGCTTTGTTTGGGATAAGGGAGTGGTGTCCCGTCAGGGCGATTGGATTGTGGCGGGCGTGGCGCAACTGCCGGAGCTTCTCAAAAAGCCTGGTACCGTTTGGGTCACCTCCGACTGGGACCGGCTTCAGGAGCCCTTGACGACTTTCCAGCCTGCAGGGGTGATGTTGATTCAGGAGGCCCGGATCCCTCGGGCGGCCATGGTGGCCAGGGTGGTGGCGCAAATGGTGGCGGCCGGCCTTGAAGGGGAGGCGTTGGCTCCAATTTATGTTCACCCCGCAGTATCAGTGGCTCCGCGTTTTTAGAGAGAGGGTTATCATGAAAATTAAAGTGAATGGACAGACTATTTCCGAGAAGGCCGTACTGGCCGAATTGAAGAGGCTGATGGATTTTTATAGTCAGCACATGCCCCGGGAGGAACTCGGGCGCCACACGGAAGAATTGTTGAAACGGGCGCGGGAACATGCTGTTGGAACGCAATTGCTCGTTGAAGAGGTCAGGCGACGCAACATTGAGGTTTCTGATGCCGATGTGGATGCCGCCATGTCCGGCATGGCCACGAAGGCGGGCGGGGTGGATAAGTTGAAGGAAATCCTCGCCAGACAGGGCCTGACTCTTGGGCAATTTCAAGCCAGCATTCGGGTGGGCAAACAATTGGATGCCCTAGTGGCGAGGGTGACGTCGGGCGTACCGGAGTGTGAGGAGGCTGAGTTGCGCAAATATTATGAGGAACATGCGGAGCGTTATGTGGCCCCTGATCAGGCCCAGGTGCGGCACATCCTGATCCGCCCGGATTCTGCAAGTGAGGCGGATCGTGCGACGACACGGGCGAAGCTAATGGGATTGAAGCAGAAGATTCTGGAAGGGGAAGATTTTGCTGAACTCGCGGCCTTGCATTCCGAATGTCCCAGCGGGAAAGATGTCGGAGGGAGTCTCGGGATGCTGGTCCGCGGAACCATTGTGCCGGAGTTAAACCAGGCGATATTTGACGACATGGAGTTGGGCGAGATCAGTGATCCTGTCGAAACCTCGCTCGGCTTTCATCTTCTTGAGTTGCAGGACAAAGAACTGGGAGAGCCGCAGATGTTTGAAGAAGCGAAGGCGAGTATCCAGGATCTGCTGCATCATGAGCGGAAAGGAAAAGCCCTGTCGCAGTTTGTCGATCAGCTACGGGCGAAGGCGGTGATTGAAGATGACGGGGTTGAGGATGCCCATTGGGAAAAGTTGTTTGATTCGTTTCTTGACGGTCAAAAGGGTAGCTGATACCTTCCCCGCCTGTTTCTCTATCGGGCCGTAGCGCAGACTGGTAGCGCGTTTGCTTGGGGTGCAAAAGGTCAGGGGTTCAAATCCCCTCGGCCCGACCATTTTTAACCAGAAAAACACGCGTATTTCCTAGGAAATATGCGTGTTTTTGCTTTTTTAGCGGTTTCGGTGCAAATTTGGGACAGGGTGTGTTTTGGTGGTCAAAAGCACCCACAAACGCACCCACAAACGCACCCACAAAATAGCCGCGCTTGATCTTTTTTTCGGGTTGGCATGAAAAAAGGATGAAATTGTGGTGAGGAGGGAACTTCGTTGTGGGTGTTCTGAAACGCACCCACAACGCACCCACACAGAATCAGGGCGTATCGGCACTGATTATTTTTGAGCAGTCGCTTCTTACTGCCACCACTTGAACCAGGCATACCACGAGGCCGTGACGCCTATGAAACGGGTGCCGGCCTGCAGGGCCGACATCCGATATGCGCGCTGAACTCGATAGAACCGGGCATTCGCTTCCCACCCGCCGTGGCCGGTCTGCCAGTCGAAGTCATGTCGCAGGCAGGGAGGGAAGTACTTCGTCGGCCAGTACATCTCGGAGACACAGGTGCAGCCATCACATTTTTCAAACCAGTCCCAGGACTTGGAGTCCAAGGCTTCCCGGATCAGAACCTGAATGTCGCGGGGCACGCTTAGAACGTCAAAGGATTCGATGATACGGTGATACTCGGTCGCACGGTCCAATCCACCCCCGGTCGCCCCGCCTGTGGCCGTCTGGGCCGTCTTCCGTTTGCCGGAACAGCCGCACGGCGGCTTCTTCAGCAATTCAGCACTCATCAGTCATTCTCCTTATGCCGGATGCAGGGCCGTTCCTTCAGGTTAGTCGCCAGTCTCATGATGGCATCCGATAACTTATCCAACCGTTTCCCAAACTGGCATCCCTGGCAGTAGATGATCCAGACACAGAAACAACAGACCGCGCCCAGGACGGCCACCAGTGGCCATCTCCCAATCGCATCGAGACTTTCTGAATCCGGCAGGGCGGCCGCCGTCGTCGCTCCCAACGCCGCGCCGCCTGCCACTATCGCTTCAATTTTTCCTATCATGATCATGACCTCCTAATACC
>Ga0194056_10001397_pt1 | contig 13181 bp, 16 predicted proteins | sample SepL4413m_MetaG_FD_155458 | JGI IMG/M metagenome (GOLD analysis project Ga0194056, IMG submission 155458) | Anoxic zone freshwater microbial communities from boreal shield lake in IISD Experimental Lakes Area, Ontario, Canada - Sep2016-L442-13m | ecosystem: Environmental > Aquatic > Freshwater...
GGAATCACAAACGGTTGATTACGGTCGATGGGTATAAATTTATTGCTCATGACAGGAATCTCCTGACGGGGAAATGTAAAAATCTATTTTATCAGATTTGCGCTGGGGAAGTCGGACAGACTCCTAGAGCGATGCATCAATTCGGCCACACAATTTAAGAATCGCAATGAATGGGATAAGGGGCAGTCAGGTGCTTACTGTGCAGCAAAGCGCAATGGTTGGCTCGATACTTGCTTACCTTTAGGTGATGATAAGAAACCGCCTGATTATTACACGCTTGATCGTTGCTTAGAATTGGCAATGTCTTTCAATACTAAGTCTGATTGGGTTAAAGGTCATAAAATTTCTTTCAATGCTGCAAATAAAAAGAACTGGGTTGAAATCTGTATATCTCACCTAACAGATAATTGGCATTTTTGCCGCTGCAGAGAATCTGCTAGAAATTTCAAAACTCGTACTGAGTGGAAAACCAAAGCTCCCGGTGCTTATAATGCCGCTAGGCAACGAAAATGGTTAGATCTGTGTTGCGAGCACATGGAAAAGTACGTTCCGAAAAATTTTTGGACGAAACTCTGACAGCAAAATTTTTCTACATCAAACGATCCTCATCACAATTAAACCTTGAATTAAATAGCCAGGTCAAGCACATGCTTTTCGTGCCCGACATTTTCGCGTTAAAACGCACGAATGGCATTGATGAAATCTCTCGATATTCTGATTTTGATCGTTGAATGTTGGGCAACGAAAAGATGTTGCCCAACCTACATGACTGCTAAGTAGTTATTTCTGTTGATAATAAACAAGCTTGTTTAACCGGCCAATTTTGCACTTGCCAATCTATTCAAACTAACGCCTTGTTCTGCGGCCTGCATGGCTAAGGCACGATGCACTATGGGTGGAATGCGAACCCTGAATTCACCACTATAGTTTTTCTCGGCTAATGGCACCGGTATAGGTTCGTCATTGGCTTGCATATCAATGACGATATCCCCCACCATCTGCTGAATACCTTTTAAGGCTTCTTCTGTCGTAGGCGCAAGCCACGATAACGAGGGGAATTCGGTGCATAAGCCAATGTGTTCGTTATCTTCTGGAGACCAGGTAACCCGGTAGGTATAGTGACTAATGTTCATATTTAGATTCCTTCAACTTATCGATCGCTAAAAGTACCTGCCTAACCTGGTAGGCCTTAGCTTTGCCTTTGTCATTTTGGATATTAACGCGTGGATCACCAGGCCATGGCGTTTTAAAAATCACATGACTGGTGCCTGATTGCCTGGGTGGGCCAAAGTGTTCTTCACAAATTTTTAGCAAGTCTGCGAATTTTACATTCGTTGGCTCGTGCTGCATTTTAGTAAAGATTTTTTTAGTGGTCTTAGACATGGTTAAATGGTATCAATAATGCCCCCAAAATGTAAAATAAATTTTCTCTTTATGAGTCATATAAATTTTACATAACCCCCGATCCGCGAAACTATTCGTTTTTTCGTTGAGTAATTGAGCATCTACAACCTCAAATATTTCGACCTGTACGATTAGGTTAGCAATTTTACGCAGAGTGCTTAATATAATGATGATTTTATTTAAGCCCGTCATTCCGGCATGGATGCAGGAATCCAGTCACACGGATGTGAAACTGTGATCAAAATACTTTTCTTTGTTCTAGCTCCCGTGCATATCATAAGTTACCATCCATGGCACTGGATTCCGGCATCCATGCCGGAATGACGGTAACCTTGGATATGTGTGAATAATGAAATTCTAATCGTACAGGTCGAAATATTTACACTACTTATAAAATAAAGCTATAATAGACACTACAGGTGGTGTCACATAATGACAGAATTTAAAAAGTTATTTAAAGAACTTGAAGATTTAACAGGCAGTTCGAACACGTCATGTAAGAAATTCACAAGTTTATTAAAAGATCTTGGCTTTCAAATAGAAAGCTGTGGAAGTGCCGGACATAAGATAGCAAGGCATCCGGCTATTGATTTGGCCTTATATCCTAACTTTAATTGTGGGCATAATCAGGGTGCAGTCGTTAAGCGTGGATATATTAATACGTTATATAAATTTGTAACTCAGCATGAAGAGGCTATTAAGGAGCACTTAAAATGAATTTCGATCCTGAATCTTACACAATTACAATCCGCAAAGAAGAATGTTATGGTGAAATTCTTTATGTCGGTCGAGTAGCCGAGTTTCCTAATATCAATACATTTGAGGAAACCTTTGAAGAGGCGCGTGCGTTAATTTTGGATGCTATTCAAACGCTGAAAAAAATTGCTGACGAAACACAGGCAAATTTTCCGTTTCCCTATCCCGCTCCATCAGATGAGTTCAGTGGTCGTGTTACTTTGCGTCTCCCAAGATCACTCCATGCAAAGGTTTCAAGAATTGCCTCTCAAGATGATGTGAGTGTCAATCAATTTTTGGTGACTGCTATTGCAAGCTATGTTGGAGAAGCTGATGGCATATCAAGAGTTGTCTCGGCAGCGGTAGCTTTGTTTGAACAGGTTGCTTCGAATTCAATGACCAATGTAGTGACCACTTGGAAGGCTGCTCAATTTATACAAAATAGTGTGACGCCATCTATCGTGTCACAACCATTTAATTTGTCGGGAAAATTACTTTTAACTTGTCCGGTAACAACGTAAATATTATATATCGAGGTATCTTATAATGGTTGAAACAACAAAGATCATTTATTCAAATAAAGAATTGGTAGTCATGATGCTGAAAGACCAAGGGATCCATGATGGCAATTGGGTATTGGTCGCTAATTTGACTTTTTCTGCAATGAACATTGGGCAGTTACCTGATGGCTCAGATGCTTCACCAGCTGGTGTTGTTGCTGTCAATGGTGTTCTTATAGAGCGCGTACCTGAGCCGCTGCCGTTTTCTGTAAATGCTGCTGAAGCTAATCCTAAACCTAAGAAAGCTGCATCTAAGAAATAAGCTGCATTTTGTTACAGATTCGACGGGCTGCAATGGCGTGGCTGCCTTGAAGGAGTATTCGTTTTTTCGTTGAGTTCGTTAATCAATAGCTTTTTTGGTTAGGCTAAATTTTAACGTTTCAACAGTAAAATCCGAATACCCTAAAATGATAAGCCGTCTAAATGCCGTAACGATGCTGATAGTCTTTGATGGCGTTAAGCTGATCGCTGGACTCCGCTGTTAAATAATCAATAATATTTGCCAGCGTAATGATGGCAATAACCGGCATGTTAAAACGCTCTTGGACTTCTTGAATAGCGGAGGTGTCATTTTGCCCCTTTTCCTGTCTGTCCAAAGCAATCAAAACACCTGCGGGGATTGCACCGGCATTTGTTATTATTTCTACCGATTCTCTGACCGATGTGCCCGCAGTAATCACGTCATCCAGAATAATAACTTTGCCTTGTAGTGGTGCGCCCACCAGACTGCCGCCTTCGCCATGATCTTTTGCTTCTTTACGGTTGAAAGCAAAAGGAATGTCTTTATCCGTTATTTGGGCGTAGGCGATAGACGTCGCGCTGACCAGCGGGATGCCTTTGTAGGCCGGGCCATAAAGAATGTCCGGTTTAATGTCGGATTGAATGAGTGCCTGCGCATAAAAATGCCCCAATTTTCCCAGTTGAGTGCCGGTATTAAACAGGCCGGTATTGAAAAAATAAGGACTGGTTCGCCCTGATTTTAACTGGAACTCGCCGAATTTTAATACACCACAATCCAGTGCGTAGGTAATAAAGTCTTTTTGATAATCGAGCATAAATTTAGGTTAAAGGTTAAAGGTTAAAGGTTAAAGGTTAAAGGTTAAAGGTTAAAGGTGGCATTGTTATCAGCGAGCGTTTGGTTGTAATTTTCTGATAGCGATACGGAAGTCACTCCCTATTTTTTGCCAATCTCCACGCAAGTGCTCAAGGTCAGACTGTTGGTTTAAGGATTCTTTACAATTGGATTGTTTTTTTAATTCTGGATCGATATATAGGTCTGATCCAGATAAGCCCTGTAGAAATGATTCAAAAAACGTTGACTTCATAACTTGCTCCTAATTGTTATTTTGATGATATATACCGTAACTAATTTTATCCTACTTAAAAATAGCTTTCCCTGGCGATTAGCAAATATTCAATCAAAGCCTTGAGCAAAATCAAGGCATGAATTTTTCTAAAATGTTGTCCATAAAATTCCAGCCTTGTTCTGAACAATAATAACGATTATCTTGGTAGATAAGCAATTCTTGTTTAAGGCAGGTTGACAAGGCAGGTTCCAGTGTCGCTATGGCAAGGCCGGTTGTGGCTTGATAAGTGTCCGGAGTAAAGCCTTGTTTTAGGCGTAAGTGATTCATAATAAATTCCAGGGGCAGTTCGGTTACAGAAATAATCTCAGAGCCGCCGTTTTTATGGGTGTCACTTAAATACTGTTCCGGGCTTTTGGGTTTAAAGCTGCGGATAATCTGTTGGGGTAAGGCTTGCGTTATTTTACCGTGAGCACCCGCGCCTATTCCCAGATAATCGCCAAATTGCCAATAGTTTATATTATGACGACATTGCAAGCCGGGTTGGCTATAAGCTGAAACCTCATACTGCTGATAACCCTGATCGGCCAATAGTTTTTGACACTGTTTTTGCGTGGTAAAAATAAGCTCGTCATTGGGTAATTGCGGCGGAAATTTATGAAAATAAGTATTGGGTTCCAACGTTAATTGGTAAAAAGAAATGTGTGTCGGCTTTAGACTGATAGCGGTCGCCACATCTGTTTTGCTGTCATCAGGGTTGGAGTCGGGCAGGCCAAACATCAAATCCAGATTGAAATTTTCAAAGCCGGATTGATGGGCGATTTCTGCGGCAATAATGGCTTCGTGTGCCGAGTGTACCCGTCCCAGTTTTTTTAACAGCTTATCATTAAAGCTTTGTACGCCAATGGATAAACGGTTAATGCCCAAGGCTCTAAATTCGGCAAACTTATGACTCTCAAAAGTACCCGGATTGGCTTCAAGGGTAATTTCAATAGCAGTTTTTAACGTGACCTGTTGTTCTATGCCGCGTAACAAACGATTGATAGATTCAGGCGAAAACAGACTGGGCGTACCGCCGCCAATAAAAATACTACTGATAGGGCGGGTGATCGCGTAGCGTTGCAAGTCTTTAGCCAAATCATTGAGTAGTGCGTCAATATAGGCCGCTTCCGGCGTGTCGGCTTTAACGGCATGAGAATTAAAATCGCAATAAGGGCATTTTTTAATGCACCAGGGAATATGAATGTAGAGACTCAGTGGCGGCAAAGGCATGTTAACGATGAGTGTAGAAAGTGTCCAGTTTACCATTATTTGAGATGAGTCGGCTGTTTTGGCGATGATTGAGCTTACATGCTGTACAATTAACGCCATTATGTTGTGCGATTTCCTGCGCTGTTTGGGGCTTTCATGCTTTGATGTCGCCTTGGTTAACACCTTATTTAACCGCCGTTAAGTTCCATAAAATTTCATATCCCTTTTAATGCTATCAATCATGTTCCCGTTTTAACTATGAAAATCTCCCGACTCCTGTTGTTTATGTTAATGGTTATCGCCGTTAATGGCCTGTTCTCGTGGTTAAGCAATTTACCTCAAGATGCAGGGCCTGATGTGCCTGATGGTAAAATCAGCAGTGTTTCGTTTGCCCCGTTCCGCGAGGGAGAAAGTCCATTAACAGAAGTATTTCCTACGGCTGAAGAGATAGACGAAGATTTACGGCTGCTGTCTACCGAAACTCATACCATTCGTACTTATGCCAGTACACGCGGCTTGACGGATGTTGCGGCCATGGCTCAAAAATACGGTCTTAATGTTATTCAGGGGGCCTGGATTGGCGGCATGACCATGGCTGAGGAGAATCAGGCGGAGATTGATCAATTAATTAAAGTGGCCAACCAATATCCCGATGTTATCAAGCGCGTTATTGTCGGTAATGAAGTTCTGCTCAGGGGCGAGTTGAAGCCGGAACAATTGCTGCAATACATCCGCCAAGTTAAAAAGGCCGTCAAACAACCGGTTTCTTATGCCGATGTCTGGTCTTTTTATATACGCTATCCGGAAATTGCCAAGGAAGTTGATTTTTTTACCGTGCATATCTTGCCGTATTGGGAAGATGAACCTTTAAAAATTGAAGACACCGCCGCCCATATAGAAAAAAATTACCGAAAAATTCGCGAGGCTTATCCCGATAAACCCATTTTAATCGGTGAGTCGGGTTGGCCCAGCGCCGGACGTCAGCGCGGTTGGGCGGTGCCCAGTGTGGTTAATGAAGCCAAATTTATCCGCTCGTTGGTGCAATTAGCCAATAAAAACGGTTTTGACTACAATATTGTTGAGGCCTTTAACCAGCCCTGGAAAAGCCAGCTTGAAGGCGTGGTCGGCGCTAATTGGGGACTTTATTCGGCAGACCGCAAACTGGTATTTCCCCTGACCTGCAACGTAACGGAAAATCCTTTGTGGCTGGAGCAGTTGCTTTATGCAGGATTGATTACGCTCCTTGTCGTTGGCTGGCAAGCCAAAGCGCTCGTGGAGCTGGGTAGCCTTCGTTTGTTGGGTTTTATCGGCTTTACCCAATTGCTCAGTGTTTTGCTGGTTAATCAGGTAGCCGGTAATTGGTATACCAGTTACAGCTTGATCGAGCGGCTACATGCTTTGTGTATTGCCGGTTTGAGCGTGTTATTGGGTGCTTTGATACTGCTGCGCACACTGGACAGGTTAAGCGACAAAATAAGCGAAAAGAGTGGCGTATGGATACGCTACCTGATGCTGGCTTTTATTGCGATTGCTTTATATAAATCACAGGCGCTGGCGCTGAATGGACGCTATTTAAGCTTTCCTTCTCCGCAGACCATCATACCGGTGGTTGGAACAGTCGGTTTTATGTTGATGAGTTATCTTGTCAATCGCAAACATTTTACTTTCGCACGGGCAATTAACGATTTATTGGGTACACAAACCCTTTCAGTGCAACGGGCTAAAATAATCGGTTGGGTATTAGCGGTAACCGGATTGAGTTTAATCATCTTTGAAACGGCCTTTGTTATGCAAAACTCAAACTATGAACAAGCTTATCCTATTGTTTATGAGAGGATTTATGCCGCCTTGATGGTCACTATCAATTACAGTCAATTATTTGGTTGGCCCTTGTTGATTACCGCAGCGCTTCTCAAAATTCCGTTACGGGCAGGTGCTTATGCGCTGGCTTTTATGGTTTTGGCGATTATCACCGGCGAAACCTGCACGTTTATCATGGGACACGATTTTATCGAGAGCTACCCCAACGTTGGCGAAAGAATCTGGATCTCTTTCGTCTACACCATCACCAATCCACAATTGTTGCTTTGGTTGGCCAGTTTACTGATACTCGCGTTGCCGTTGTGGAAGTATCAAGAGAAGAAGGCTTTGGGCGCTTAAGGGGATTTATAGGGATTTTCGTAGGCTGGAATAAGGCTTTTCAAGCGTAAGCGAGCTGAGCTTTTCCGGCATCCGGTACGAGTCTGCCGGAAACGCCACCACGCGCTGCGCTTGGGTAGTCTTATTCCGGCCTACGCCTAATGTTTGTTATCGCTGAATCATCTAACGAACAGCGATTTTAGATAAATCAATCCAAAACTTGCTCAATATAACCAATAAGGTTAATATTCCGGCATGGAAAAACAAACACCTCACTGTAAATTATCAGTCGTCAAAGCCATGATCGAAGCGGGAAATGTCCGTTCAACCAAATCAGCGCTCATGGGTGGTGAAGCCATGGGGTTTGGCTACGATGATATTATCGATGTCATTATGGCGTTGAATCGGACAGACTTTTATAAAAGTATGACGACGCATATCGATCATCGGGTTTGGCAGGATGTGTATAGACCAACCACATCAGCCGGGGAGGTTTACCTGAAACTAACGGTTATAGACGATGTGCTCATTGTATCTTTTAAGGAGTTATAAACATGAAATGTCCGACTTGTGCCATGGCAGAGCTGCTGCATGATACCCGCGATATATCCTACACTTACAAAGGTGAAACTACGACACTTCCAGAGGTGACGGGTGACTTTTGCCCTGCATGTGATGAGGCTGTTTTTGATCAGGCGGAATCACGACGAGTAAGCGCTTTAATGCGTGAATTTTCAAAACAGGTAAATGCTGCCATTGTCGATCCTGGTTTTATTATCAGTGTTCGTAAAAAGCTTGCGCTCGACCAGAGGGAAGCGGCGGAGCTATTTGGCGGTGGAGTCAATGCTTTTTCACGCTACGAGAATGGCAAGACCAAGCCACCTTTGGCACTGGTCAAGTTGCTCAAGATACTGGATCGTCATCCCGATCTACTGAATGAAGTCAGGGCAGTGTAAAGCAAGTTAGTCTGGTGCAGGATGAGTCTTGACGTATCCTAAAATTGACCGTTTAAATCGCGTCTGTTTTTTTTCTCAAAATTAAGACAACCGGCGCGTCCAGGCACTAAAATAGGCCAACCATCACTTACTCTCTAGTCTATCGTGCTAAATATCATCTGGATTTGCTTCTTCCTCTCCGCTTTTTTTATCGCACTGTTTAAACTGGTTTTTCTGGGTGACCAGCAGGTTTTTGCACAAATCATGGAAGCCATGTTTAGCTTGGCAAAATCGGCTTTTGAGATTTCGTTAGGCTTAACCGGCGTACTGGCGTTATGGCTGGGGATTATGAAGATTGGCGAAAAGAGCGGCTTTATTCTGTTATTAACGCAAAGTCTTACGCCATTATTTAGCCGTTTAATGCCGGATGTACCCAAAGGACATCCCGCGTTAGGCGCTATCGTGATGAATATTTCCGCCAATGCCTTGGGACTGGATAATGCCGCAACGCCTTTAGGAATAAAGGCCATGAAGGAGTTGCAAACATTAAACCCCGATCCTGACACGGCCAGTAACGCGCAAATTCTGTTTTTGGTTATCAATACCTCGGGCGTTACCTTATTTCCCATCACGATTTTTACTTATCGCGCCCAACTCGGTGCAACCAATCCCACTGACGTGTTTATCCCGATATTAATCGCAACCTATATGTCAACGCTGGCCGGTTTGCTTGCCGTCGCTTTTGTGCAAAAAATCAATTTACTGGATAAAGTGGTTATGGCTTATCTGGGCGGCTTTACGCTGGTCGTTGGCGGTCTGCTGGTTTATTTTTCCAGTTTGCCGCAACAGTTAATGCTTCAGCAATCCGCAACTATCAGTAACGTCATTTTGTTTTCCTTGGTCATCAGCTTTATTTTGGGTGCCGTTTACAAAGGCATCAATGCTTACGATGCCTTTATAGAAGGCGCTAAAGAAGGCTTTCAAACGGCCATACTGATTATTCCTTATTTGGTTGCCATGCTGGTTGCCATTGGTGTGTTTAGAGCCAGTGGTGCTTTGGAGATGCTGGCAGATTTGGCAAGGACTCTCGTGCATCATTTTGGCATCGATGATCGTTTTGTGGATGCGCTTCCGACGGCATTAATGAAGCCTTTTAGTGGCAGCGGTGCCAGAGCGATGATGATTGACACCATGAAGACGCATGGTGCAGATTCCTTTGCAGGGCGTCTGGCATCGGTTGTGCAGGGCAGTACCGAAACCACTTTTTATGTATTGGCCATTTACTTTGGCTCGGTGGGTATCAAACGTATTCGTCATGCCGCTGCCTGTGGGATAATAGCGGATTTTGCAGGCATTATTGCCGCAATTTTTGTTACCTATTGGTTCTTTGGATGATTAATGAAAGTTCACCTTAAAACACTCGGCTGCCGTCTTAATGAAGCAGAATTGGAAACCTGGGCGCAAGCGTTTCAAAAGTCCGGCCATTCCATTACCAGGCAGGCAGAAGCCGCGCAGCTGATTGTGATTAATTCCTGTGCAGTCACGCAGGATGCCGCCAGAAAATCCCGTCAGCTTATTCGCCGCATACACCGCGATAATCCACAAGCCAAGTTGGTGGTTAGCGGTTGTTACGCGACCTTAAATCAAGACGAAGCCGCGTCTTTGCTGGGCGTTGATTTGGTTGTCAGCAACAAGGATAAAGATCAACTGGTAGAGAAAACCTTAACCGAACTTAATATGGACGTGATGCCCGCCATGTCCACAGAGCCGGGTGAAATATCTTTATTTACTCGCGGACGGCAACGCGCTTTTGTTAAGGTGCAAGATGGTTGCCGTTATCGCTGCACGTTTTGCATCGTTACCGTAGCGCGTGGCGATGAAGTCAGTCGCCCGGTGCAGGCCGTAATCGATGAAATTAATGCCCTGCATAAACAAGGTATTACGGAAGTGATTTTGACCGGCGTCCATTTAGGCGGCTATGGCAGTGATTTGGGCAATAATCTGTCTGATTTAATTAACGCCATTTTATCTGAAACAACTATTCCACGGCTTAGGCTGGGTTCTTTAGAGCCGTGGGAATTGCCGGAAGATTTCTTTACGCTCTTCCATAACCCCCGTTTGATGCCGCACTTGCATTTACCGCTGCAAAGCGGTTCAGATACCGTGCTGCGCAGAATGGCAAGGCGTTGTAAAACGGAAGAGTTTGCGGCCATTGTTAGCCAATTACGGGCACAAATCCCGCGCTTTAATATCACTACCGATATTATTGTCGGCTTTCCCGGCGAAACCGAGGAAGAATGGCAGGACAGTTTTAACTTTATCAAGCAAACCGGTTTTGGTCATATCCATATCTTTACCTATTCCAGTCGTGAAGGCACAAAAGCCGCCACCTTGCCAAACCAGCTGACCAATGAGATAAAGAAACAGCGCAGCCAACAGTTACATGCCTTAGCCAATGACATGAAGCTGGCATTTTGCCAGGAAAATATCGGCAATGAATTTCCGGTATTATGGGAAGGTTACCACGAACCCCTTGACGGCGAAAAACAGCGGGTATTTGGCTATACACCCAATTACCTTAAAGTCAGTTGTGTGATAAACAACGATGAATCGGTTGAAAATCAGACGATTACCACGCGATTAATAGCGGTCGAAGAAGGTTATATTGTTGGTGAGATTAAGAATTTCGTTGCGTGATTAAGCCCGGATAATTGTCGATCATGTTTAATTTTTAGATTGATAGCGCGTAGAAACGCAGAATTCGTGGTGTGGTATGTGGCGATTGCTGTAAACCATCGCAAATTCTTTGCACGACGGCCTGATCCATTATTTCATGAGCTATTAGCTGGCCTGATTTTACGCCGCGAAGTAGCGCATTAGCGGCTTCTATTCGCGCCTTTGCATAATAGACATAACTTTCATGCTTGATAAAACGATGCTCGCCCGGTTGGAGAATACAGGTTGAATCATAAGGCAAGCTTTTGGGAGCGGAGGCAATATTAACTAACAGCACCTGCTTTTCATTAAAATCAGGTGCTTCTATGGGGTCGGTCAATAATACGAAAAGATGTTTGCGTTCAGGATCATTCGCTGGCCCTGATGGAATGAGTAGCGACGCCCGTTTGAACGGGACAAACAGACTCATAAAGCCGCAAATAGTTCGTCGATGTGTTGCTGTTCGTTGATGTGGTCTGCCAAGCGTTTGGCTTCATCGGCAGGACGGCCTAACGCTTGGAACAGTTTTTCAAAGCGGATTGGCTGGGATGAGCCGTGTGGGTCTTCCCATTCTTTGCAGTGTTGATGGGTGTAATCCCGTATTTCCCAACGACTCATGCTGCCGAATTGATTCCAAATTGATTCCAGTACGTCGGTGTCAGCTTTGCTAAGCTCGTCAAGTGCGTCCAGTTGCAATCCGGTTTTAAGCGAGAGTTCATGATTTTCTTTTGCCGAAATCAAGTCTTCCCAGCCATTAGGCCCAGACTCAACATCACCGTCCATCAGATTTAAAGTCATAGACAGCACAGGCCCATGTGGCATAGACACCAAGCAATCGCCGGTCATGGACAAGCCGTGTAAGCGCAAAGACTCCCTGTCGGCCAGATAAAGCAATTTCATTAGCTTTAAATGCGACATGCGACCGCCTCTTTTATATAAAAAGTAAGCTGCCATTTGGCTGACTTTGCGCTCGTTAAGCACCATATTCGTTCCGCTGATGTTTAGGTTAAAGACTGCATAAAAACAATGATCGAATGCCGGTCTGGGGTGGATTATAGCCAATATTGTGGCATGGCGTCATTATTTCTTAACAAGCGTGATGTCTGCTTTTTTATATTCGATGTTCAAGTTTTTAATTCTTGATTTTAGAGAGGCTCATTGAGTCAAGCCTTACCGCCATGATTGAGATCATGTAGATAATGCAATAATCCTTAAGGTGCAATCATTACGAAAGGGGTTGCTCCATCATGGGGTAGCTGTTTTACCCCGTCATAACGTGAACCTTACAAGCATAAAAAAAACCCGCCAAGCCTTACAGCTTGCGGGTTTTTGTACGTCTTTGATTCTGTCTGAATTCACCGGTGGAGGTTGCGGGCGGAATCGAACCGCCGTAGATGGCTTTGCAGGCCACTGCATAACCATTTTGCTACGCAACCATAAAGGTGAAATAGAAAAGCCGCGATAAATCACGGCTCTTCATTTATATATTGGAGCGGGAAACGAGATTCGAACTCGCGACCCCAACCTTGGCAAGGTTGTGCTCTACCACTGAGCTATTCCCGCTTTGAATTTATTTGGCTATTATAAGGATTTTAAAAATCCTGTCAAACTTTATTTTCATTGAACGTCAATTGCCAAGGCCCAAGCTTCGTTGCCTTTACAGTCACCGTCTTCGATTCTGACTTTAGCATAGGTTTTTTGCTTGCCATAAGCATCTGCAAATTCCAGTACGGAAACAGGAGTACCTTGGGGGATATGCTGGCAAACGCTGGATCTATCTTTTTCTTCAGTATCATCATAAGCCGCTATAGCGCCCGGTGTTGCTACCAAACGAACCGTTGCCGCTACGTCATAAGAATTGGCACTCTTCAATACATAGCGTTGACCTATAGCAAGATCTTTAAGCGCCGGCCCGGAGATAACCGGTTTGGCACTGTCATCGCCGCCCATTGTCATCAGTAAAACAAGCAGAACGGCTATTCCGCCAAGACTACCAAAAAATACTTTTGGATTGGATTCTTTTAAGTTCAAGAAAGAAGACACCATATTGCCGGCAGCGCCTTTTGCCGCCTCTACGGGTTGCGTAACATTTTCTTGTGGTTGAACATTTTCTTCTGGTTTGGCGTTTTCTTCATTAC
>Ga0194056_10001400_pt1 | contig 13153 bp, 2 predicted proteins | sample SepL4413m_MetaG_FD_155458 | JGI IMG/M metagenome (GOLD analysis project Ga0194056, IMG submission 155458) | Anoxic zone freshwater microbial communities from boreal shield lake in IISD Experimental Lakes Area, Ontario, Canada - Sep2016-L442-13m | ecosystem: Environmental > Aquatic > Freshwater >...
GAGTGGAACCGACCGGGCGCACGGTGATTATCAGGTATACGGGCACGCTCGTGGGTGACGCCCATTTTGACACGGTTCAAGGCTGGCAGACGGACAAGGTGGACTACTCGGTTCCCGGCGAGATTGCGTTGAAGGTGAGCGATGGCGGCATCATGACGCTGGTGGAGTAAGTGGAGTGGGCAGTGAGCAGTGGGCAGTGGGGGAGTGCGAAGCACTGTAGGGCCGCCGCTTGTCGGCGTGCCGAATGAGTAGGTGGATGGGGAAGAATGAAGTTGTGAGACGCAGATGAATGTTCTTAATCGTAATCTTAATCGTAATCGTAATCTCCTCTGGCCTGCTGGGCAATGGGCTGAAGAAGAAGGATTACGATTACGATTAGGATTACGATTAGGATTTGGTTCCGGCGATGCCGGGTTAGTGGAATGGTGAGAAGAAAGAGAGTTGTCATGAAAAAAGTACAAGCAAACGCATTTGCAACGCTGACCTGCCGTGCGGTCGGTCTTTTCACTATCGGTCTTCTGCTGACCGCCGGCACGGTCCGGGCCAATACGCTCTACTGGGATCCTGACGCGACGAAAACCAACAACAGCAGTCTCAACGGGCTCGGGCTCGGCGGCAACGGAACCTGGAGCACTTCGACTGCCAACTGGTGGTCTGGTTCCGGGTCCGACGCCGTCTGGAACAACGCCAATAATAACACCGCGGTCTTCTGGGGTACCAATGCGGCCCCCACGGTGACCTTGGGCTCAGGCATCACCGCCGGCGGTCTCGCCTTCGACACCACGGGCTACCTCATTGATGCCGGGGCGAATACCCTGACGTTCGGTGCGGCGACGAATGCGATTACGCTCAACAATGTTGCCGCCGCCACGATCAGCAATGCCGTCTCAGGCGCGGGTAACGTGACGCTTACGGGCGGCAAGTATGTGGGCGTCACGGCAGGAACACTGAACCTCAATGGTACTTCCGCGGGCGGCTGGTCCGGTACCACCACGATCGGTAACGGCATGACTCTGGCGCTCTCGGGCCTCAACCAGGCATTGCTCAACACCACGGGGATTACGATTAACGGGGGCGGTTTTACACTGATCTCGACTACGAACGCTGCGGAAGTGGCCTTGGATCGCGTGAACAACTCAGCGCCCATCACTGCCAACGGAGGTGCCATCACCTACACCACTACGATTGCGGCCAGTGCACTTGCATTTGCCGAGACACTGGGCCCCGTCAACCTCATCTCCGGACAACTCGCTATCACGGAATCGCTCTCGAAGAACGCGATCGGCCAGACGCTGACACTGGGCGGACTGACCCAGTCTGGCTCGGCGGTGGTGATGTTCTCGTCGGGGATAAACCGTTCTACTGTTCCAAGAAACGTCATTATCGTCTCTGGTGCGTCTGCCACGGCCGCCAACAAGATCATTGGTCCGTGGGCCACGTTTGGCACCTCGGCTATTGCGCAAAGTGATTACGCGATTTACCTTGGGGGGGGTACGGGCGAATTCCGCAACGCCACCGCAACGACCGGCGATTCGACGTGGAGCACAACGTGGGCTGACACCGAAAACTATAACTTTGCCAATAGTTCGAATGGCACGGTATTGGCGGCGACGAGAAACTTCAACACCCTCAGGCATTCCTCGGCCAGCGCCGAAATGCTGGACCTGGGCGGCTTCAATCTGGGGACCTACGGCCTCCTCAATGGGGCGGCCGGCGCGTTAACGATAACCAATTCGACGGGTTCGGGTGTGGTCACGCTGCCCGCGATCACGGCTGGTAACCTCTACGTGACCACCGGCTTAGGATCGCTGACCATCGCGGCCCCGATCACGGACAACACGGGGTCCTTGACGCTGGTGAAGAGTGGCACGGGCGGCCCCCTGACGCTGAGCGGTAGCAACACGTTCAGCGGTGGGTTGGTGATTAATGCCGGCCTTGTTCAGGTCTATAACGGTGCCAACCTTGGTCCGGGTGGAATAGCTGTCAACGGAAGTGCCCAACTAGGTTCCGCGGTTGCCACGGGCAGTAGTGATAGCTCAGATCTTACCTACGACGACCCAGTCGCCATCAACAACGGGGCCATCCTCTCCCTGAGCGTCGTCACCGGCAAGAAGGCTGGTAATTACACATTCAATGGCCCGGTAACCGGCACGGGTGGGCTGCAGTTTAACTTTGGGGGTACATCCAAAACGTTCATCTTCGCGAGTCTTGGTAATATCTTTGAGGGCCCAATGATTCTTGGTGGCAGTGCAAGCTATGCTGTTGCAGAAGTGAACAGTTTGGCGGACTCGGTCACGGCCAATGGCGTCATTCGCTTTCCGAGCTACAACGTTAACCAACCCGAGGGTTTCCGGTGGGGCGCAGGTGCCACCAATGCTCTGGTTCTGAACAATCGCCAGTTCGATATTGCCGCGAACCAGGCAGGCAGCGCCAACACCCCGATCTTCATCGAGAATGCGAATACGAACGCGGTTAATACGATCACCATCAACACGGATCTGCTCGTCACCTCGACGAATGCAGTTACGCAGTGGCTCGGTCTGCGCGGTACCAATACCGGCAACAATGTGTTTGCGGGACGGATCGGGGATGGGGCGTTGGTGACGAATAACATCATCTCCCTCGTTAAGCTCGATTCGGGCACGTGGTCGCTGGCGGGGTCGAATACGTACTCGGGCGCCACGTTGGTGAATGCCGGCACCTTGAAGATGGCTGCGAGCGGCTCGGTGGCCAGCACGAATGTCACGGTGGCGGCGGGGGCGACGCTGGAACTGGCGGGCAGCACGAGCCTGCCGAACCAGGGCACGCTCACGCTGGCCTCAACCGGGGCGAAAGGCAAAGTGATTCTTGGTGCCGGTGTGGCCGAATACATCGGGGCATTGGTGCTCGGCACGACGAATCAACCCAGCGGAACCTATGGCTCGTCATCGAGTGTCGCAACGAACCAGTTGGACGCCTATTTTTCAGGATCGGGTGTGCTTTATGTCGGGATGGAGGCTCCGCCGCCACCGCCGGAGGCGCCCAAGGGCACTTTGCTGATGGTGTGGTGAGGGGGTGGGGAGTTAGACGTTAAACGTTAAACGTTAGATGTGGGGAGAAGGAAGATGAATGTTCGTAATCTTAATCTTAATCGTAATCGTAATCTCCTCTGGCCTGCTGGGCAATGGGCTGAAGAAGAAGGATTACGATTAGGATTTGGTTCCGGCGATGCCGGGTTAGATTGTTCCGTGCAGATATGAGACGCATTTGCGTCGTATTTTTGGAGGGCCAGCGGCCTCGCTGGCCAGGCCTACGAGGCAGGCGGGAACTCGCCTTTGGAAAATGCTGAGGTGGTCGGGAGACGGCGGTCAGATGACAGAAGGCGGAAGGCAGATGTTAGTTGTTAGAAGTTAGGGGGCAGTATGAAAGCGACAGAAGTTCTGAATAGTAGAGTGGCGGTCAGTAAGGTGGTGGCGGGGGATTCGCCTGCCATTCTGAATCCTGAATCCGGAATTCTGAATACTGTTTTATGTTCGGGGGGAACTATCATGAAAGCGATACAAACAAACGCATTCACAACATTGATCCGTAACGCGGCCTGTCTGCTCGGTTTGGGCATCCTGCTGGTGGGGGTGGAGGCGCAGGCGGGGACGCTCACATGGGACGCCGACGCGACGTACGGCAATGGTCCAACCGACGGTGCGGCCAGTTGGGGGGCAACCGCACCCGCCAATTGGTACGATGGTGTCGGGCCCAATGATGTGAACTATGTCGCGAGTTCGGATGTGATTTTCGGCTCCAGTGGAACGGGGGGGACCGTCACTTACTCTGCAGCCTCGGTTCCGACCGTAAAGTCTTTCACTTTCAACACGTTCTCCGGCACATACACCTTCAACTCTGCTGCCGCGCAGACCCTCCCTCTTGGTGGGAATCTCACGATGAATAGTACGGCCGGAGCGGTAACATTCAACGCTAGCGCCAAATTCTCGCTGAGTGCCGCGTCGGTGTGGGAAAACAAGAGTGCCAACCTTTTGACAGGGAGTAGTACTATAGCCCTTGGTGCCAATCAACTGACGTTGCAGGGCAACAACTCTGGGGGCATCACTATCAATGGGGTTATCTCCAGTACCACGGCAGGGAACAAACTGCTGGTGAACATGACTGGCAGCGGGGTGGCGACGTTAGGTGGTGTCAATACCTTCACGGGTGTATTGACACTGAATGGCGGCACGCTGTCTGCCACCACGCTCTTCAACGTTAACACCGCCAGTCAGATTGGCCAAGGGTCGTCCGGGGGCTCGGCGGCTGATATCGTCTTCGGTGGCGGTACGTTGAAATATGCAGGATCTGTGTCGGGACACAGCACGGATCGGTTGTTCACCATCGGCAATGCGAACGGCCTCACTGCCACTTTGGATGCGTCCGGTGCGACTACCCGCCCCATGAGTTGGACCTCAACTGGCGCGATCGCCTTCGGCGGCACTGGCGCGCGCACGCTGACATTGACCGGGAGTTGCACGGGCAACAATACATTCACTCCCGTACTCGGTGACAACGGCGCCGAGAAGACTTCCTTGACGAAAGCCGGCGCCGGTACCTGGATTGTGAATGGGGTGAACACCTATACCGGGACCACCACCATTAATGGCGGCATCCTGCAGGCAGATCGTGCCGATGGGGTCGGTACCGGGGCGCTCGGCAATGGCGGCCCCATTACCTTTACGGGTGGCAAACTGCAATACACGGCAAACAGCGGCGGCCCCGACTGGTCGGCGAGATTCATGAACAGTACCAGCACCATTAACCTCGACCTCAACGGGCAGACGATGACGTTTGCGGGCAACATTGACAGTAGCAATGTTGGCGGCCTGACGATCAGCGGCAGTGCGGGTACGTTGGAGGGGCGATCGGCTCAGTCGTTTGGTGCAGGCGAAGTCACCAACACGGTGAGCGGCACCACGTTACGGTTGGTTAACAATACCGGGTTGACGTATGGCAATAACGTCGTGTTGTCGGGCAATATGAAGATTGTGTTGGATCGCTTGAGCACGGGTGCTGGCGTGATCAATACACTAGGCAATTTGACAAACACGGTCGCCTGCACGCTGACGGTCACCAACGGCGCCAACGTGACCAGCGGCATGGCGGAATTGGTGTTCGGAACGACAAGTGTAGGAGGCAGCTTCACTCCGACCTTTGACGTGGCCGGCGGAGTGAATCTCACGTTAGGAAAGTTGAATCCCAGCGGCACCGGCAAATTCGTCAAGGATGGGGCCGGCACGCTGACGTTGAACACGCCCACCACTTGGGGCAACAATGCTGACAGAAGGACCCTTAATTCTGGAACCGTTGTGCTGGGGGACGGCAGCGCGATAGGTGGCGTCATAAACGGGGAAACCTACCTGAACGGCGGTACGCTGCAACTGAATCAAACGGTGGACACGGCGTACATTTGTGGAGCCATGTTCGTCACGAATGGCACTTACACGGTGGTCAACAATATGAACAACGGGGGTGTCGGCAAGACGGCCACGCTAGGCACCGGGTCCGGAAACTTGAGGATCGGGACTTATACGTTAATTGTCACCAACGGCAGCGGGGTGACATCAGGGACGGCGGGCACAACGTTCTATGGAGTAAATAGCCCCGCCACCTACGCTAGCCAACTGCTCGGTTCACCCACGTTCAACATTGGCAACTCGGCGGGCGTCACCACCTTGTTGACGCTGGGGGCGATCACCAATACCACCGCGGGCAGTCAAACCATCACCCTGAAAGGCAACGGCAACTTTGCCCAAAACCAGGCGTGGTCAACGGCAGGCGCAGTCGGTTTGACGCTCGATTCCGCCTACACCGGCGTGGCGACCCTGAACCAGAATAATACTTTCTCCGGCGTGGTGACCGTGAACGGTGGCACGCTCGTTGTCTCGGGTCAGGCATCCCCTAATAGCGGTACCGGAACGGGAGCCGTGCAGGTCAATGCGGGCGGAACGCTGAGCGGTAACGGCCGGATCGCCGGCTCCGTCACGATCGCCGATAGCGCGAGCGCCATCCTCTACCCCAACATCGCGGGCGGCGGGTCTCTGACCATCAGCAACAGTGTGACGTTCAGCGGTAACAACGCCAACGCGAAGTTCAATCTGAGCAGCACCTACAACGGCGCGAATGACAAGGTTGTGGTGACCAATTCCACCCTCACCTGCAACGGCGCGCAGATCACGATCAACTCCGCAGGAACACTGGATACCGCGAACGATTACGTGTTGATCAATGCGCAAGGGGGCAGTATTTCCGGCAGTTTCAATGCCACACCAGTCTTTGTCGGCACCCAGCCGTCCGCTGTCTACACGGTTGTCACTGACAGCGGGAACAAACTGGTGAAGTTGCACTATGTGGGTGCGCTCGCGAGCGTTAGCTCCTCCGCTGCCGACAGCATCACCGCCACCTCCGCCATGCTGCATGGGAATGTCTCCGCCGACGGTGGAAGCTCGGTGACCGATCGCGGGTTCTGCTACAAGACCGGCAGTGGCGTGACGATTGGTGACAATAAGACCGTGGCTTCGGAAGGCGCCAGCGGCACGGGCCTCATCACGCTGACCCCCACGCTCAGCGTCAACACCCTTTACTACTTTGTGGCGTACGCTATTAATACTTCCGGCACAAAATTGTCCTCGCCGGAACTCAACTTCTGGACCCTGGCCAACACACCCTCCGCGCCGACGGTGAACGGGGCCACGGTCAGCAGTCTTGATGTTACAGTCAATGCGAATGGGAATCCCGGGACGACGACGTTTGCAATCCACGAAACAACGCAGAACAAGTTTGTGCAGAGCGACGGCTCGCTCGGCGCCTCGGCGGTCTATCAGACTGCCGCCACGTGGGGGACCAAGACGGTTACCGGTCTCTCGCAGGGCGCGACGTATACCTTTGAAGTGATGGCGAGGAACGGTGCCAGCACGGACACGTCCTACGGGGCGTCTGCGAACGGCACCACCCTCACGACCCCCACCGTTACTTCTTCTGCGGCTACCGGCATCGGTACGACGTCGGCGACCTTGAATGGTAACGTGACAGCCACTGGTGGCGCCTCAGTCACTGATCGCGGTTTCTGCTACAAGACTAGCAGCGGCGTGACCATCGGCGACAACAAGACCGTGGCTTCCGAAGGTGCAACGGGCATAGGCGCCATCACTCTTGCGCCATCCTTGAGTGTCAACGTGCAGTACTACTTCAAAGCCTATGCCATCAATTCGGTGGGGACGAGCTTGTCATCTGAACAGAACTTCTGGACACTCGCCAATACGCCCTCCGCGCCGACCGTTAGCAATCCGACGGCGACTACCATGGATGTGGCAATCGGTGCAGGCGACGGTAATCCCGCGGGCACAGAATACGCAATCCAGGAGACGAACACGGCTAACTATGTTCAGGTCAATGGGACTCTGGCGGGATCGCCTGTTTACCAGACGGCCAGTGCCTGGGGGACCAAGACGGTGAGCGGATTGAACGGCAGTCAGACCTACGGCTTCAAGGTCAAGGCCCGGAATGGCGCGGGTACCGATACTGCATTTGGCGCGATTGCCTCGGGGACCACGGTCGGCGGTACACCCACGGTGACATCCTCGGCGGCTGACACGATCACCGCGACCTCGGCGATGTTGTATGGCAACGTCACGGATATCGGCGGCGCTGCAGTGACGGATCGCGGGTTCTGTTACAAGGCGGGCAGTGGTGTGACCCTGGGCGACAACAAGACCCCGGTTGGTTCCGGACTGGGAACCTTCTCGAACAGTCCCACGCTGAGTGTCAACGTTCAGTATTATTTTAAGGCCTATGCGACCAATTCCGTGGGCGCGGCGTTTTCGCCGGAACTCAGTTTTTGGACCCTGGCCAACGCGCCCTCCGCACCGGTGGTCGGCGGGGCGGGGACGAACAGCCTGAATGTCGCGATCGGGGCAGGGGACGGCAATCCCGCCAGTACCACCTACGCGATTCAGGAGACCAATTCGGCCAACTATGTCCAGGCTAATGGGGCGCTCGGTGCTTCGGCGGTCTTCCAAACCAGCAATACCTGGGGGACGACCTCTGTTTCCGGTCTGGTCGCCAATACCACCTATACGTTCCAGGCCATGGCGCAGAATGGTGCGGGCAGCAACTCGGCCTTTGGCGCGACCGCCTCGGCGGGCACCCTTTCGACGATATCAGATATCATTCGCGCTTCAGGGTTCACCGAGCCGGCCAACATCGCCTATGCGTCCTACCAGGCGGCGTCCGGTCTTACCGCCGCCAACTCGATCGAGATGGCACGCTTCACGATCCGCGACGGCGGCGCCTCCGCCCCGGATGTGGATGCGGCAGCCACCACGCTGTCGGCCATCACTTTTACCGTTCAGAATGGCGCCAATCTGCGCAGGGTGGCGTTGTTCGACGGCGTGACCCCGATTGCGGAAGTCGCCGGCGGCACAACCGTGGTCTTCAGCAGTCTTGCTGGACTGGTGGCGGCGGATAACGGGACCAAGGATTTCTCCGTGCGCGCCACGTTCAACACCAGCGTTACGGACAACCAGCAGGTCAAGTTCACGGTCAGCAGCGCCACGGCCGGCGCGGCAGGTTCGACCTTTTCCGCGGCGGATGCAGGCGCCGCCGCCAGCGATGTTTCCGGCGATGCGAACCGGATCGAGGTCGCGGCCACAAAACTCGTGTTCACCTCCATCCCGGGGGGGAATGTGACGATCAACCAGAACTTCTCCGCCACGGTGCAGGCCCAGGATGCGAACAACAACGCGGACCTTGACGACACGACGTCGGTGACGATTACCAGGGCTGGCGGCTCGGGCACGTTGAGCGGTGGCGCGGCCACAGCGCTGGCCAGCGGCGCTCAAACATGGGCCTCGCTGCAGATCGATACCCCCGGCGCCTTTACCCTGCAGGCGGCGGGCGGAAGTCTTTCAAGCGGAACCAGCGGCAGCATCACGGCCATCCAGCCGCCGTTGTCAGCCGGTGATGATGCGGCAACGACGTATGTGAATGCTGCGGTCACAATCTCCGTGACTACGAACGACGCCAACTTTGCCGCACCGATCAAGAGCGCGACGCCGCTGACCTGGCCGGGTTCGACGATGAGCATTGTGAACGGCACCAACATCCTCTACACCCCGGCCGCGGATTCCAATGGCGTGGATTCGTTCCGGTACGTCATCACCAACGCCTACGGCCAGTCCGCGACGGCCACCGTGACGGTGACGGTGAATACCCAGAGTTCCTATACCTGGGACGGCGGTGGCGCGGATGACAAGTGGAGCACGGGGCTCAATTGGGACAATAATGGTTTCCCGCTATTTCCGGTGGCTCTGACCTTTGCCGGCTCGACCCGTCTGACGCCGACCAACGACTTCACGGGTAAGACCGTGAACGGGTTCACCTTTGCCGGCGGGGCGGGCGCGTTCGCCGTTGACGGTAACAGTGTCAACCTGGGCGGCAACATTACCAACCTGAGCGCGAACACGCAGACCCTCAATCTGCCTCTCGCGCTGACCGGCAACAGGAACTTCGACGCCGGGGCCGGGAACATCGTGGCGGGCGGCGCGATTACCAATGAGGGTGGCTCGTTCGGGTTGACCAAGAGCGGAGCGAATACTCTGACGCTGGCGGCTTCCAATACCTTTGCCGGCGCGGTGACAGTCAATGCCGGCACCCTGGCGATCTCGAATGGCAGCGCCCTGGGTACGACCAACACCGGCACGATTGTGACTAACGGCTCGTCGCTGCAACTGATGGGTGGGATCGCGGTGGGGGCAGAGGCACTGACCCTGGACGGCACGGTGCGCAACATCAGTGGCGCGAACACCTACGGCGGCATGATCACGCTTTCCAATGCCAGCCAAATCATCGCGGATGCCGGACTGCTGACCCTGGACGTGGCCTCTGGTAACGTCATCACGGGTGCCAACAAGACTGTCACCTTTGGCGGCGCGGGCAACATCCTGGTGGCCGATCCGATTACAACGGGCAGCGGCCAACTGATCAAGACCAATAGCGGCACGCTCACGCTGGCGGGTGCCAACACCTATACCGGAACCAACGTCATCCATGACGGAACACTCGTCGTTGGCAACGCCACGGCACTGGGGCCGGTGACGAGTGCGAAGGTGCTGTTTGGACCGGCGTCCACCGGGAAGTTGCAACTCAACGGCACCAGTGTGTCGGTGATCAGTCTGGCCGCAGATGCCACCACACCGGGAACGCCTATTGTCGAGAACGGGGCTGGCACTCCGGCCACGCTGACGATCACCAACGCCGCTGCGGTGACCTGCGCAGCAGTGATTCAGAACGGCGGCGTGGGCGCCTTGACGCTGAGCAAGTTTGGGGCTGGAACGTTGACCCTGAGTGGCACCAACACCTTCAGCGGCGGTTTGGTGATCAATGCCGGCAATGTGCAGTATTACAGTGGCACCAACCTTGGCACAGGCGGAATAACCGTCAACGGGGACGCCCAACTGGGGTCTGCGGTCGCTGCGGCCAGTAGTGATAACTCAGATCTTACCTACGACGGCCCGGTCGCCATTAACAATGGTGCCAACCTGTACCTGGCCGTCGTCACCGGCAAGAAGGCCGGAAACTACACGTTCAATGGGCCTGTGACCGGTACGGGTAAACTTCAGTTAAATTTTGGTGGTACTTCCAAGACGTTCACCTTCGCGAGTCTCGGTAATAACTTTGAGGGGTCGATAACTCTTGGGTCTGCCACAAGTTATGCTGTTGCAGAAGTAAACAGTCTGGCCGATTCCGCCTCGGCCACCGGTGCCATCCGCTTCATGGGGTGGAAGACCGGCAATGCTCATCGGTTCCGATGGGGTGCAGGCGCCACGAACGCACTGGTTCTGAATAATCGCCAGATCGAGATCAACTCTGCCACTGCCAGCACGGTGGCGGAACCATTCTCGATCGAGAATGCGAATACAAACGCGGCCAACACGATCACGATCAACACTGACCTTCTCGTCACTTCTTCTCTGATGGGTACAACTTATCTTGGCTTGCGCGGCACAAACACCGGCAACAACACGTTTGTGGGCAAGATTGCTGATGCCGGTTCGACCATCATCGCCCTCAGTAAACTCGACGCCGGAACGTGGATTCTCTCCGGAACCAATACCTATTCGGGCGGGACGACGATCAACGCGGCTGGCGGGTCGTTGCGGATCGGCACGAACAGTGTCGGAACCGTCGGGGCGATTACCAGCAGCGCCCTTGGCACGGGTGGCTTGACCATCAACGGCGGTGCGTTGTCCTCGGATGGCGCGACCGCGCGCACGATCCTGAACCCGGTGACCTTTGGCGGCAATGCAACGCTGGGTGACGCGACGCACAATGGCGCGCTGACATTCAGCAACACCGTGTCGCTCGGAGCCGCATGTACGTTGACCAATGATAGCCCTGTCACGTTTGCCAGCGTCATCGGTTCGTCCGGGGCGTTCGGTATCACAAAGCGGGGCTCAGGCACCATGACGCTCTCTGCCGCGAACACCTATACCGGTGCGACCACAATCGCGGGCGGCACGCTCAAGGTTGCCGGCCAGGTGAGTCCCGATAGCGGAACCGGCACGAATGCCGTGCAGGTCAATGCGGGCGGCACGCTTAGTGGGAACGGCCGTATCGGCGGCGCGGTTACGGTCACCAACAGCGCCACCGCCTTGCTGCACCCGAACAATGCCGGCGGCGGAACCCTGACGATCGGGGGCAATCTGACCTTCAGCGGCAGCAGCGCGCAGGCCCGGTTCAACTTGAGTGCCAGTGCTGGGCCAGGCAACGATCAGGTGACCTTGGAGAACAAGACCCTGGCCTGCGGCGGTGCGACGATCGTGATCGAGTCGGCGGGCACCCTCGACACCGCTGACTACGTGCTGATTGACGCGGGCGCCGGTGGCGGCATTTCGAGCAGTTTCGCGACTACCCCAGCATGGGCGGGCACTGCGCCGGTGAATTCCAACCAGTACAGCATCATCACGGTCGGAACCCAGGTGCGGTTGCACTACACAGCGTCCGTACCTCCGACGGCCGGCAATGACACCGTCATCACCTGGGTCAATGTGCCTATCACCATCCCGGTCACAACGAACGATTCCAGCTTCACGCCGCCGGTCGCGAGTGTGCTGAATACCCTCACCTGGCCGGGATCCGCCATGTCCGTGACCAATGGCACTAACGTGTTCTATACCCCGGCGCCGGGATCCAATGGCGTCGACGCCTTCCAGTACGTGATTACCAACGCCTACGGTTCCGCCACCGGCACGGTGAACGTGACCGTCTCCGTGGATGGGATTCCTCCAGGAACGCCCACCCTGACGAGCCCGGCGAACGGGTCGTCCGCCACCAACGCGCGGCCGGTTTACACCTGGAGCGCGGCGACCGACGCCGAGAGCGGCATCGCCCGTTACGACATCTGGCTGGATAGCGCGACCAACAACGCGGGTGCCCCCACCACCTACACACCTGGCGCCAACTTGAGCCTCGGTCAGCACACCTGGCAGGTCCGCGCGGTGGATGTGGCCGGCAATGCCGGCGCCTTCAGTACCCAGTGGACGAACACTGTTACGGACGGAACTCCGCCCGCAGCGCCGGCGCTGGTCGGCCCGACCAACAATGCGGCCACTTCGAACAACACCGTGACGTTCATCTGGAACACGGCCTCCGATCCAAGCGGCATTGCCCGCTACGACCTCTGGCTGAATGGGGTGACCAACGACATGGGCACCGCTACCAACTACACCAGCGGCCCCCTGGGCACTGGTACGAACACTTGGTATGTACGGGCTGTGGACGGGGTGGGTAACATCGGCGCCTTCAGCACGGCCCGGACGGTCATTGTTGATACGACGGCACCGTCCGTGCCGTCGCCCCTGATCAGCCCGACCAACACTGCGGTGGTGGCGGACCCGACCCCGACATTCACCTGGACCGCCGCGACCGATACCGACAGCGGTATCGGCCACTATGATGTCGTGATCGACAGCACGACCAACATTGCCGGCAGCGGTACGAACTTCACGCCGGTGACCTCAGTTGGAACGGGCGCCCATTCCTGGCAGGTGCGGGCGGTGGACAGGGCGGGCAATGCCGGCGGTTGGAGCAGCCCGTGGAACTTCACCGTCCTGGTTACAACAAACTACTGGCT
>Ga0194056_10001404_pt1 | contig 13135 bp, 6 predicted proteins | sample SepL4413m_MetaG_FD_155458 | JGI IMG/M metagenome (GOLD analysis project Ga0194056, IMG submission 155458) | Anoxic zone freshwater microbial communities from boreal shield lake in IISD Experimental Lakes Area, Ontario, Canada - Sep2016-L442-13m | ecosystem: Environmental > Aquatic > Freshwater >...
TCCGGCGCTGGAACCAGCCGGCGAAGGTCTGATAGTTTACGCCGTGGAGTTGGGCGAACTTCGGCCCGCTCAAGCCGCTGGCATCGTAGGCGTCCAGCATTGCCGTGCGTTGTTCGGGAGTGAAGCGGATCCGGCCGCGCCGGTCGGATTTGAGGATGATGTCGTGCGTTTCAGTCATAGCGCCTCAGACTATGACCGCTATGCACCAGCCCGCCACAAATACTAGACGGTGCTATGAACCACGCTTACGGCGCGGATGATGGCGGAGTCGGAGGGGGCGGGTTCGGATGAGGTTGATGATATAGATTGGATACGTGGCTATGCAGTCTACGCCCCCCGCGTGGTCGAACTTCGGGGTCACTTCACCTACCCTCATTTTGAGTCTTTGCGAGAAATCGTGATGAAATGCAGAATTACCGTAAGGCCGCAAAAAATGAATCCGAGGTATGCCCATGCTACAATTTTTGGTCCATTCGAGGCAAAATCATAAGAGAAGAGTTGAAAATTCCACACGCCTCTTGTCCCCGAAATATGGATAGCGTCAAACCCAGCGTTGAAGACACTGATCGCTACCGCCCAAACATACAATAAGTTGCTAAAATAACCAATAACTGGCAGTTTCTGAAAGATGACCGCCCGAAACCTAAGAAGAAAAATCAGATGTAGCAAGGGGAGCAAGACCAGCAGCGGGTCAGATAGCAGGTAGCCATAATCAAAAAACGCGCGCATATAATATGTTTGAGGGTTCATATTTTTGGTTTCGAATATTCAACGTGTGACATCGGTGGTGGATTCGAATTGCAGAATGAGGGTTAACAAGTCTGATATTGGTTCCATCATGGGTTCCAGCCAGGCTCAACCCATTTCTTGTCCGGTTCTCCACCTTCGCTCTTAATCCAATCCGCCACTTCGCAAGAAATTTTCTCCTTAGAAGCTACCGTGTATCCACTGGTTGTGAGTTCTTGGGCAGTTAGGTAGGTTGGCTTGCCCCAACCCTCATATCCCGCATGATCCTTAGTATGATCCCAGGCTGTGTACCAGTGGAATAATTCGTGAGATATTATTCTGGCCATCGTCTGTTCATCCCTGAGATATTCAACGGCTATACCTGCGCGTGGATCTAACACCGTCAGGCCCCCCCTTGCTGACGGACTAACATCAGGAATCAAGATTGGCAATTGAATCCCCCAATTATTCGTAATTGAAGTTAGCGAGTTTCTGAGAAGATCTAAACCGACTGGAATAAATCTGTACCTGCGCTTAGTAAAATATCCTCCCGTCTCATCCGGAACTTCCTTGGCGCCCATCACAATATTTATGCCTATTTGCCCCATTATACGTTTAATTTCGGCAAAAACAGTTCTTACGTACGAAATATTTGCGTTTCCGTTTTTCGGGTACACCATAGTCCCGCTCCACGTAATTGCTTCACCAAGGAAGTCAGCATTGTTAAGACTGTTATTCCCCACAAACCCATACAGGTTTACCCCGCCATCTTCCTCAATCGGATCTCTGGATGGCCAGCGGCCTGTTAGCGGGTCATAGTAACGATACCCGTAGCAAGTCACATGCATCGTCTCGGCACCCAGAAGATTGACAGCCAACCTGTTGCAAGTCAATGGATTACGTATATTTACGGGTTCCGGCGACCTAGGGCGGGTTTGACGCCGAACCGACCCCAAACGTGCGTTGGCGTCGCCGCAGACGGGCGCTTTGCCCCGGATTCGGCCCGCATCAGGACGCCGGATGGACACTGGGAAGGTGGCGGCGGTCGGGTATGGCGGGGTGGCGGTCATTACGTGGCTGTCTGATAGCACGGCGGTTGGGAGTGGACAAGCGGGAAGTGAGGTGGGTGAATGCGCCCGCCGCCATGGCCACAACCCCGAAGCTTACCTCGCCGACGCGCCAGCGGCTAGGGGACGAATTTAGGACGCCAATGTCAAACCGCGAGGACCCTACACACGAGGATGTCCTGACCCACACTCGTCCCCGCCGCCTGGCTCAAGGCACGAGGTGGCAAGGCCAAGCGGGCCGGTTTGAACACGTTGCGGTCAATTCTCAACCTATAGGGTATGGGGTGAGGCCGAAACGTCCGGGCACCTGTGCCCCGACCCTAGACTTCAACCCGTTAATTCACCACTCCGAACAACAGAAATGACCAAAATTGCACAATCTACTGTCGCACAATTTACTTGCCAAGGCCAGCACACGTCGCCATACATGTCCCCGAGCGCCCTTTTGTGGAGAAGTGGACTTCCAGGTCGGGTTTCCTCCTACTCAATGAGCGATCGTGTAACCCCCACCTAATCCGATAGTCCGTTCGATAGAACTGTTAGTGCGAAAAATGCCTTAAATATGGCCACAACCGAAGATTTGTTTCAGCAAGGGCTCGAATATTTCGAACCGGGCAATGAGAAACGTACTGTGAGAGCATTGGAACTCCTAGAGCAGGCTGCCGACCAAGGTCATGCCAAGGCAATGTATTTTGCAGCGAAGATTCTTGCGGACGGCTGGTCAGGCACCTTTGATCGCAAAAAGGCTTTTTCTTACATTCAACGTGCCGCTGAACTTGGGGACATTGATGCGATGTACACTCTGGGATTTTATTTCATGGAAGGAGGCATGGGTAACCTAGGATACAGTGACGAAATCTTGGATCAAATGCGAGTTGAGCGGGATGAAGAACTAGGACTCTCACTTTACCTGAAGGCAGCTGCCCACGATCATCGAGACGCGGTGCTTCATATTGCGCGATTTTACGCTGATGAGAATTGTGATGCGGAGAATGCTTTGTCTGAAAGTATTAGGTGGTATGAGAAGGGAATCAAACTTGGCGAGCCAAGCTGCATGATTGATCTTGCTGACATGCACGTTCTCGGGATTGGCGTGCCGACGGATTCAAAGCGAGCAAGAGCCCTTTACAAGAAGGCATACCGAGCGAAGGATGTAGCTCATAACGTGAAAGAGGTCGCGAAGGAGCGGATAGACGAGTTTGACCGCCTACCGGAACTTCTAAATGAATGGCGTTAACCCCCCCGTCATCAACCGTTCCCTGCTGCACACCTGGCCCAACCTCCTGCGCTCCTACCCGGCAAGCCGGCCGTAACACATAAGTCTGGATGCTGCATAGCAGCGTGGAATATCTGATCCGCACAGCCAAACTGGCATTCTATTCAAAGAATTGCCAGTGAACCTCAAGGCCCCTAGAGGCCATTCTATAAACCATTCTCCAGTATAGTGTTCTGAGGCCATAATGGATCGCTTTCGTCGTCATCTCGAAAGGTTACTCTCATTATTCCTTCTCACCGCAAATTTGTGCTCCCCAATAGGATATTGCACCGTGAGCAATTATCATCACTTTTATCGTCAAATTGTTAAATTTAGCATCCTCTGCCAAGTCATTCTCAAACTGCCGTTGTAATGACACATCATTTGCATTAGCATTGTTTACAAGGAAACCTGCAGAGACAGCCAAGCCTATAGGTCCTGCTCTTTTGCCTGCAGTCTTCGCAATTCCGCCCGCAGTCTGCGCAACATTCTTAGCACCGCTGGCTATTGCAGCAGTAAGAGACTTTTTCGCAGCTTTCTCGGCTGCTTCTGCAAGTCCTTTTTTTAAGGCCAACGCTGCTTCATCGGTAATTGCGGCATTAAAAACTCCAATAGCTGAAGTTGGTGGCGCGTTCTTTATCTTTTCTAGAAAAACTTTAGCCTGATCCAAAGTCATGTCTTCGATTGCCTGATTACCCAGAAACTTATCGAGAGATTCTTTAACTAATTTAGTATACTCAGGATGTGAAATATTATCAAGTGTCCTTCCATTGTGATTATTATAGAAATCATTAAAGATTCGAGCTGCATCACTGTCGAAAAACTTTCTAACCTCATCGTTAACCTTTTTCTCGAAAAGGCTCCATGGAACTAGGTGGTGCCCAGGACCTCTCATTCCCAAATAGTCCCACACGTTCACCCCATTGTTCCCGACAAAACCATATAGGTTTGCTCCACCCTCTTCCCCTATAGGATCCATGCTCATCCAGCGGCCCGTTAGAACATCAAAGTACCTGTACCCGTAATAATAAAGCCCGGTTTCCGTATCGAGATACTTGGTGCTGAAACGGTGCCTGAAATCGGCGGCTTTAGCGCCGCTAGAAACCACGGTGTTGCCGAAGGGGTCATATTCATAATGAGCCTGAACCACGCCGTCTCCATCGAGGTATTCACTAACATTCCCGTTGCCATCGAAGGTCGGATAGAAAGGTGTGCGAGCTGGGTTCTGAGAAGTGCCGGAATGCTCGGAGACGGCGAGGAGCCCACCGACGCCGCCCGCGCCTTGCAGGGTGCCCGAAAGATCCAAGCCGCAGGTGTAGGTTTTTATGAGCGTTGTGCCGGTGTATTCCGCAATGAGATTCCAGCCATCATAGAGGAAGTGCGTGGTGATGGATGAACCGCCGCTGGGGGTGACCGTTTTGGAAATCCGCCGTCCGAGATAATCATAGTCAGTGGCGATGACATCACCGTTCGACTTGGTCACTCTGACCAACCTGTTTTCCGTGTCCCAGACGAGGGCGGCCTCAGTTGTCGGCGCGGCCGGCAGCGGGCCTCGCTGATAGTTTCCGTCAGCATCGTATGCCGGATCATTGCCCATGGGCAGGGTGATGCCGTTGGCTCTGGTGTATTGGTTGAGGGGGTTGGCAACGTAGTTAGGCGTTGCTGGAAGGTTGCCCTGCAAGCCATTCACGGTTTTTTCCCGGTTGCCGATGGCATCATATTGATAGGCCCGGTCGATATTGGCGGTGCCATTGTCATTGGCCTCGACGAGCTCTCCGCTCGGGTTATAGGCCCAGGCCGTGAGGCCCGGGTTGGACTGGTTGCCCTGCCCGAGGTTGAAGGTGGTGGTGACACCCATGCGTTGTCCGATGCTGTTCACGGAATGATTCTGAGTGTTGTAATCATATGCGGAACGGACGATATTTCCAGCGGCATTTTGTTTTATCAGCAAGACATCCCGGTCAGCAGCCCAATCATTGGATACGGCATGAACGGGGCCGGTGACAGAGTGAATCAGGCTGTTTGAGCCTTCCTCAAAGGTGTAGGTGAAGGTTGCGGCTCCGGTAGGAGCTTTGGAAGTGGCGTCAAGCGCCGGGTGATCCCATATCCGATAGAGACGACCGGCGGTGTCGAAGCCATAAGCGGTGGTGTAATCGCCGGAGACCTCCACAGAGAGCGGACGCAAAGTCGCGTCGTAATTCCGGTTGAGTGTCTTGGCCAGCGTGTCCTGATTGAGTTGCTCCGAAGTGAGTCGCAGAGTGACGGAACTGTAAACGTAATGGGCGTGGAGAACGCCGCCGCGCTCGACAGTGTCAATGCGGTTAAGTCGGTCGCGGGTGAAGGATATATCGCTGGTAAGGGGGTCGTTGCCGTCGTTGGTGCCGGTGTTGGATGCCGCCGAGGTGAAGTAGTGCACGTCGGCCAGGCTCCCGGCGAGATAGTCGTAGCGTGTGTGACTGCCCCGAGCCCAGGTGCGTGTTTTGAGCCTGCCTGCGCTGGTGTAGGTATAGGCAGGGCCGTTTGAACTGTTGTCGAGCTTGGACTGAAGGAGGCCTGTGGTGGAGAAATAGTTCCAAGTGGTTAGGGAGCCGCCGGTGTTGACGGGGATGTCGTTGGCGAAGGCGGGCTGGGTGCGGAGGGTATACATGCGCCCGGCGTAATCGTATGAGTAGACAACTGAATATGTTAGAGAGCCCCAGGTGGCTTCGATATGGCCGTCTGGCAGATAGGTTGTGCGGGTGACGGAGTTGTCGGGGTGGGTGACTGCGGTGCGGTTGCCGCGACAATCATAGGTATATGAAGTGGTGCGACCGCCGGAGTCGGTGACGGATTGAACTGCGTCGCAGGTGGCTGAAATGTAGGTGGTGATGGTGGTTCCGGTGCGGGAGTCGATGGTGTATGCGGGGCGTCCGAGAGAGTCGAAGCCCTGGATGACGGTGGATAGAGCGGCGTTATCCGAGGCGTAGCGGGTGACGGTGAGAGGACGGCCTCCTGAGTAGGTGGTGACGGTGCGGGTCTGGTCTGGGCTGAGCGAGGTCTGGACCCATGAGCCGTCGGGAGCGGCCGTGGCGGCAGTTGCGGCAGTTCCGAGGCCGGTGATCTTCAGGGCTGCCAGGGTTCCGCGGATGCCGCCTGCACCTATCGGGATGGTAAGTGTAATTGTGCCAGCGGTAAGGGATGCGGGGGAATCGCCATACCCTCTGGGGGCAGGATCTCCGCCAGTGCCGGTCGGATAATCGGCCTGACCTCTGACAGTTGGCGTGATGGTGCCGAGGGATGAGCCTGTGGCATCGCCTTGATGGATGGTAATTTGGCGGAAGGAGCCGTTCGTGGAATCCGAGCTGCAGTAGGCACGTATCTGATAGGCTGTGTGGCTGTAGGCGGCGAGCCAGGTGTCCAGGCCGGTGATTCTAACACGGATACCGATGCCGTCAGAAGATGAGCCGCCAAAATTGGTGCTCGTCGGATCGGTCTGGTTGTCGGCGAGGTATCTGCGATAGAGGGCTTGCTCATTGTTGGTCTGGGCACCGGCCGCGTTGTTGCTGGTGGTGGAGATCCAGGTAGCGGAAACACCGCTGTTACCTAACTGAAGCGTGGTGTTTTGCACGGCAGGATCCGTGCTATCATTCAGGGCGCGTGAGTCGGTCCAGTTGGCGAAGCCGTCGGCTGGAGCATCCGAAACGAGGGTGGTAGCCACCGAGCCGTCAGAGAAGTTGAGGCCGATGGTGGTGACGGTGGCGGAGGATGCATGGGTTTCGCCTGTGCCGGCTTGGCTGGTCCATGCGTCCCGGCCGTCCGGGGTGCGGTCGGTTGTGGAAGCGACGATGCCTCCATCTTCGCCGCTGTCGGTGTCCCGCCAGATGCGGGTGGTGGTGCGCAGGACGGCGGGGCCGCTATTGGGGCGGGTGTAGGGCTTGGTCTCGGTGACGGTGATCTGGTCCGTGCCATAGTTGATGGTGTCACTGCCGGTGAGAGAGGTTGCGGTGGTGGTGCGATCGCCGAGGGCGTTGTATGCGTAGAGGGTGACAACGCTGTCGGCATCGGTGACGGATTTAAGTTGGCCTTTGGAGCCGACCGGGACGGTGGTTCCGGTGCCGAAATAGGCGTAGGTATGGGTGATGCCGCCTGTGTCGGTTTGGACCGTGCGGCCGGCCCAGTCGGTTTGAGTGGAGTTTAGTTCACTGGTGGTGGGTGGGGTTGTGGTCGCGTCAATGAGATAGGCTTGGGTAGTGAGGAGGCCGGTTCCATTGACGGTATATCCATAGATCATGTCTGGCTGAAGGGCACCGGTGGATTTGTAGATGCGCCCGTCGAGATAGGTGTCGGAGGTTTGGGTGAAAGCGCCGGGCACGGTGGTGACGGTGCGGGAGGAAAGGCCGGCGGCGGGTTGATAGCTAGTGGCTGTGGTGGTGGCAACCAGGGCACCGGCAGTTGTGTTAGAAGGATCGGGAGAGGATGACGAGGTTTCGTTTCCGGCTAGGTTGCGGGTGTGGCTGGAGATTAGGTTGACGGGAGTGGCACCCAGGCTGCCGCCGGTGCCGGGGGTTTCCGCATCGCGGTATTGGGACACCGTGAGACCGGAATACACGGTAGCCATAGTGACACCGAGGGTGTTAGACTTGGTGCGCCGCTTGAGGGCATCGTAGGCGTAGAGGGTTGTAACGCCGTAGCGGTCGGTCTCGGAAGCCACGCCGCAGCAGTTGTAGGTGCGTGTATCGGTCCACGCCGAACTGCTTCCGGAAGGGAAGTGACGGATGATAAGCGGACGGCCGAGAAGATCGCGGTCATTGGTGGTTTCACCGACCAGCCAGTAGTCGGTGTCAACATTGACTGATGATAAGGTGCTGGTGGTTTTTGATTCGACGACCTGCCCCTTGACACTTATTCTGGAATAAGTCGTGTTGTTGTTGGTGGTGGAGCCTGTGACAATGGTGTGCGTGCGCTCGCCGGACACGGTGCCGTATGTGTGGACGGAAATGGTGCCGTTCGGATGGGTGACCTGTTTGACCTTGCCGCCCAGACCTGAGGTTCCGGTGTCGAAATACTCCACGACTTCATCAAGATAGTTGCTGGAATTGGAATAAGTGCGGGTGGTTAGAGTCCTGGCGGTGTAGTTGTAAATGAGTTCCCTCTTGGATATGACGTTTACACCATTCTCTTTCACGGTGATTTCCTCGGTGGTGCCGGTCCAGGAGTGGGTTTCAGTGACAGTGGAGCCATTGGCAAAGGGGCGGACAATGGAATGAATGGGGCCTTCATAAGCGTGGATCTCATAGGAACCGTCGGGGTAATGGGCCTCGTAGAGCTCACCCAGGGCTTCGGACGATGCAACATCGGTCGAGTTTCCATAATATGTCCAGGTGGTGACGATGTTGGCACCGGTGTGGCCGGTCACGGTGGGATCGACGGTGTTGCTGACGGGCTGCCATTTTCCGCCCCATTTTTCAAAGCTGGTGACCACCCGGGAGACGAGGATGTCGGTGGCAGCCGGTCTTTCGTATGTTTCGACGGTTTCGGTGCGGACACCGTTGGATTCGGTGACGGTTTTCATGGTTTTGGCCATTTCGTTGCCATCAGTGAAAGTCCAGGTGGAGCCTGACTGGGCCCAATCCATGACGCGGTCGGTGCCCGAGCCCGTGCCATCGCCCGGCGTGGTGAAGTAGGTGGAGGTCAGTTTGATTTTCGATGAAGATTCCTTGGTGACGACGATTTTGCGGAAGATGCTGTTTGTGGGCGATGTGGGGTTGCAGGAAATCAGGATTTTGTAGGCCTGAGTGTCGTTGCCGACCGTGATGGTGGTGATGGAAGCATACGTGCTGGCGGTGGTGACCGATAGGAGACCTCCGGCATCAGAAGAGCCGGAGACTCCCGAACTCGGTGGAGCGTTCAGGCGCAGCACTGAACGGCCATTGCTGCCGATGCTCTCGAAATGGGCCTCCAGTTCGGCTTTGACGTCCCCGAAGCCCGATGTGCCCAACGGGATTCTGAATTTCACCGAACCGTTTTCCCCAACCGGTTCGCACGAACCGGAACTCGCGCAAGAACCGCAGTCCCCGCTCACCACGTCGAAGGAGAGACACTTGACCAGCCATTCGGACCCCTGATAGCGGCTGATCACCCGCACCTGCACGTTCTTGCCGCATTGCCATTCTTTGATCGATATATTCGCAGGATCGACGTCTTCCCATACGGCGGCGTATTTGACTTGGACCGCCAGACTCGATTTGTTGCAGTCGGTGCAATATGTGTTTCTGGTCGTGGGTAAGCCGGCAATCTCGCATTTGAGGCGTCCCTCGGAATCCGGTGTCACATGGAGGGGGACGGTGGAATTTCTGTCGATGGAATTGCCGTAGCCGGAGACTGCACATTTGGTGCTGAGTTTCACACCACTGAGATCCCAACATGAGCAGACAGGGCAGGCCGTCGCGGGATTGTCAAGGGCAGTCTGGTCACCTTGGGCAGGGGGCGTGCAGGCGGACCAAAGGATTGCAAAATACAGCGGGAGTCGGAGGTTGTGGGTAAGATTCATAGCGTCACGGGTATGTGAAAGAAGATTAGCGAATGGATTCAAGGGCCTTGTGAGTTGCTGCAGCCAGGGACGGTTCGGTGGAGGAAAGCGATTCTAACAGTGATCGGTCGGTGGGATCGCCAATGTGGCCGATGGCGTTGATGGCGCTGATGCGGGAAAGCACGTGCTCGGCAGGATTGGATGCGACGCGGGCAAGCGCGGGTCGTAGACTTGCCAGCCGGCGGTCCGCAGCAATGCGGGCGGCGGTCATGCGTTCGGCTGGCTGGCGTGAATCAGGAGGGCCTTCGAGCATGTTGCCCGCAAGCGCCGCGATTTCATCATCGCCAAGTGCGCGGGTGACGGAACTTTCGGGCGCGGAAGCGTTGTCGCCGAGCAGGTGCAGCGAAAGAAGTGCTGCCGTCGTCACGGTCTTGTCCGAGCTTGCCAGTTGACGGAGGGAAGCAGTGATGGAATCGCGCAATCCAGCGTCTTCGCGAGACCCGTTCCAAACCACCCGCAAATGTTGGAGCGCGTAGTCGCGCAGCGTGGCGTCGCGGGCGGGATCAGCGGCGACGGTGGCCAAGGCGCGGGCCAACCCCTCTTGCGCCGCGCTTTGGCGGTGCAGGAGATTGGCAACCTCGTTGAACCAGGTGGAGTGTTGGCCGGACGCCTCCGGTGGAGGGGTATCGGTGAGGAGGGCCGCCACCAGCAGATCAATTTCGATTGCTGTCAGGTCACTGTCCATGGCACGCAGGAGTTCGATCCGCCGCAGGTATGGAACGGCGTTTTCAAGAGCCAAGGCTTCAACCACCTGGGCACGCACGGCGGACGCACGGCCCTCATACAAGTGCTTGGGAGTTTGTGGTCGAGCCACGGGATGCAATGGCTGGGCATGCACGGGAGTCACCGAGACGGATCGCTCGTGGGCCATCCACCATGTAGCGCTGGAAATCAGCACCACTCCGCAGGCGGCTAAAACGAGGCGACCGCTCCGGCTGGCTGGCAGCATGCGTTGAAGTTTCATTGGCCCCGGCCGGAAGGTTGTTGGATCGTGCCAGCCATGGGAACCAGCATCGGGGAAACGGGCGTTTCAAGATCGGACACGCCTGTTGCCGCTGTGTCGGCGGGCTCCGTGGCATTTCCGTCCTTGCTTCCGAATGGTGAAATCCAATGGCAAACGAAGGGAACCCCCTTGCCCGGAGCCTTGAGGATTCTGAGTCTGGCAATCCCGTTTTTATCGAAATCCGCAGCCGTGAGGTGATACCAAGTGTCGCCGTTGGCAAACACCGCATCCGTCACATAAAGACGCAACCAGATGGACAGGTCCTTCGGGATCCGCCCGTCAATCACGTAGCCGACCTGCACCACGCGGGTCCCGTCCGCCAACACCGCGATCACGGTGCTCTCGCCGGTGGCGGTTGCCGAGGCAAAGGTGAAACCGTTGACCGTCGTTGCGGCAAGCACCGGGCCATGTTCGCCAAGCCGCGCCAGCACGCGTGCCGTGCCGGCCTCCGTAACATTGGCAGCGAAGCTCCGGGGCATCGGTGGCGTGGTGTTCTGCTCGGCGAGAGTCAACCAGGAATCCGCCTCGACGAAAATGTCGCGAGAGACGAGCGGAAGTTCCCATGTGCGTTCATAGCCGACGGCCACGCTGAACTCTTCGCCGAAATTCGCCGCGCGAATCTCCACGGTGACGCTGCGTGTCTGCTTATCACCCTGCGAGGTGCCCGTGCTGACCGACAGAACCGTGCGTCCAGGATGTTCGAAGCGCACCTGCTGCGGTTGCGCGGCCGGTCCCGTGCAGTTGAAACCCGCTTCATCGCTGATCTTGAAAGACACGCTTTGAGGATCGGCATCCACGGGGCATGCGGTCAGCAACACCGAATCACCAACCCTGAGCCACAACACTTCCGGGCAGGTCATGAGGTTGGTGGAAATCCATTTGATAGGGAGCGATTCGGTGATTGTCCCGCCCTCGAAGGCGGCCTTCAATTCCACTGCTGCCGCAGGATCAAGCGGCACGTCGGAAAACCACTTGCCGCGCAGCCCCTCACGCGCCACAACCTCAACCCCGCCAACCGAAAGCGCCACATCACCCGCAAACCGGGCCTCGCCTTCGATGCAGGCGGGTGAAACCGCGGATTCCGATTGGCTCTGGGTCACACGGTCACTGAGGCGGCAGAGGTTTTCGAGCCAGTCGGGAAGGCCGTTGGTGTTGGCGTCAGCGCCCTCATGGCGGTAGAGGCTGACCGATGTAATCGCAATGCCAACACCCGAACGCACGTTGTGGTTGTCCAGGGTGACACGGTGCTTGCCTGCCGCCAGCACGCGGGTAAGGGCAACTAGCCGTGTCGGATGCTCACCCGCCAGGATCAGCCCGCGCGTGGTTTCCAAGTCGTCTATCAAAACGGTCACCGGCACCGATGGAATGTAACCGGCCGCTCCACGCGCGCTTGCCAAAACCTCAACCAGGTAAACGCCCGGCGTGGCGACTTCAACGTCCCAGGACACAGCACCCCTGCGGGCCATTGATCCGAGAGTGCCGTCACTGCCCGGCAGCCACGATCCGGGCGTCCCGGACCACTGTGCCAGGGCGACAGTTTTTTCAAGGACCGGGGCCGGCATGTCCTTGACGAGGGGGTTGGTGTGATAGATGTTGATCTCGTCGCTGTCGTTCGCCCCGTCCCCGTCCGTATCGGCCTTGTCGGCCCGGGTGCCCAACAGGAATTCACGGCGGTTTGAAAGTCCGTCGCCGTCCAGGTCCTTGTCCGCATGGCGACCCACCTGCGGTATATTGTTAGTTTTCTCCCAGTCATCGGGTATGTCGTCATCATCGATGTCGTTAGGGTCGCCCGCGAAGCCGGCCAGCGCCTTGCCTTTAATCACCTCGAACTCCTTTGCCCCCGGAACCTTCCAGCCGACTGACACATGATCGCCCCTGGTGTCCTGCTTGTGCAGGGCCTCGATGAAATACCGCTTGCCCGCCTCCAGATGGATGGGCTTTGAAATCTGGCCCGGCTCATTGTCCCACTCGCGGAATCCGGTCCAGCGATCCACAAAGGCGATTTTCTCCTTGTAATACTTGAACTCAGAGGGACTTAGCATGAGTTCGCATTGGTTGTCCCCGGCAATGGCAAACGTGTAATCCCCGGTGGCGGGCGCAATCAGATAGGCCCTCAGGCGCGAGCCGTAGAAATTCCCCAACCCTTGCGGCCCTTCGAGGCTCGTGACCCAGTTGCGCCGCGTCGGATTGAGCGGAAAGGAAGGATCCGCCTTGAGCGCTGCAAGGTTGCCGACGATATTTTCCCAACATTCCCACATGGCGAAGCCCGGCGCGCCGTGCACGTCGGCAACCTGCGGATCCAATCCTGACTGATATTCACGGAAATTTTCGAGCAAGTCGCCATCTGGATCACCCCAGGCACCATTGGCTCCGGTGGGGTCCGTGGGATCCAGATTGTGGGCTTTTTCCCAGTCATCTAACAGATCGTCATCGTCGCCATCCCGGGGATCTTTTTTGTAGGGACTGAAAAACTCCGCCTCGATGACCGTCTGGAACCTTCCGGGCCTTTTCCATGC
>Ga0194056_10001405_pt1 | contig 13133 bp, 11 predicted proteins | sample SepL4413m_MetaG_FD_155458 | JGI IMG/M metagenome (GOLD analysis project Ga0194056, IMG submission 155458) | Anoxic zone freshwater microbial communities from boreal shield lake in IISD Experimental Lakes Area, Ontario, Canada - Sep2016-L442-13m | ecosystem: Environmental > Aquatic > Freshwater...
GTATTGTATTGGTCACCACCGCTCCTATATTGGTTAAATTATTTACCGGGAAAAAGGATAAGCATAGCCCCGAAAACAACGCCTAATTTTTTTTCATGCAAAAGCAATCCATATCTGTTTTTAATATTGCAGTGATCGTGGCTGCACTTGGATATTTTGTGGATATATACGATCTGCTTTTGTTCACCATTGTAAAAGCACCCAGTGTACTGGCCGTAGGTGCTACACCCGCAACATTATTGTCGGATAGTACCACCATCATCAACTGGCAAATGACCGGATTGCTGTTGGGAGGGATCATCTGGGGTATCCTGGGTGATAAGAAAGGAAGATTATCTGTATTATTCGGTTCCATTATTTTGTATTCTATCGCGAATTTCGCTACGGGATATGTACATACCGTTGACCAGTATGCGCTTTGCAGATTTGTTGCCGGACTAGGCCTTGCAGGAGAATTGGGGGCGGGTATTACGTTGGTTACAGAATTATTGCCCAAAGAAAAGCGAGGGATTGGTACTTCATTGGTGGCGGGTATCGGACTAAGTGGTGCCATTGTTGCATATTTTACTTTTAAGTTATCGGGGAACGACTGGCGGTTCTGTTACAAAATGGGAGGTATACTCGGTGTGTTTCTTTTGTTGTTGAGAATAAAAGTTGCTGAATCGGGCATGTATAAGAACCTGCAGAAGCAAAATGTTCAGAAAGGTAATTTCCTGATGTTCTTTACACAGAGAAAAAGATTCTTAAAATACCTGACGGCCATTGCCATTGGCTTACCCACTTGGTTCGTGATCGGCATCCTCATCAATCAAAGTGATAAGTTCGGAAAAGAATTCTTCAACAGCAGTACCATTGAATCGGGCCGCTCCATCATGTTTGCTTATATCGCCATCGCCATTGGAGATGTGTTGATCGGATTTGTAAGCCAGTACTTTAAAAGCAGAAAGAAAGCATTGTTCTTTTTTTATGTGCTCACCGTTATATCGGTGGTATTGTATTTCAGTCCGTTCAATAGTTCAGATACCCGCATGTATATCGCTTGTGCTTTCATGGGTTTTGGTACCGGATTTTGGGCAATTTTTGTTACCATGGGTGCCGAGCAGTTTGGAACCAACCTCCGCGCAACAGCGGCTACCACTATTCCCAATATGGTGAGGGGTTCCCTTCCGCTTATGAACATGCTCTTCATTGACCTGTTCCATAAAAAACTGCAATGGAATTTATGGCAAAGTGGTGTGGTTACGGGTGCCATCGTGTTGGCAATAACCTTTGTGGCATTTTATTATACTGAAGAAACCTATCATAAAGACCTGGATTATCTGGAAACAGAAGAATTACTTCCTTAATCATTTGTTGTGAAAATATTAGTCATCAGATTTTCTTCCATCGGCGATATTGTACTAACCACACCGGTACTGAGGTGTCTTCATAACCAAGTGCCTGAAGCAGAGATCCATTTTCTTACCAAAAAATCATTCAGGAATATTGTAGCCGATAATCCCTATGTACATAAAGTACATGTATTGACTGATAGTTTTGAACTGATGCTACATGAATTGAAAATGGAGGAGTATGACCATATCATCGACCTGCATCATAACCTACGCACATTGCGGATCAAGCGTTTTTTAAAAGGAGTGCCGGCAGTGGCTTTCAAAAAACTGAATATCGAAAAATACCTGCTGACCAATCTGAAGATCAATCTACTTCCCAAAAAACATATTGTAGATCGTAATTTAGATGCTGTAGCTTTTTTGGGCGTGCAGGATGATGGTAAAGGACTTGATTATTTTATTCCGGAAAAAGACCGGGTGAAACAAAGCGACCTGCCTACGGCGCATGTACATGGATATATGGCCATGGTGATCGGAGCCGCTTTGGAAACAAAACAAATGCCGGTACATAAATGGAAGGAACTATGTGCTTCCATCCAGCATCCAATTATATTATTAGGCGGCAAGGAGGATATTGAAATGGGTAAAGCTATTGCAGCATCCGATGAAATTAAAATATACAATGCCTGTGGTAAATTCAATCTTAATGAGTCAGCCGATCTGCTGCGTAGATCAAAAATTGTGATCACCCATGATACAGGACTAATGCATATTGCGGCTGCTTTGCAAAAACCCATCATCTCTATTTGGGGAAATACGGTACCGGCTTTTGGCATGTATCCGTTTTATGGAAAAAATTCAAATCAACAATTTGATGTGGTTGAAGTGAATGGACTTTGGTGCCGACCCTGTAGTAAGATCGGTTATCACAAATGCCCAAAGAAACATTTCAAGTGTATGGAACAGATATCCATCAACGAAATTATCAGGCTTCTCAATCTCCGCTTAAAGGCCTGAGTAGATATTACCTGCCAGTATTAAAGATTTACGATGAGTACCGGGATTTTCACTTCATGCCTGACGGTGTTCACTGTTTCACCATAAATGAAATCTTTTAGTCCCGAGTGCCCATGCGCACCCATTACGATCATATCAGCGTTTACAGCTTTGGTGATCCGTGCTATTTCTGAGGCCCTGTTCTTATAACCTAAAAATCCTTCTGCAATGAATCCGCGTTCCTGTAATTGCTGTACATACGTATCCATTTGTTGTTTGTCTTTTCTGGTTTCATAATCATCACTCTGACTGCCAAGCATACCCGCTGAAGCGCTTTCCACTACATGGATCAATAAGAAATGGGTATTGGGTTTTCCTTGCCCAATAGCGAAGGACAATAATTTATGGTCATGTTCAGTAAAATCAAGGGCCACGGCAATTTTGGTGAAGATGGGAATGCTGAGTTCGCTGATATTGCTGATCTCGGGATGCATTTGAATAGAAGCAATAGGCTTGTTCTTTCTGAATCGTGGATATAACAGGATATACAATAGCAGGGGAATAAAAATAAGCAATGCCATGATGATGGCCATTTTTGGCATCCATGCATTATCTGCGAATATGGGTAGGGCTTTGCTAAGCAGCATGTTGACGTTCAGGTAAATCAATAATGCGGCTACTACCCAGGCGGCAATTTTAGTGCGGGTGTTGATGACAAAATTTCCCATCGTTTTTTTATCGCTTACAAAATGAATGAGCGGGATAATGGCAAAACCTAATTGAAGACTGAGGATGACCTGACTAAATATCAACAAGGCATCCACCTGATCTTCTCCATATACCAGGATAACGGCGATGGCCGGGATGATGGCCAGCAGGCGAGTGATAAGGCGTCGAAGCAATGGGTTGATGCGAAGTCTGAGATACCCTTCCATCACGATCTGACCGGCCAGCGTACCGGTGATGGTACTGCTTTGACCAGCGGCAATTAATGCTACTGCAAAAAGCACCGGTGCTGTTTTCCCCAGAAAGCTGGGTAATAATTTATGCGCTTCTCTGATCTCTGCAACCTGTGAATTGCCTGATGTGAAGAACACGGATGCTGCCACGATCAATATCGCAGCATTTACCAGGAAGGCCAGATTCAGTGCAATGGTAGTGTCAATACGATTAAAGCGAAGGGCTCGTTTAATTCCCAAATCGGTGCGATCTATTTTTCGGGTTTGTACCAATGCAGAATGCAGGTATAAATTATGAGGCATCACTGTAGCACCGATAATACCGATGGCAATATACAGTGCTTCCTTATCCATCGTATGCGGTATGAAACCCTTGGCTACATCGCCCAGTTCTGGCTTGGCTAGAATGATCTGAATAAGAAAGGAACCTCCAATGATACCCACCAATGTGATGATGAAAGCTTCCATTTTGCGCATGCCCAGCTTTTGCAGATAGAGCAACAGAAAAGTATCCAGCACCGTGATCGATACTCCCCAGATCAGGGGCAATCCGGTCAGCAATTGTATACCAATGGCCATACCCAGTATCTCGGCCAGGTCGCAGGCAGTAATGGCTATTTCTGCCAATACATACAAAATGAAATTGATTATTTTCGGGTACTCTTCTCTGTTAGCCTGAGCCAGGTCGCGGCCACGAACAATGCCCAATCGGGCAGAAAGGCCTTGTAGCAAGAGGGCCATCAGGTTGCTCATCAATAATACCCATATCAAAGTATAGCCGAACTTACTGCCTCCGGCAAGATCGGTGGCCCAGTTACCCGGGTCCATATAACCTACGCTCACGAGGTAGGCAGGGCCCAGGAATGAGAACAGGCTGCGCCATCCCGGTTTTTTACCCGTGGTATCAATCGTTGCGTGGACCTCGCTTAACGAGGTTTCATGTGTAGGATCATTTGTCATGATGCACAAAAATATTTTTGGCTACCGATGCACTGATGATGCAGTTGGGAAATTTCAATACTTTGATCTCAAGAGAACCATCGAAACTAAACCGCTTGGTCACTGATAACTGGGTTCCGATGCCTATATGATAATGCTTAAGCATTTCCAACATTTGTGTTGATTGGTTCCCTACCGCACTCACCTTAACAGTTTGTTTTAACGGGAGTGTGTCCAGACTGAGTTGTTTTCTGTTTGGAATACGGCCATGCTGATCGGGAATAGGATCTCCATGTGGGTCAAAAGCGGGATTGCCCAGGTAATCGTTCAATTTAGTGATCAATTCGTCACTATAAATATGTTCCAGTTGTTCTGCAATGGGATGAATTTTATCCCAGGCAAATCCCAGTTTCTCTACCAGAAAATATTCCCACAACCGGTGTTTTCTAATAATACCGAGCGCATGTTTTTTCCCTTGTTCGTTCAGTTTAAAACCCTTGTACCGTTCGTATTGAAGGATCTTTTTCCGCTTGAGCTTTTTCAGCATGTCGGTCACCGATGCTGCACGGGTATGCATGGTTGCAGCAACTGCATTGGTGTTCACCAGTTCGCATGACTGCTGCAGGTGATAAATGCTTTTGATGTAGTTTTCTTCGCTGCTGGAAAAATTCATGCTGTATAAAAAAATATTTAGACAAATCTAAAAAATATATTTCATATTTTGTAATATATTTAAGGCAAGAAATTGGATCATCAAAAATCGACGCTATGCGAACAAATTTCAGTTCAGGGAGTATTTGGGAATCCCAGGTAGGCTACAGTAGGGCAGTTAAAGTGGGCAATATCATTGAAGTAGCCGGTACCACGGCCATGGATGGAGATCAACTGGTGGGCAAAGATGACCTCTATGCACAATCGGTTTTTATTTTTAAAAAAATTGAAACAGTACTGTGTGAAGCAGGAGCCAGTATGAACGATGTGGTTCGCACCCGAATGTTCGTAACCGATATCAAAAACTGGGAGGAAGCCGGAAAAGCACATGCCTTGTTTTTTTCGAATATACAACCCGCTGCAACTCTTATTCAAATCAGCAAATTGATCAGGGATGATTTGTTAATTGAAATAGAAGTAACTGCGATCCTGCCGGGATAAGGTGCAAACATTGTGTATAATTTACACAATATTTATCCCGGGCTGCTTTTTTCCTGAAATTTCCATTTATATTGCGTCCTCAAATAACTACTTGTAATATGAGTTTTTCGAATTTTAATGTGCCGTATCCAATTGATGAACAGTACAGTAAACGCATTGCCTATTTCAGTATGGAATTCGCGGTACACCAGCCTTTGAAAATTTACAGTGGAGGACTTGGTTTTTTAAGTGGGTCACATATGCGCAGCGCCTATGAATTGAGACAAAATCTGGTGGGGATTGGAATATTGTGGAAATATGGATATTATGATCAGGCCCGTAATCAGGACCAAACCTTACAGGTACAATGGAATGAAAAAATTTACAATTTTCTGGAAGATACAGGCATCCGTTTTCAGATCGATATACACGATCACCCGGTTTGGGTAAAAGCCTATTACCTCAATCCGGAAACATTTAAAAGTGCTCCCTTATTTTTACTGAGTACCGACCTTCCTGAAAATGATTATGTTTCACAAACCATCACCCATCGTCTGTACGATGCCAATGTGGCTACCAAAGTAGCCCAATTCATTTTGTTGGGTGTGGGCGGTGCCAAATTGATGGATGCCATCAATTTTAATCCTAGTTTATATCACCTCAACGAAGCCCATGCAGTAAGCGCCGCATTTTATCTCTATAAAAAATATGGATCGGTAGAAGAAGTGAAAAAAAGAATGGTGTTCACTACACATACACCGGAAGAGGCAGGAAATGAAAAGCATGATATTCATCTTTGTGAAAAAATGAATTATTTCTGTGGTATGGACCTGGCTGAGGTAAGGACTTTGACCGGCATGGAAGATGATCAGTTCAACCATTCTCTGGCCGCATTGAGGTTTGCCAAACTGGCCAACGGTGTGAGTCAGTTGCATGGCGAAGTGAGCCGACAATTATGGAAAAAATATGAAGGGATCTGTGATATTAAAGCCATCACCAATGCACAAAACTGGCATTATTGGGCCGACAAGCAATTGTATGGTTTTATGGAATCGCAGAATGATGCAGGTTTTGATGATCGGAAAAGCTTTTTGAAAAAACGTGCCTTTGATGTAGTGGCCGATCAAACTGGTAAACTATTCAAACCTGATGTATTTACCATTGTATGGGCCAGGCGCTTTGCTGGTTATAAAAGAGGTGAATTGATCACCCGTGATATTACCCGTTTTGAAGCCCTGCTCAATAATAAAAAATACCCGGTTCAGATCATATGGGCTGGCAAGCCTTATCCGGTTGATTATCCTGCGATCAGCGATTTCAATAATCTGGTGCACCTGAGTAAAAAATATGATAATGTGGCCGTTTGTGTTGGGTACGAATTGTCTTTGAGTAAAAGGCTGAAACAAGCTTCTGATCTATGGTTGAATAACCCAAGGGTACCCCGCGAAGCCAGCGGCACCAGCGGTATGACCGCTGCCATGAACGGATCGGTGAATTGCAGTACCAATGATGGATGGATCTGCGAATTCATCAACCACGGTAATAATGGTTTTGTGGTTCCTCCGGTTGATTATGCAAGCATGACCGTACATGAGCAGGATGAGTATGACCTGAATAAGATATATGAGATCCTCGAGAATCAGGCCCTTCCATTGTATTATGAAAACAGGGAAGTATGGCGTCAAATCACGAAGAACGGCATGCGCGATGTGCGGTGGCAATTCGATAGCAATCGGATGGCCAAAGAATACTACGAAATATTATACGCCTGATCGCATAAAAACAAATGAAAAAAAGCATCTCTATTTCAGAGATGCTTTTTCATTTACATTTGTAAGGAATCTCAACAGGTTCCCTTTTTTATGCTCAATGCCACATTACAATTATACAAAGATGCCTATAGCGGACTAACCCGCAGGATGTGGCTGCTTGCTGCGGTAATGTTTGTGAACAGGTGCGGAACCATGGTGTTGCCCTTCATGACCTTATATTGTAATCACAGAGGGTATACGGCTTCACAAGGTGGCCTTGCAGTTGCCATTTATGGAGTTGGTGCTGTATTCGGGGCTTATTTTGGAGGTAGACTAAGTGATAAATATGGGTTCTATAATATACAATTGGCTTCATTATGCGGGGGCGGACTAATGTTCATTCTGCTCGGGCAAATGGATAGTTATACCAGCATTTGCATTTGTATCTTTTTTACCAGCATGATCAATGAATCCTTCCGGCCCGCCAATGCTTCAGCCATCGCGCATTATAGCAATGCGGGAAATCGTACACAATCTTTTTCCCTGGTGCGACTGGCCATTAATATGGGCTGGGGGGTGGGCAGTGCACTCGCAGGCATACTGGCTTCTATCAGTTATCATTTATTGTTTTGGGTAGATGGGCTGACAAATATCTCTGCCGGTCTCTTGCTGCTTGTGATCTTACCTGCTGTTTCGCTATCTCAGCAACAAAAAAGCAATCATCCTAAAACTCAAACGGCAGTTAGCCCTTATCGTGATAAAACCTTTATGATCTTCATAGGGTTTATGTTGCTTTTTGCCATTTGCTTTTTTCAAATGTTTACCACCGTTCCATTGTTCTTTAAGGAAGGATTGCACCTGAACGAATTCTGGATAGGTGTGGTGATGGCACTGAACGGGATCCTCATTGCTGTTTTTGAAATGGTTCTAGTGTTCAAACTGGAGGGAAACCGACCTTATCTGCTGTTGATGTATTATGGTACACTCCTGCTGGCATTATCATTTTTTATCCTGAACCTACCGTTAGCCAATGGATTTATTGTAGCACTTGCAGCAACCCTTGTCATTACCGTAGGTGAAATCATCGGAATGCCTTTCATGAATAGCTACTATATAGCCCGTACCACTCCGGAAAATCGTGGGCAGTACGCGGCACTGTATACCATGGCATGGAGCGCGGCTCAGGTGATCGGGAGCTTAAGTGGTACCCAGGTGGTACATAGCTGGGGCTTTTCGTCGTTGTGGTGGCTGATCGGAGGATTATGTGTTATTACTGCTTTTGGTTTTAAATCATTGCTCCAGCGAAGGTGAGCAGCAGGGATAAAAAAATAGCGATACCCTTTGGATATCGCTATTTTTAAATGGTATAAGATCTTATTGTATGATCGAGTTGCTGGTCACTTTTGCAGTCAGCGGAATGGATTGGCCCATCACTTGAAAGCTACCACTGATCGATGCAACTGTGCTCCTTTTTTTTACTAATCCTGTGGTAATATCCGTAATAATATCTGCACTAGATTGTGTGGTGCTATTCATGTCCATCTGCATTCCCTGTACTTCCATCGTATTCACCGCATCGATCACCGAGGTCATCTTAATGGCAGCTTCATTTCCAGTGATCGATACCAACGTGAAATGACGAACCATTTTAAGGGCCTTATCAATGCTGGAATCAGACCAGTTGTCGCCTATCTTAATGCCTACAGGGATCAACTCAAATGCACTGTTCACCACTCCATCATCACCACCGCTTCCAAACATTTGCATCATGCCCTGCATGGGGTCAGCAACCTCTCCATCATTTTTGGATTCTTTTTTTGCAGTGGTTGCAGTTGCCTTACCTGTACTATTGTCTAACAGTAGTTCTGTTGATTTATTCAGTCTGTCGGCAAATGATTTACCAATATCTGAATTCTGGTCTTCCTTTTTTTCAGAATCGTAACTGGTAGTTTGACCCATCATATCCATATTCACTTTCATTTTGGTCAGTGTACTGGTAATGGCGTAATTATTTTCGGCAACTGATTTTACTTCTACACTGTACTCGGCTGAGCTGGTATTGTTGATATCCATACCACTCATACTGGTTTCCATAGATATCGAATTGGACATAATAATTTTTTGTCCTGCAGACAACACAATTCTTTTGGAAAGTGAACTACTGGTTGTGGCAGTTTGCGCAAATAGGATCGAGGCAGCAAAGATGCACGATAGGACTAAACTTAATTTTTTCATGGAATGATAATTGATCTGTTAGGGAACAAATGTATAAACTTACCGGTTAGGTTGTTGAAATTGACGGCGCAATTTAACAAAAGAGAAGCGTTTCCTGGATAGCTGAAATAAATAAGGGCTACACAATTGTGTAGCCCTAAAAGGTTTTGGTAAGGTGTTTTTATCCTATCACAGTTACATTAACTGCGTTCATTCCTTTTTTACCTTCCTGCAGGTCAAACTCAACTTTGTCGCCTTCTTTGATGTCACTGATCAAACCACTCACGTGTACAAAAGTTTCTTTGTTAGAGTCATCGTGCTTAATAAAACCGAAGCCTTTTTCAGAGTTGAAAAACTTAACGGTGCCTTGTTGTTTACTTTCCATTTTAATTAATATTGTATTGTAAAATAATATGCAAAGGTACTCTTTATTTTTCAGAATATATGCGTTTTGTTCTAATTTGTTCGCATCTGCTTGATTTCCAACAATTCCATATCAAAAAGCAGGAGGCTATTTGGGGGTATTTCTGAAAAATTCCGAATCGAATAGGCCAGTCCGGAGGGGAGGATCATGCGAATTTTTGTACCCTTTCTTAGCACTGGCATTAATGCCTGCATCCCTTTTATCAGTCTTTTAATCGGAAAATGAGCCGGCTCATCCTTTGTTTTATCGAAAACAAAACCATTCAGCAGCGATCCCTTGTAAAAACAAACGAGCGTGTCATTGATGGAAATCGGGTCTCCGGTTCCTGCTGTTTCTAGTTTATAGTAGGCCCCGCCCATACTTCCGGTTGTATCTAATTTCCCTGCTTGAACAGCATCCCGGATCTGGATCTTTTCAATTTCGGCCTCTGATGCACTGTCTGCATTTTTATATAAATCAATGATGGGTTTTACAGATCCCGACTTTCGGGTATAAAGATCTCCATATGCCGTAGTGGAGGATTGAAAACCTCCATTCCATAAATAAAATCCATTGTCTGTAACGCCTCCGCCATAGTCGAGCCTTTCGCCTGCCTTACCCGTAGCATCATAACTGAATTTGCTTTCTGTTATTTCTTTCCATTCTCCACTTTCCCTCCTGATCCAGGGGTTGCTGAAATAGGCCTGGCGGAATAATTGTCCGTTATTGCCTTCAAAATTTTCAACAAAAGAATATAATCTACGCAGCGGCTTACCGTCTTTCGGGGCCCTGAAACAGGCGATGAGTTTCCATTGCTTAGTTTCGGGAACAAAGAAATATCCGGCATAATGGGTGCTGTTGGAAGCACTATCTACGGCTGCCGTTACTAAAAATCTATAGGTGCTATCTGTTTTCCAGTTATATAACCAATGACTATGTCCGCCCGTTCCTTCATTTCCAAAACCATCGGCAAATACATTTTCCCCTTTGGCCAACAATTGTACTTTGTTATCAAGGCTTACTTTGTTTCGATCTATGGCTTCATTGCCTGCATCCCAAACTGAAAAAATTACCCTTCTTTCGGTAGGACTGTTCACCTGTATGCCAAAATATCCCCGGGCAAAACCACAAGCCATAAAGTAACTGTGCAGGATATCCGAATTTTTAGGAATTCGAATTTCATTATAAAAAGAAACAGCGTGTGCTGTATCGGGTACCTGGTACATCAAGTGTACGGATGCGGCATTTCTTCTTGGCCCGGGATTAAAATGAATATGGTTAGCGGCTTCACCACTGAGTTCCAGCGATAGGATATCTGCTATGGTTTTTCCTTTTTTACCATTTGCAGAAAGGGTGAATTGATAAAAACCGGTATCCCTGATCATCACCGAACCCACTTGTACCAATTTGAATTCGTTTGAGCAGGGGATATCAATATTGAATTTTTTGCCTGCAATGGAAAGGGTAATCCTATTTCCCGCCAGCTCATTTTTTGTGAACAGCGCAATTTGCAAGGCACCCGTATGCCGGATCTTACAGAAGAACTGGATCTGTTGATCAGGGTTTGTCCAGTTTTGTATTCCGGCAGGTTTTACAAACATCCCACCGGTTGTTTCATCATCCGGATTTTCAGCAGGAACTGCATAGGCAGTATAGCCGGGAATTGAAACTGCAGTCTGTACCTGTGCAAGTGCAGAAATATTGGTCAGAACTGATAGGCAAAGTATGAATTTAAAATTCATTGTTTTTTTTAAAAACAAACTTAGCTTAATTAAAATTCATAATCAAAGCCTGTACTCAAACTATAGTTCACCGAGGGAATATCATGAGCGGGTTTGCTGTCATTGAGGTAGTTCCAATTCAATTTGAATACGAGTCTTTTTCCGGCTTTTACCCGAACACTCACCTGGTTTAAAAACCTGAAATCATTCAAGTTATTGACCAAGGGCTGAAAAAAACTAGTGCTCACAATTTCAAGCTGTTTATTTGGGACAATCGTAAATGAAATATAACTGCTGTTGCGGATATCGCTGTGCAGTATATTGATGTCCGCCTGTTCTATTTCCCGTTCATACATCATCAGTGAGGCGGCATATAATTTGAAATAGGAATTGGAAAATAGTTTGAAACGGGGCCCGGTTCCCAATAAGAACCTAGATTGAATATTGGTGATGATATTTTGTTGCATCTGAGTAAATGCTTCCCAGCGAAGCAGCTTGTTAACTTTGTAATTATACCTGAAATGGAAGAAAGTATTATTAATAAGATGATCGCCGGAGGCTTTTAAAAATCCATAACTGCCCAATAACAGGTACAAGCTTTTTTTCGATTTGTACTGTAGATGCGCATCCGCTTGTGTTGCAAAGATCTCATTCGTGTTTTTGGTAAGTGAAATGGCCGCTCCTGCATTACCCAGCCATCCGGTAGTGTCGGATTGCATCCTGGAAGTTTCTATGTTCACAATTTGGGCAGGGGCGCTCCTGAAAAAAAAGGCAATAAATACAACCAAGATACATTTGAATTTGCGTTGCATAGAAATGTATAGAATTTGTAGTGGTATAAATGTACAAAACTTGTAATACACAATTTTGAATATTTATTGTCCGGTGAGCACTAATTTCTTAACTTTATATGGAACAGTTGCCTGCCGTTTTGACCATCAGAAAATTTTAGTATGCAAAATTGTACAACCGTAATTACAGGAACGGGTAGCTATATTCCACCCGATATCAAGACAAACAGGGATTTTTCCGCACATGATTTTTATGGCGAGGATCATCAACCTGTAGGTACCAGTCCGGCAGTGATCGTGGAGAAATTTAAAGAGATCACCGGCATTGAAGAAAGGCGTTATGCCCCTGCCAATATTGATTCTTCTGATATGGCAGCCATCGCTGCTGAAAAAGCCATCCTTGATTCTGGCTGCGACCCCGAAACAATTGATCAGATCATTGTTGCTCATAATTTCGGGAATGTGATCAAGCACACCATTCAAACCGATGTTTTACCTGCCCTCGCTTCGCGTGTGCGACATAGTTTGGGTATCAAAAATCCCAATTGTATTCCTTACGATATCCTTTTCGGTTGTCCGGGATGGATACAGGGCCTGATACAAGCAGATGCATATTTTAAAGCCGGTATAGCAAAAAAATGTCTGGTCATCGGTACCGAAACATTATCCAGGGTACTCGATTTTTATGATCGTGACAGCATGATCTTTTCCGATGGGGCAGGAGCCTGTATTGCAGAAGCACATCCGATAAGTAAAATTCAGCAAGGCGTTTTATCAATTAGCATGCAGTCGCATTGCGGCGATGAAGTGAATTACCTGCATCTTGGAAAATCAAATTACCCCGATTCAGACCCTCGCATAAGATATATAAAAATGAAGGGCCGGAAAGTTTAT
>Ga0194056_10001412_pt1 | contig 13107 bp, 16 predicted proteins | sample SepL4413m_MetaG_FD_155458 | JGI IMG/M metagenome (GOLD analysis project Ga0194056, IMG submission 155458) | Anoxic zone freshwater microbial communities from boreal shield lake in IISD Experimental Lakes Area, Ontario, Canada - Sep2016-L442-13m | ecosystem: Environmental > Aquatic > Freshwater...
CTTTTATAGCATCTTCTAATGATAAAAGGACCGTTACATCTTCCCATTCACTTCCACAAATCAATAAATAAACAAACTCCATCTATATTTTATACTGTAGTTACATTGTGTTTAGACTGTTTTTAGTTTTACAAATATTAGAATTTATAAAACTAAAATTGATCCTTTATTTTTTCATCATTGACGCTATAACTAAAAATCCAAATATAAATGGCAAAAACAAGATAAACCAGGAAACCCCTTTATATCCCTTTTTGCATAAATAATTTAAAACCCACGTGTAAAACAAAACAAACAACAATGATACAAACCCTGCAATTATACCACTTTTTCCAAGTGTTGATAAAACACCTATTATGGCAATAACAAAATATACGAAAGCTGGGGTGCAAAGATCGCGAATATTCATTATATAATTAGACTACATTTTAATTAAAAAATTTGTAACAATATAATACAAGATGAAATCTATATCGTATTTTTATTTTTTTATAATTGTTGCAGTATTTTCTTTAATAATATATTATTTATACAATATAATGGTCAATAAACCAATCTGCGCTATTGCCGTATTCACCGATAGCATAAAAGGCTACGTAAAATTTACCGAAGACTTGGTTAATAATAATATTAAAATAGACTTGAACATTACAGGACTAAAACCTAATTCTTTGCACGGGTTTCATGTGCATGAAGCGGGAGATTTAACTGACAAATGTACAAGCATGTGTGCTCATTTTAATCCATATGGAAATACTCATGGGTGTCCTGGTATGAAAGTAAGACATGTTGGCGATTTAGGTAATATTAGTACTAATAATAAAGGCGAGGCAAAATACACTTTTTACGATAACATTATTAAACTTAGGGGGACTAAAGCTAATATTATTGGAAGAGGGTTAATTATTCACGAAGATGAAGATGATTGTGGAAAAGGTGGGAATGCTGAAAGTTTAAAAACGGGAAATGCTGGTAAGAGGATCGCGTGTGCCGTTATTGGATATTCAAAAGATAATTTTAAATGTTAAAAGTATTTGCATTTGCATTTAGTTATGAAATAAAATTGAAACCTTTTTCATAGCATAATATAATTTACACTACTAGACTAAGAATGCCGTCAAATTGCGATGAACCCAAGACTAGAAGAGAGAAAAAGGGGCGCGACAAGCAGTCCCCAAATTCTGTCTATACTGCAAAGCATGTGCGCGAGCAAGAGCGCCTCGCAGAAAAGCGCCAAAAAAGTAGCGCAAAAGAAAAATCCGCAACAAACAAAGACAAACATTCTTAAATCTGGTCCTCAAGTCGCTTATTGGCGATGGCAACATATTCCGCATTAATTTCAAAACCAATAAAATTTACACCTAGATTTTTAGCTGCTACGCACTCCGATCCCGAGCCAACAAATGGCACCACTACTAGCGTTTCCCCCCCTTTGTTCAAGGCTGCCTTGATCAGCGTATCACACAGAGCCAATGGCTTTTGCGTGGGATGATCAACGCGCTCCTTTTTTCCTGCTCCACCCGCCAATGCTGCGACTTTGATCACATCTCGCGGCAAAGCCCCGCCTTCGTGCGCCGTATATGTTGTCTCCTTTTCTCCGCTACTGAACCTACCTTTGGTCGCCTTGCGCACCTTTCCAGCCGCATTTTTCAAGAAGTTGTCCGTATATGGCTCTCTAACATCATCGCGATTGAATACTGGTGCATTCTTGTAGCAGCACAAAATGCTCTCATGCGTTCTCTGCCAAAAGTTCAATGATGGTGTGACCTTGTTCGTGTAATGCCAGACAAGCCATCTAACATTGCATGTTAAGCGTGTTCTAATGAATGCGAGCGTTTCACTGAATCCATATATATACAAGGTGCCCTTGGGTTTTAAAATGCGCATGCATTCCGCGATCCATTGGTCGCACCATTCCAAGTACTGATCCATGGATTGTTTATCGCTATTATTGCCAAAATCCTTGCCAATATTATACGGAGGATCGCAAATGATAATGTCTGCGCTCTCTGGTTGCAAATTTTTCATCCCTGAAATGCAGTCACCGACATGAATCGTGTTTAGCGATGCATTGCTTGCACTTGGGTTGCTATGTGCAGGAGCAGAACCAGCCATATCGTGTACCATATTATGCTGAGAATCAGTAGGAACAGCCCCACTTGAAGTACTCTTATCGGCATCACCAGGTTTCTTCTTGGTAATTCGTTTTTTCTTTGCTTGCGCAACATTCACGAGTATTTCCTGAGATTGATCCTGATCTTGCATATAATGAATTGATTGATTTTCAGTCATTCATTATATAACTCTCAATTTTTAAATCTATTACATTTTATGTTTCGCACTTTTTTTCTACAACAACCTCTTTGGCTATAGCAGTAATTACCTTGTTGATGCGTTTTTCCTCTTCTTCCTTTGTACTTCCTCCAGTGGCCTTGAGAACCATGTTTAAATACTGGTCATTCTTTTTGGAGTTGTAGTCTTGTGAATCTGGATTTGCGTTGATCCAGTCAACGATTTGGTTCATATTTTTATTTGCAATCTTGCGTACCGCTTTTCTAATGCGCTCCTTTTCTTGATCCTTTTCCCAGATATCTTTGTCTCGTATATAAAGTCTTTCACGTTTTGAATCTGTGCAATGAATGGGGCGCTTTGATACGTCAAGTTCTTTAAGCCCATTAATAAAGATTTTTGAGATGCCTTCTTCATAGCCTAGCTTTCCAGTGGCCTCCAGATCCTTCAAGGTTAATTGGAGAGAATCTACAAAATCTGTCAGGTTCATTGCATCTTTACAGGTCTCATTGAGGAAGAAATTAATGTTGAAGCTGTTGTTTGTGGTATTGTTATTATTACTATTTGTTATTGCCAGTGGTGTAGTTACCTTACTTGCAAATTCTATCATTTGCTTATTTTGATCCATTACAAGTTGTTTAAATTCTTGATTTTCTTTAACGACTGCCATAAGCATGTTTGACATGTGTTCAAGTTGGCTAGAAGAATCAATAATGTTTGCAGAGGTTTTATCTTGAATATTTTCAAAAGAACATTTCTTTTTGTGCCTCCATAATCCTGCACGATCATTATACTCTTTACTGCATATATCGCATTGATATTTTTTCTGTTCTACAATTGTAGAAATATCGTTGTTTTTCGTTGTTTTTTGATGTTTAGCTGTTAAAAAATGCTTCTCAAGATTTCCTTTTCTTACTGTTTTATAGTCACATACTTTACAACAAAATTCGGTGCTATTTTTTTCTACAAAAAAGTTGTCAATTGTTGTCATATATTAACAACAGAAAAAGTAGCTAAATCATTTTCCGCAAAAATTATTTTTGCAAAAAATAATTTACAATCACAAATTTTTTTACAGAAAAATAAAAATAAGAGCATTATGGTAAGAGTGTGTTTTTTTGTAAAAAAAGCTGAAAAGTGAAATAACTTTTGGAAAATGGACAAAAATAAATGTCCAAAATGGCCTTGGCGAAAATAGTTTTGAAAATCTGGAAAGTTTGCATTTACCTACATGATGTAGGGCAAGTTTTTCAACCTATTTCCAAAAAGTTACCTACATGATGTAGGGTGTCTCCTACATGGATGTAGTATGGATTTGAAAGTTTTTTGACAGATTTGACCCTACATGATGTAGGCAAATAAGGATTTGCGGCCTACGGCCGCGGCGCCGACCCCTCCAATTTAACGACTCTTCCTTGTCTTCTTTGCAGAAGACTTCTTAGATGCTGTCTTCTTCCTTTTTACAACAAGGCTTTTCTTAACAAAACTATCAATGGCCTTCTTATCCTTCAAGATCAAGCCAACAATTTCTTGGAAATAAGAACGAAAGGTGGGTTTTAACTCATCCAATTCATCAATGCAAACCCAGCGAATTTCCGCCTTTTCAAAGATCTTGGTGTGCTTTATGACATTGGGATCCAACTTTCTTTGCAAGAAACGCTGATTGTTATTATAATAAAAGGGAAGAAGAGGATCATACTTCATTGGAAAAATGTGCATACAATAACCCTTGTTTGTGATGTTAAAGGTCCCGTGTTTTTGCAAGAGTTCTGTTATTTCTTTCTCTCCGCCCAAAAATCCTGTCAGCTCTTCCTGTGCTTCACGAATAGCAGTGGTCATGTGATCCTCACCATTTTCCGTTCCTCCGCCAAAATCGCTCCAACCAGGAGTATCAGCATAACGATTCTCCTTTCCAAATAGAAGATATACTTTATTATTGTGCAGTGTTGCTGGTAAAATACCGCCTCCCATATAATGTAACTGAATATAAAATAAAAATTATAAATAGTAATTTATGATTTTTACAAGAATGCATGTACGCAAATTAATACAGTATTTTGAAGAGCCTATATATTATAAATACTAATAAAAAGTCAGTTGCAAATATAGTTGTTATGTGAATAGTTCTAATTATAACCTCTTTAACGAGTTGTCTATTTTTAAAATAATCGGTATTCAATAATACATTTCTTAAAAAATTACCCATATCATAAATAAAAAGTGATGCTAAAATGAGAAGTGATGTATACATTGCGTGTACAAACATTCTTTTCTGTGTTTTCGTAAATTTCATTTTATACTAAGCAAATATTATATTTAACCGCACTAGGATGAAATGTTTTTTTCATTCTATATATTAGATGCCTTCACGAAAAACAAGAAAAACAAATAGAAAAACAACTAGACAAAGTAGATATTATACGCCTAGGAGACGTCCGTCGTATTATATGCCTCCTCCACCCCCTCCTCCACTCCCATATTACTATCCAGGGTACTATCCTTTAACAAGAAGAAGAAGATCACAGACAAAAAAAACAAAGAAGAGAGGAAGAAAGAAGTATTTGAATCGCAAGGGCGTCCTTCGCGTAATGCCATCATCCACTCCACAGGATATTAAAAATGTGAGCGCCGAAATTAACAAATATATTCCCTATCACCCGAAGCAAGTTAGGAAGCAGGATTTAGTAGTTCCTCAATTTTTTATGCCAAAGAATGTAACGAAGAAAATGAAAAAGAAGATGAATGAATCTTATGCGCCCACAATTAATGATCAGCTTGTAACCCTTAAAACTGCGCAAAATGTGGCCATCCCAGATTGCAATAATATGGAGGCGTTTACATTAAAGGAGCCTCTTAAGGTGAGTGTTCCAGGTACATTTTTCGGGAGAAGCTGCGTTCTCTTTACTAAGCCAGAAGCCAAACAGGTTCTATTAAAAAACTTGGCGGCAAATAAGCACATAGACGCGTCCATAATCGTTCCCCCAGTTCAACTTATTGCCAACTGTTGGTTCAATACAATGTTTGTCACCTTTTTCGTAAGCGATAAAGGAAGAAAATTTTTCCATTTCTTTCGCCAGTTAATGATTGAAGGGCGCCAAGCAAACGGATCCGTTATACCCTTGAAATTGGCTGAGTCTTTTTCACTTCTCAACTTTGCGATAGACGCGTGTCTTACTGGAAATAAATACGCATATATGCTTGACACGAACAATATTATTCGCATTATTTACAAGAGCATCCCAGATGCGGCTAAGAAAAAACTGCCATTTATTGTAGATGTGGATGAGGCGAGTAATCCTGTGCGATATTATTCCAGCATTATAAGCTATCTTCACAACAACGCACTGCAAATGATGGTGCTAAGAGTGACAGACGATGAATGGAAAAAAGCGCTTACTGAGAAGTTGAAAAAGGTATCAAAGACGCCGCATATTATTATTTTTGAAGTTAGAGATGGTAAGAAAAAGTCAGCAGGAGATTCTGGTGTTGTTACAAAGAAACCCACATCTTTCCATTTAAATAATATGAAGTATTCATTAGATAGTGCTATTATTCGCGATACTACACAACAGCATTTTAGTGCCACACTTACATGCGAAAAGGTGGAGATGGGTTATGATGGGCTAAGCTATCACCGTCTTGTGCCACTTGAATGGAAGAAATACATAAATACGGATCATTCTTGGGGATTCCAAGGGTCAAAGGACAAAGGAGTACCATTAGAGTGGAACTTTAGACATGGATATCAAATGCTTATTTATTACAGAGTAAAGTAGAAAATGTGCGCATCAATAAACCTAATGGATTGTAATTATTATATATTACACAAACAATTTCGTAGTAATATATAAGACAACATGTCAGTAAATACAAATGCAGATTCAATACAACCATTCATTCAAAATATTCAACAAGGTAATGTACCTAGTTCTAGTAAAAGTGCAGAAGGAGAAACATATTGCGAATTTGTTTATAATAAAGTAGATGACATTGAAAATGAAAAGGGTTTCCAATCTTTTATGGCGAAATTATTAAAAGATGTTACTGAAAATAATAAAAAAACTCAAAAACTAGTAGAGTTGGAAAGCCCAGATGCAAGCAAAATAAAACAGCAGAGCTTAGTTGCTAGAGAAAGGGTTTACAAGATGAAGGGGGGTAAAAAGAGAAGGACGGTTGTAAAAAAGAAGGGAAGATCCAATAAAACAAAACGAAGACGCAACTGATCACCTTTTCTTATAGACATAATTTTGAATCATAAATTGGCAGAACAAATATATCAAGCCGCAAATATATACATCAAAAATTAAGATTACGGCGCGGTTGACAGTTCTCTCAACTGCATAATAATAACAGGGGAGTGCAAATGCACCATAAACAAGCTGACCGATTTGCATAGTGGTGATATATACCTTTGCGTTTCTTATTGGTGCATTAGGATTCACAACTGTAAGAAAATAGTAAAAGTACATTACTGTGTGAACACCAGAGTTCAGCAATGATGCGAAAAAAACGCCATCAAACTTGCAAATGTATCCTAGATACCAAACAATAACCGCTCCAATGTGGTGATACTTTTGCAGAAAAATGGGATCTCTCTTTTTTGCATATAGAATCCACGTATCAATATACTCGTAGTACTTTGACAAGTAGAAGCAATGCAAAACAGTGTCCACATGGGGCTTTGAAAAATAGTAACCGCGATTAACCACAATCCCGTAACTTACAAGATTTGACATTAGAAAAATAAATGTACAAATGCTGAACATGGATAGAACCAAATTGTGAATTGCTGAAAAATTGACTATCGCTCGTTCTGGAATATTTTCAACTATTTTTCTGGGAAATTTTACATATAAATAAGTGCCTGCAAGTGGGTACAAAATGTCTAATGGCATTCAAGCTGGTGTATCTACATATATTTTAGCTGTTTGCTTATATTGTTTTGGAATAAAGTTAAAATTGAAAGAGTATTTCAATTTTAATAATGAGTTACAACACAGGAATTAAAGGCTAGACAACATCTTAAGAGAGAATGACAATTGCAAAGGTTATTTCCGTTTCATACAAATTTGAAAATGGGTCGGTATACGTCTATGTGACCATGCAGAGGCGCGAACCAATGAATGACCAGTTTATCATGAAATTTTATTCACCAAAAAGCATGGACAACTTTTGTATGCTTGATGCAAGGTTACGAGGGTTAAATGTCAGGGCAAGAAACAGGGATGAGTTTGAGACCATTTACAAACGCGCCAAGGCAGAGTTTCTTCAAACTGTAAACGTGATGAGGGCAGGTATAACCAGTCCTATTATTTATTCGTCTGGCCATGAAAATATTTTATAAAATTTCTAAAACCCTCTTTATGGATGCTTGTAATATGTGGATTAGAGCTGCTTTGTCCATATGTTCCAGTGCGCGCATTCCATAAAAAGAATAAACCGATCATAATAAAATACACGCCAGACACGTATTCAAGTGTTTGATCTGTTATGTTTTTTGTAAAAAATGCGCCGAACCAGGCGGCAAAGAAATAAACGACAATTAATATCACAGATGTCCATACCTGCACTTGGTTTCTTTTCCAATAAACAAAAATAGCCATGAGGGACAATGGGGCTAGAATTGTGAGAAGGACAGTTCCAGCAGCGGTTTTAAAGTTAGAAACGATTCCCAACACTAATAAACCAGGGACCATGATCTCTGCGCCTGATTGGCCAAGTGCTCCTCCTAAAACACCCGCTATAACACCCAACGTGACAGTTTCTAATGGTTTAATAATCATGTTTATATATTAAAGTTATATTAAACCGTTTTAAATCTTGAAAAAGGCGTTATCGTCTTTTTTTTCGTGCATTTTACCACGGATGAATTTTTTCCCGAGCATATAAAATAATGTGCCCCAACCTAAGCCAATAGAAAACCCAATAATAGTTTGCAAGACAGTATGATTCTTGTATCTAATTCTTTGTAAAATGGTGTTGATGGAGATTAGCAAAAATCCAAGTAGCAAGTAGAGGTTTTGTGTAACGCAAAATATGAATGCAGTTGAGAATCCAACGCCCTGAGAATGACCAGAAGGCATACCGTAAACATCCCAACCAAGACGCTTGCCATTATTAGATGAAATGTTGAATATTTTGAGATCTTCGCTTGGTCGTGGTTGTTTGAAAACACCTTTTAATGTAATGTTGACTAGTACATTGGTTGCAAATCCAATCAAATAAAAGGCTAAATACAATGGCCATTTAATAAGCAAATACATAGAGACTAAGAATAGAATTTGAGGGCCAAAATAGCCCAAATAGTCAATTGTGGACGAGCTGATTTTTTTTGTTCTGGATTCTCCATTTTCAATCTTTTGCATGGTATAATTATATAAATTGTTGATATAATTATAATTTTTTAAAAAGTAACTAGTCCATTAATAGTAATATTAATATTGGTACAAGTTTTCGCTTATAACAGTAAAGCACCAATCAAGTCCGTGCAAGTTTACAATATTGCCGCGATCATCTAACAATTTAATGTGAAGTCTGTCAATGTCAACGGGACCAAAGTAATTCCTCTTGTTATCTTGCAAACCACCACTAAACTCTACATAAAGTTCACCTGTTGCAAATCCTTCTCTTTTTAATGGAATAATGGCAAACGTGTCGGAGTTATTCGGGGCTCTACCCCTGTAATTGATGGTTTTCTCTCTTCCTTTGTAAATCTCATTAATAGTGTAGATTTGTGCCTGTGTCAATGTTCTAGGAGCAGTTGGTACAACAGATGGAGTATCTTTATAAGAAAAATTCGCCTTGTCCATAATAATATTTCCAATATTATCGGGATTAATTCCAAGAGCTAATGCCTCGTCTGGGGTTATGTTAAATGGTATGACGGGGTTGGCAGAATTAAGACTTCCTGCCCCTCTAGAACAGTTAACAGGTTGATCTGGAGTATAGTATTTTGGTAGATCTAATCTAGTCGGCAATTCAGTAATTGTAATAAGTCCATTATTAATGTGATTTTGATTGTAGTCATCTAAGATGAGAATGAAATATTTGGGACCATACAAGTCAATTGCGGCTACACCAACATTACCAGTTGATAAAATGGGAATGATTGGTAAACGATAACCCATAATCCAACCAAGACAACTATCAAATGTTGTTTCTTGTGGCAAACAGGTGCCATCGCCATCGCATCGTAAAATTCTTTTAAAATCAAAAAAGGTAAAATACGGAGTATCTTCTGTTGCTGCACCAGTAGGGCTTAACCCAACAATTGTAGTACCATTTGGATCAATGTATCCCTCCAAATTTATTGTTACTTTCCCATTTGTAGTTTTAATTGAGAGTGGAGTAACTAGAAGGGGATCTTGTGAATTACGATCACTTGAATTTCTAAAACCCGCATTAAAAAAAGCTTCGTTCATTGCTAGTTGAAATTCAGGTTTTTTGTAGTTTCCTGGTTCTATTGTAATGGTGAATGTTATCCCATTATTTGTAACCCACATGCATGTGTTGCCAAGGTTATAGTCAATGGTATACCAAGTATATGGAATTTGAATAGAGTAAAGACGCAAGCTGAGGGCGTTAGTTATAGGCTCAGACAAATCAGCTGTGAAATCAGTTGACATTGCTTCAGTTCCTCCAGAGGCTTGTCTAAACTGACTATCAAATACTATGATGCGGGATGTGATGTTTTTAAGATTTGGATTCAATGAATCTTGTGCAACGGGTACTTGAAAAGTATTGCTGACACCAAGTTGCTCTTTTTTCATTGGAACATGTTGATTATCATAAACATCTATTTTTTGAACACGATCTGTAATCTTGTCTCGTTGAACTGCATCATTTTGTTGAAGAGCTTGATTTTTCCACCAGTTTTCTGTTTGTTTGCCAACGGGAGTGTCATCTGCGGCATCATACCCCTCATCTAAATCTTGCATATATTCAATTAATTTTTCTTGCATTTTTTGAAAAAAAACTGCCATTTCAGGGTTATTTTCATCACGAAAGCGTTGAATATACGCTTCTGTTGTACTAGTTATTTCTTCGTCATTAGGGGCGTCATTATTTAACCCAAGAATGGTTAGCATATCTTCTATGCTATAATTGTCAATATTAGTATCAACTTTTTGGGAATTCTGTGATTTTTTTTCAGGATTGGACATATTATATACAAACACTATTATAACATAAAAAAAGTGTTTATTATCTATTTTGTAAAGTATGTATTTTTACGCCTTTTCTCCAGAATCTTCAACGTTGCCAATTCTTTCTTTGAATTCGCCGATAAACGCGGTTTCTATTTCACCTTTTAAATCCATACCCTCACAAATTTCATGTTGGATGAGTTTCTCTGGAATTAAACTAATTCCAGGAAGACGTTTTGAATGTGATTTTCCCTTGAATAAAATGTGGTCAAGCACCTTTAAAATTGCAGGATTGTATTTTTGGATTTGCTCACGATCTAAGCGATATTTTCCCTTGTAAGTATAACGGTTAAAGTCGCCGTTATCATATATTTTGTAGTATTTATCCGTGCACACTGTATTTCTAATTAAACCGATTCCTTCAATTCGGTTAAGGGTGTTGTTCATCTCAACAACGAAAATCAATGAATGTAGAGGTATTCTATCTTGAATCATTTGTCGGTTTCCGTAAATGCAACCAGTTATCCCTTTTTTTGCGCGATAGGCTTCATGTTCATCCCATGTTTGCTTATTGAAACGTGTTGACATATAAAACATTTGTTTTTCCCTTTTTGGGATCTATATGAATAAAATATGTTGTGTTCAATTATTTTTATGTGTAAAAACAAATCAATTTTTAAATTATCATATAATATGAATTTAGGATCTCTGCAAAAAAATATCAAAACTATTAACAGTAGCAGTCAAGAATTTGGTTATAAAAATAGAATTCAAAGAAAATTTCAAAATTATCAATTGAAGCGTTTAGTAAATCTCTATCAAATGAATTATAAAAATGGAGTTGCGCAGGGATTTGGAGATTATCTAAGAGGGTGTTTTTTTCTTTTGCAAGTGGCAATGTTGAATAATTTAAAGTTTGATATGAATTTTGTTAACCATCCAATTGGAGAATTTTTGGAGATAGAGCAAGAGCAAAGGGAAGAAAGCGTTGACTTCAAGAATGTTTATAGGTATATGCCAAATAACATAGATAAGATGCACAAGGAGTTTTATGGAGATTTTTGCGATCATTTAAACTTGCTTCGTGATCAAAACTATTATTTATTTTGTAATAGCTACCCAATAACACAAATAACAAATATGCAAAGACAGGTTATTCTTTCAAAAATAAGACCAACAGAAGAATTGCAAGATGCAATAAAAGATGCTGAAAAACAATTGGAGTTGCCAGAATTTCATGGCGTTATTCATATAAGAACTGGTGACGCATTTATTTTAAGAAATAATAAACTGGACCCAGTCACCGCTTCAAACATATGCAATCAAATAAAAAAGTATATTTCGCCTGCTAGACAATATCTCTTATTATCAGACAATAATGAACTTAAAAACTATCTTTCAAAAAATATGCCAAATACCAAGATTATAATTAATGATATTACTCACCTAGGTGAATCAAAGAACCCTAGTTCTGTGTCTGTTAAAAATACACTGGTTGATTTCTTCCTAATGTCTAAAGCCAAGAGTATAATTTCATTTACTATGAATCCTCATGGAACCAGCTTTAGTGAATGGTGTGCAAAATTATACAATATATCATATAGTTGTCAATTATTAGATGTGGCAAAACGAAATTGGTTTGCACTTTAAATAGCACGAAATTAATAAGGAAAAATGTTCAAAATAAATTATATGATATTATATACCATATAATGTCAAATTCATGTTGTATATGTGGCACTGTTAGAAATTGCGGTCCTTATTTAAAAAAAATATTTGAAAATATGGAAAAGGTTGGTGCATTGTTTGATAAATATGTTATTATTTTGTCGTATGACGTTTCAAATGACGATTCACTTAATAAAATTAAATCCTACATGGCAAAAAATCCTGATAGACTTTTCTTGCATATTAACAATGATCCCTTATTTCAATATAGAACTCATAATATTGCAAAGGCTCGCAATAAATGTATGGATTTTATACGCGAAAAGTTTGCAGACTATGAATATTTTATAATGATGGATTGTGATGATGTTTGTAGTAACAATGTTAAAACAGATATAATTAAATATTATTTGGAAAAAGATGAGTGGGATAGTTTATCTTTCAATAAAAATCCATATTATGATGCATGGGCGTTTTCAAAGTATCCGTTTGTATTGAGTTGTCATCATTTTCGTACAACGCCAATGTGGGGGCAATTTATAAGAAGGATGCTAGCTGGGGCAAAACCTAAAACATTAATTCCGTGTTTATCTGCATTCAATGGGTTTGCAATATATAGAACGCCAAAGTTCATTGATTGTATTTATGATGGAAGAATGCGCCTTGATCTATTTCCTCCAAAGTTTATTGCTGCAAATTTTGCTGTTGCTGGTAGATTTGTTCAAAAACCTCATACAAGTATGGTTGAAGATTGTGAGCATCGTTCGTTTCATATGGAAGCGATTAATAAAAATCGGGCACGCATTATGATTGCTCCAGAAATTGTATTTTAAAAGTATTTGAATTATTGATGATGTATTAATAATTCAAATTTTTTGATAATTTTTTATTTGATAATTTTTTATTTGATAATTTTTAAAAGGCCATCTCCTCGTAGAGCTTTGCACCGAGGCACCTGTAGCGCTCATTCTCCAGCGACTGAAGAAGAATTCCCCATGGAGTGCAA
>Ga0194056_10001414_pt1 | contig 13102 bp, 10 predicted proteins | sample SepL4413m_MetaG_FD_155458 | JGI IMG/M metagenome (GOLD analysis project Ga0194056, IMG submission 155458) | Anoxic zone freshwater microbial communities from boreal shield lake in IISD Experimental Lakes Area, Ontario, Canada - Sep2016-L442-13m | ecosystem: Environmental > Aquatic > Freshwater...
ATATATAGTTCTCCTTCTTTCAGTTTATTCCCTTACAAACTTAGATTTAACGAATTCAATAATTTTTTCTGCATCAACAATTGCATTCCTCATATCAATTTCTGAAATGTTTATTTCGAAAGGATATCTAGGTTGCACACTATACATGCTTAATTCGACACAAATCTCGCTAATAGATTCAAAGGCAGAATTAATCGAAATACACAGATTACAAAGATATTTCAAATCGTGCGACTTCGGAGGTTCTATTTCATGATCTATTAGATAAGCTTTCAGCATCTTTTCAGCTGCTTGCTCGCAGTGATAACAAATAATTTCAATTGGAATTGGATTCATTCCTAAAAGATATTTTGCACTACTAATATCTCGTTCAGAATAATTAAACCACTCTTTTAAAATACTCGTCTTGTCCATATAACAAAACCCCTTCTCGAAAGATTTTCCTCTCTAAAGTAGGCAGATTTTTTCGTTTTTGAAATTCGCTATTAAAACCAACAACGATGTCAACTGGCATTATTTGTTTCTTAAGAATTGCATTTCCGATTTTTTTCATTATTTCTATTTGGGTTTCATTGCTGTCAGGGATTATAACGTAAATGTCAACATCGCTATCATTAGATGGGGTGCCATTTGCATAGGAACCAAAAAGATAAATTGCCTCTGGAGCAACAACCTTAATAATTAGATTTTTTATTCTTTTAATTTCCTTAGCAACTATTGCGTCCAAAATACCACCATCTTTCAATAATATTGTAAATTTATTACTGCAATAAGTCAAACTTACTTCAAAACCACGATAGTCACACCGTTCTCGCCCTCGCCAAACGTTCCTGTGCGGAACACCTTGACGTGTTTGTGGTGTTTCAAGAATTTTTGCACACCTGCACGCAGTGCGCCGGTGCCTTTTCCGTGTACGATTCTAATTTCTTCGAGGTTTGCAAGAGCGCAGTCGTCGAGGAACTTATCTATAAGATTTGTAGCTTCGTCCACGTTCATGCCGATGACTTTTATTTCTGAAGTTGCGTCCGAGGTCTTCTCGACGCCGATTTTGTGGACTCCGCGTCGCTCTGCGGGAAGTTCACGGCGTTTGCTCCGGATTCGGCGCAGGTTTGAAATGTGAATGTTGACCTTCTTTCCGCCTACCTGAACCTGAACCACGCCGTCGTGCCGAGGCGCCGTGAGTACCGTGCCATCCTGGTCAAGTGAAGTGATTTTAACCAAATCCCCTGCTTCTAAATCTTTGATATCAATATCTTCGGAATCAACGCCCTTTTTAATTGAAGAAAAGGACATCTTCGACTCAACTTGATCCAGACTCTTTTTCAAAGAAACCCGAAGGTCATCTGCTTGCTTTATTAATTCGGCCTCGCCGCTGTCTCCAAGTGTTGTTCGCAAGTGTTTCATGCTTTCAAGGACTTCAGATGCCTGACGCGTCGCTTTTTCTAATACTTCTTGAGCTTCTTCGTTTGCTTTGCGTAAGATGTCTTCACGTCGCTTCTGCAAATCGTCTCGCTTCGACTCAATCTGATTTTTGTATTCTTGTGCGTCTTGTCTGTACTTCTCGGCCAACAGACGCTCTTTTTCGGCATCTGCCCGGTTATTCTCAAGACTGAGAATCATATCCTCAAATTTTACTTCATCTGCGGTAAGAAATTCTTTTGCGCGCTCAACCACGGAGTCTTTTAGTCCGAGTCTCGTCGAAATTGCAAAAGCGTTACTTTTTCCTGGGACCCCTATCAATAATCGATAGGTCGGCCGCAGTGTTTCGACATCAAATTCACAAGAAGCATTTTCCACCCCATCGGTTGACAACGCATAAACCTTTAATTCGCTATAATGTGTCGTTGCTAAAATTGTTGCCCCAGACGCTCGCAGGTTTTCGAGAATCGACATCGCAAGTGCAGCGCCTTCTGTAGGATCAGTTCCTGCGCCCAATTCATCCAAAAGCACCAATGCCCGTGACGAAGCCTTGTCGATAATATTTACGATGTTTTTCATATGAGATGAAAACGTACTTAAACTTTGCTCGATACTTTGTTCGTCACCAATATCCGCAAACACATTCCTAAATACCGACATTTCAGTCCCGAAAGCAGCAGGGATGTTCAAACCTGCTTGAACCATCAATGTCAGAAGCCCCACAGTCTTCAATGTAACAGTCTTTCCACCTGTATTTGGGCCAGTCACGATTACCGAATTGAAATCGCGCCCAACCCAAAAATCAATTGGGACCACTTTGCCTTTATCAATCAGTGGATGCCTTGCCTTAATGAGATTTATATAGCCGAATTCATTCATTTTTGGCGTAACTGCACGCATTTCAATACTCAATTTTGCTTTCGCAAACACAAAGTCGAGTTGTGCGAGAATTGCTAAATTTTGTGTCAATTCGGTCAAAAATTCAGAACACTCAGCAGACAATTCAGCGAGAATCCTCTCTATCTCTAGTTCTTCATCAATTTTCAGCTGCTTAATCTTGTTGTTTGCCTCGACGACTGCTATTGGTTCTATGAAAATTGTGGCGCCCGTACTCGAAGAATCGTGAATGAGTCCAGGAAACGCACTTCTGTGCTCTGCTTTTACCGGAACCACATATCGCCCGCTTTTCACAGTAACAATAGCATCCTGAAGAATTTTCTGATATTTCGGTGAACGAATAATATCGTTCATTTTTTTATGTATGGATTCTTGTGCTTCGCGAATTTTCCTTCGAATGCTCCTTAACTCTGAACTAGCAGCGTCAGAAATTTCATCCTCGCTTAATATTGCATTAGATATCTGTTCTTCTAAAGTTCTATTAGACTGCAAACTTGAAATGAATCCAGCTATTACGTCTTCAGAACGCGTGCCGTCTTCGTTGTCTTTCACAGCATCAGTAAAATATTTTTTTAAGTTTCTCGCAGCGCGTAACACTCCACCGATCTTCATCAATTCAGATGTACCAAGTACTCCACCTTTGTCCAAACGTAATAATGACATCTTAATATCAGATGCACCTGCCATTGGTGGATTTCCGCGTTTCATAATGCAGGTCTCTGCATCTGAGGTTTCCTTCATGGCTGAAGTTACCGATCCAAAATCATCGAACGGTCTCAAATCTTTTGCTTTTTGTTTCCCGAGGGAGAAACTAGCAAAATCTTCGAGTTTTAAAATTATTTTGTCAAATTCTAGTACTCTTAAAGCTCTATCGTCCATAAAAGGTTACCATTTCATGATAAATTTTTTCTGCTATCTCAGTAATAGTCATATATGTAGCATCTAGAGCAAGATCATAATTTGTCATATCAGTAATATCCACGCCGTATTTTTCTTTATAACGCAATACTTCGCTAGCTCGACGGTTCAAAATATATTCCTTTGCATCATCGGGAGAATTGTATTTCTCTACATTTCCACGAATTCCTTTCTGACAATCAAAATATATTCGCTCAGCAGCCTTGTCTACATTAGAAATAAGATAGACTTTAAAAGCGTCTTCAACGAAGTGCCAGGCCATTCTTGAATCAAATATGATGTTGCCGGACTTGCGACCTTCTTCAGTAAGAGTTTCGTCAATTTCACGATCGATTTCCGGATGAGTTTCTGCGTACTGGTTGACTTCAAGAATAGAAATATTCATTCTCTTAGCTATTTCTCTAAGACAGTTACCAGTTGAAAAGGTAACGAACCCATACTTATCAATTAAATATTTTGTGACTGTTGACTTTCCGCTGCCCAAATCACCAGAAAGTGCTAGTTTATATCCATCTGCCAAAGTTCTCACCTCACTATTTAATGAATAAATAATAGCATATTATCTGTAATTTTAGTATAATAACTTCAGATTATTTTTCAGATGTTTCAAACTCGTGGGGGTGGCTATATGTTACGAAGAATTCAAATTACATTTCTTTCGCTTTTACTATTATTTTCTTTTACTTCTTGTAGTCCTGCTGTTCAGTCGATGTCTTTTGGAGGCACAGTAGAATGTACAACACAGATAATCCGAGCTAAAGTTGCTGGTCGAATTACTAAGTTGCTAATTTCGGAAGGCATACCCATAAAAAAGAATATTCAAATTGCACAAATACAAGATAACACATTGAAGTTATTGCTTTCGCAGCAGAAGCATCTTGTAAAACTAAAGTCAGCAAAAATTGATGAGTTGCTCAACAGCAAATTTGATGTTGCAGATGAAATAATTACACAGGCTCGGGAAGATAAGGCAATGGCACAGGATTCTGTAAAACTAGCAGAAATAAATCTCGCTAATGCAAATGTAAAGACTTATTTAGCTGGTAGTGTTTCTGAGGTTTATGTATCTGTCGGAGATGATGTCGCTGTCGGAACGGCAATTGCAAAAATTTCGGATTTGAGTCACCGATTTGGTTACGTCTATATCCCTCAAGACCAACTCTCTAAGATTAAAATGGGAAATGAATACGAAATTCGTAATAGTGATATTTCGGGGAAAGTAATTCAAATAGCTGACGCAGCCGAATTCACTCCTAAGAACACTCAAACTGGTGACTCTAAAGATAATATTGTCTTTAAAGTTAAACTTGAGATTTCTGGGTCTAAAGACTTACGACCTGGTATGTCGTTTGAAATAAACATCTAGGAGAAAGCCATGTATGCAATCGAAATCGACAAACTTTCAAAAACTTTCGGAAAGATTGAAGCTGTAAAAGACTTCTCTATTAATGTACCTGAAAACTCTATTTTCGGACTTTTAGGACCTAACGGCTCTGGAAAATCCACCGCGATTCGAATACTTTGCGGTGTGCTCCACCCTACTTCGGGGAGCGCTAAAGTTTTCGGGTGTGATGTTTCGTCGCAGACGGAAAAAGTAAGAAGTTTTTTGGGATATATGTCGCAAAAATTCAGCCTTTACGAGGATTTGACTGTAATAGAAAATCTCGACTTTTATGCCGGAATTTACGGAATCAACAAAGAATTGAGGACTGAGCGAATAGCCGAACTTGTAAAGACTGCTGGGTTGGAAGGTCGCGAAAATCAGTTAACTGGTAAACTTTCGGGTGGCTACAAGCAAAGACTTGCGTTGGTCTGCGCAATGATACATAAGCCAAAGCTGTTGATTCTTGACGAACCCACTGCTGGAGTTGATCCGGTATCGCGAAGAAAGTTCTGGGGAATAATTAAACGCCTGCCTTCTGAAGGAATCACCGTCCTGGTTACTACTCATTATATGGATGAGGCTGAAATTTGCGATTTGGTAGTATTCTTGTTCAACGGGAAAATGGTTGACATGGGTACGCCTTCTGAACTAGCAAAAAAGAACGACGCCGTCTCGTTAGAAGATGCATTCATTAAATATGTCGAAGAAATCACTGGCTCAAAAGTTGCGGATTTGAAAGAGGATTGAGATGTTTAGTTTAAGAAGTTTTGCGGCGATAATTAAAAAAGAGTTCATTCAGATAAAACGCGACCCAATAGCATTGCGGATACCTATCGCTATGCCGATTTTGTTTATGTTGCTGTTTGGATATGCGGTGAATACAGAAGTTGACCACTTGAAAACTGCTATTCTTGACTTAAATAAGACAACCGAGAGTCGAGAATTTGTAAAAGCCTTCACGTCTTCACTGTATTTCGATATAACAGAAACTGTTTCAACCGAAGAGGAACTCGTCAAACTGATTGAGTCTGGAGAGGTTCGAGCAGGAATTTTAATACCAGCTGATTTTTCTAAGAATCTCGCCAAAGGCGAAACAATAAACGTAGGAATTTTGATTGACGGGACTGATCCTACGACCGCCCGAACAACCTATTCGAGTGGTATTATGGTGGCGGAGAGTTTTTCGCGAAAACTCGCATCAAAGGGTTCTGTTGCCTTGACGACGCCTTTAAAGCTTGGAGTCCGAGTGCTTTATAACCCAGATTTAGAGACCAAGCGCTTTACCATTCCAGGATTGGTAGGACTAATAATGCAGAATCTCACAATAATTTTAACTGCTTTTGCTTTAGTTCGCGAGAAGGAACGCGGCACAATAGAGCAACTTATCGTGACTCCTATACGCCCTGCCGAATTAATAATCGGAAAAATTATACCGTATATTATAATTGGGTATGCTGGATTTTTGTTTGCCCTTGCCATCGCCATGTGGTGGTTTGGCGTATGGCCGATAGGAAGTATACCATTATTACTAGGTCTCGGACTTTTGTTTGTCATTTGTTCATTGCTGATTGGACTCTTGATTTCAACGCTTGCAAAGACTCAATTTGAAGCGATGTTGGTATCCATTGTCATAATACTTCCAAGTATTTTGCTTTCTGGATTTGTGTTTCCGCTTGAAGCGGCACATCCGTTTATAAGGTTTTTCGGGTACTTTATACCACTTACATATTTCTTGGATATTATCAGGGGTATTGTATTAAAAGGAATCGGCCTAGAATTATTGTGGAAGGAAGGTTTGATTTTGCTTGGCTTTACATCAATTTTACTTATAACTACCATAGCCAGATTTAGAAAAAGTCTTGATTAATCCATTATAAAAATATATAATGCCAATGAATAAATTTTATTTTGAGGTGACAAGAAATGAACATGTCTTTTACTGAAATAGTTTACAACTGGATTTACGCTTGTGGAATGGGTGTTGTGACTGCACTTGTTTTAATCGGAATACCTGCAGTAATCGGTACTTTAATGGAAAAGCACAAGAATGAGCACGAGTTTTTCAATATGATTATCGATCGTTTAAAGAAGGAATCTGCCGAAGAAAGATTGAGAGTTTTCACTTTTAGTTTTATTTCTCATCTACCTAAAGTAAAAATTCCCGATATAGTTGGAAAGTTAAAAAATGCTCAGGAAAAGACTTTCGACAAAATATTTCACATGTTTCTTTATTCTCCAATAGATATGCTGATTTTCTCTATAGCTTTTGGACTTCTTGGAGTAGATCGTTTTATGCTCAAAGATTATAAAATGGGTATTCTAAAATTGATTACAACTATTGCCTCAGGTACTCTTATTTTCTTTTTATTTGCTAATGATGCGAATTTAGCATATTTTTTAAATGATCAAATCACATTCGGGGTTAATAACTTCCAATTAAATTTCGATTCAGTTTTATTTCTGGTTTCAAACTGTAGTTTAGCGTTACTTTGCATATTAGGTGGAATTGCTTCAGGATTCTTCTTGATTTCTGACTGGTTCAAAATTATGGACACTGCCAAAGAAGCAAATTACAAATTGATGATTAAAGCCATAGAAGGTCAAGACGTTAAGTTGGCTAAGCCAAGGATTGTAAAGATTAAGAAAGTTAAAGGCGGCAAATATCTAAACCCTGTTGGGGGCCATTAATCCTATCAAATGCAAACCGTTGCGCAGCACAATTCGTGCTGCGTTTACTATATTCAGACGTGAATTCATAAGCTCTTTGTTATCTACAAGTATTTTGTGTTCGTGATAAAAACGATTAAAGGCTTGTGCCACATCAACTAAATATCTTGTAATCACAGAAGGTTCATATTCATTTAATGAGTGTTGAATCTTCTCTTGAAATTGTGACAAGATTTTTATCAATTGAAACTCTTCGTTAGAATCAATCAGAGCGACATCAAAATCAAACGCGTCCTGGTTTTCAAAAGAAGAAAGCAAACTGCAGCAGCGCGCATGTGCATATTGGACATAAGGTCCTGTCTCTCCGTCGAAATTCAGCGCATCTTCCCACGAGAAAGAAATATCTTTAATTCGATTACTACTCAAATAGCCAAACACAATCGCACCTATGCCAATTTGACTTGCTGTTACTTCTTTATTAGGCATATTAGGGCTTTTTTCTTTAATGATTTCTAAAGTTCGAGAAACTGCTTCGTCAAAGAGCTCGTCTAACAAAACTACGTTTCCAGTTCTAGTTGCAAGCTTCTTCCCTGCTATGCTAACCATGCCGAATGGCACATGAACACAATCCTGAGGCCAGTCATAGCCCATGAGTTCAACAACCTTAGTCCATTGCTTAAAATGCAGTGCCTGCGAAGCGCCCATTACATATAAAGATTTTTCAAATTTATAATGCTGTTTACGATAGAAGCCTGCTGCAATATCACGCGTCGAATATAAAGTGCTTCCGTCTTTTTTGAGCAGTAAGCATGGCGGCATATTGTAATCATCAAGAGAAACAATCATTGCGCCTTCACTTTCAATCAATAAATTCTTTTCTTTTAGCTCTTCTAGAATTGGGGTCATCTTGTCATTGTAAAAACTCTCACCTGCATAAGAATCAAATTCGATATTCAATCTTTCATAAACTTTTTTAAACTCAACCAAACTTAGATCCACAAACCACTGCCACAGTTCAAGTGCCTCTTTGTCTCCGTCTTCGAGTTTCACAAACCAAGCGCGAGCCTCGTCTTCTAAAGATTTATCGATTTCAGCTTCATCGTGGAACTTTACATATAGTTTTACAAGTTCATCGACTTTCCCAAGTGTGACTGTTTCTTTGTCTCCCCAGTGTTTGTAAGCAGTAATAAGTTTTCCAAACTGAGTACCCCAATCGCCCAAGTGGTTTATCCCGACAACATTGTAACCCATAAATTTAAAAGTCCGATAAAGTGAATTGCCAATTACCGTAGTAAATAAATGTCCAACGTGAAAAGGCTTAGCGATATTTGGAGCAGAATAGTCAATGCAAATCGTCTTGCCTTCGCCAACATCCGAACTGCCGTAATTTTCGCCGGCTTTAGCAATTCCATCTAACACACTCTTAGTATACTCGGACTTGTTAACAAAAAAGTTAAGATATCCTCCTACTGCTTCGATTTTTGAAAATGTCAGGTTAGGCTGTATTTTATCTGAGAAATTTGCAGCAATTTCATTAGGAGACTTTCGTAGTTGTTTACTGAGACGAAAACACGCCATTGCGACATCACCCATATCAGAATTTGGCGGAGTTTCAAGCATTTCAAGAAACGAATCCTCAGAAATATCAGGGAAAGAATTATTTAGAATTTCAGATGCTATTTGCTTTAAGTTAATCATTTTAAGTAAGCTCCTTTTGATTTCAAATGCAAAATTCATTTTAGCATAGAAAGTGTTTAATTTAAATGTTTTTTCTTTGTAATTGTGATATATTGTAAGCAGAGTTTTACTCAATAATTTACAAGGTCGTGACCGAGATGAAAAAGATACTATTTCTTTTAATTGTAGTTGGAATTGTGGGAGTCGGATTCACCCAGTTTGGTGGATTCCAAGGAATATTTAAATCAGAAAATCCAAATCAGGCGAAAATTGATTTGGCAAAGAACACTGCAAATTTAGGCAAGTACCATGAGGCACTTGAAGTATTAAATCAGCTTCCAAGTGATCCTGGTTCTGAAATCGATGTTTTGAAGTTAAATTTTATTGCTTCGTGGAAAGATGAAATCCTTCTTAAATCAAAGGAATTAATTAAAGAGTTAAATTACAAGGCTGCTTCTAAGTTGCTAGCGCCTATTGTTGCTGAATCTCCAAAGGATGAATCTCTTAAAAAGCTATACGATACTTGTGTTGCTTTTTCAAAAACTCGTATCTACCCTGGTGCAATAGAACATATTTTTTTCCACCCTCTGATGACTTATTCTAAAGTCCTAAAAGGGTCGAAAAAAGGATTCGACATGTATATGGTTACGATTGATGAGTTTCAGCGGTCACTTGAGCAATTTTACAAAGCAAATTACGTGCTAATCGATATTCATTCAATCTATGGAGTTACAAAAGGCGGCAAAGTTTTTAGAAAAGATTTAGAAATCCCAATAGGTAAAAAACCTCTCGTCTTATCTATCGATGACTATAATTTCTTGACATATATGAAGCAGAATGGTTGCGCGCAAGGGCTTGGTATCGTTAATGGAAAAGTGCTTTCGTATGTAAAGGATAAAAACGGCAAGAAAATATTTTCCAATGATAAAGAAATTACTCCTATAATGGAGACATTCGTCAATGAACACCCGGATTTTTCTTACGGTGGAGTTAAAGGTGTAATTGCGCTCGAAGGATACGAAGGCGCCCTGGGATTTGCAACTAATGAAACTAAGTGGAAGACATACCCTAAGGTGTTGGCGGAAGCCAGAGCGGTTGTTGCGAAATTAAAGGAAGACGGGTGGGAATTTGCGAGTCACAGTTACGGGCACAACAGCCCTTCACATAGGAGTTATGCTCAAATGAAACACGATGCTGACACTTGGGAAAAAGAAGTTGGTGCTGTAGTCGGAAAGACTGATCTATATATCTTCCCTTTTGGAGAATTAATTGATAAAAGTGACCCGAAATATTTATATCTAATGAGTAAGGGGTTCAGAATGTTTTGCGGTGTTCAATGGGATAGCCCGTATTTATTGTTCCATCAGAAGAGTGTTTTGATGCAACGAAGAAATGTCGACGGATATGTATTGAAAATAAGAGGTCTTTCCGACATCATCGATGACTCTGTAATTCCCTCTCCTGTGAGACCTTGGTACAAAAAGTTTGTGGAAGGATTGAAAAATTAGTTAATGAAATTTATCATGCATGGTATTACAAATTTAGTCATTAAGTTTAAGTGGCTAATTATCGTTATTTGGGTTGCGGCAGCACTAATAATATTTGCAGTTGCCCCAAACTTGTCTGCTATTTTAATGACTGACAACAGCAGTTTCTTGCCTGAAGATTCCAAAACATTCAGGGCATCAGCGCTCATCAAATCTATTTACCCTGACAATGATAATTCTACTTCATTTGTATTAGTAATTAGTCGTGACATAAAACTGACAAAGCAAGATGATCTGTTTATCAAAAATCTAGATAAATTCTTCAAAGAGAAAAAGAACGAATATTTTATATCTAAGGTGATGTCACCTTTTACAAATGAAGCTTTAAAAGAAGAATTCATCAGCAAAGATGGTAAGGTTGCTCTGATGAGTTTGAATGTAAGTGCAGCTGCATTCTCTGACAGTGCTACTCAGGCCTTAATTGAAGTCAAGAATACCATCGCTTTAAAAACTCTAAAGTTAAATGACGGCACATCTTTTAATGTACCTGACGCATTGCAAATGCAGGTTACTGGTGATGCAGCTATTAATGCGGAACGTCATAAGACAACAAAGGATAGTATGGACTTAGTAACGAAAATTACTATAGTACTTTTATTACTTATACTGCTTCTCATATACAGGACCCCGATAGCCCCCCTCTTGCCTCTTTTCACTATAGGGGTAAGTTTACTAATTTCACGAGGGATAATTGGATATTTAACTATGGTAGGATTTAAAGTTTCTACTTTCACCGAGACATTTTTAATTGCAGTTTTGTTTGGTGCTGGCACTGACTATTGCATGCTTATAATTTCCCGTTTCAAAGAGGAATTATCTCATGGAGTGTCAAAAAATCAGGCTCTTTTAAACTCTATGCCTAGTACTAGTGAAGCAATTATTTCTAGTGGTGGTACTGTAATAATCGGATTCTTATTTATGATTTTTGCTAAATTCGGACTTTTTAACACAACTGGTCCAAGCGTTGCAATAGGAATATTTATTGCAATATTAGCAGTAGTCACTTTGATCCCTGCGCTAATTGCTGTTCTTGGTAGGTACGTCTTTTGGCCTATGAAAGATTTTTCCGGTCACAAAGATCAGCTTCATGGAGGCTTCTGGTCAAAACTTGCGACTTTTGTTACTGCGCGACCGATTAGGTTTTTGCTCATTTCCCTTATTTGCTTTTTGCCTCTGATTTTATCATCTATCGGAATAAACACTTCTTATGATGCTATGAAAGACCTCCCTGCCGGAAGTTCATCAATTAAGGGTTTCACAATCATGAGCCAACACTTCCCAGAAGGCGAATTAATGCCAATTCGTGTCACAATTAAATCGACAAAAGACATGTGGGATACTTCAAATTTAAAGATCCTTGATATGGTTGTAGAAGATCTCTTAAAAGTCGACAATGTCGACTATGTAAGGTCAGCGTCTCGACCTATTGGCAAAAAGCTTACACAGACTTCTCTTAGCAAACAAATTTCAATGCTTTCTTCTGGTATTAAAAAAGTTAATGATGGCTTTACACCAATCAATGATGGTCTCAAAAAAATTCAGAAAAACATAGACAAAATTGAGTCTGGAATTTACGCAGGTTCTGATGCTTTAAGCTCTGAAATTGCTGAAGCTGTAGAACAACTCGGAGATGGTGCTACCTTAAGCGCTGACGCCTTATCTGAAATTAACAAAGGAGCTTTGTCTTCAATAGTTGGAATTAATACATTAAAGAAAAGTCTAGGTGATTTAGCTACTGCAGCTCTTCAAACTAAAACTGGTTACGACCAAATTTTAGCATCAATTAATTCATCAATAACATCTTTAGACAAATTACTTGCTTCACAACCTACATTACAAAGCAATTCTGATTTCCAGACTGCATATCAGACTTTAAAAGGAGTTACTACGAATTTTGCTCCTCTCCAAACTGGATTAACTCAAATAAATGGTGGAATTAAGGAAGCAACTACAGGTCTTGATCAGATTTCTTCAGGTCTTTCTTCATCTCAGGGTGGGATTTCTAAAACTTCCAAAGGGGTAAAAGACTTAGCTGGCGGAATTAAAGACATAAAAAGTGGCATCCAATTAATATCAGATAAATTCAATTTGGCTGCTTCGGGATTAGGCTCGATTTCAGATGCATTTAATCCTTTGAATAAAGGTGTAGACGGCATGAGTTCTGGATTGCAGAAAATAATTGACGCTGCTTCTAAGTATTCAGGTTCTGAAGGCATTGGCGACGCATTCTTCTTACCAAAAGATGTCTTTAAAAAATATCCTGAATTTAAGAAAGCAGTAGGTAACTATATTTCATCAAACGGCCATGGTTCAACTATGGACATAGTATTAAATGTTACACCTTACTCCACAAAAGCACTTGACTCAATTAAGTCTATTGAAAAAACCGTTGCTTTTTCTTTAAAAGGTACGGCACTTGAAAAGTCCGAATTCGCTGTTTCTGGAATCACTGCTGCATATGATGAAATTCGTGATTTTATTTCTCGAGACATGCTTATTGTTATGGTTTTTGTACTTATAGGAATTTTCCTGGTATTGGCACTATTGCTTAGAAGCCTAATAGCACCGTTTTATCTACTTATGACAATAATAT
>Ga0194056_10001415_pt1 | contig 13099 bp, 12 predicted proteins | sample SepL4413m_MetaG_FD_155458 | JGI IMG/M metagenome (GOLD analysis project Ga0194056, IMG submission 155458) | Anoxic zone freshwater microbial communities from boreal shield lake in IISD Experimental Lakes Area, Ontario, Canada - Sep2016-L442-13m | ecosystem: Environmental > Aquatic > Freshwater...
GCTCACTGCCCACTGTCTTCTCACCCCGGGAAGCGGGAGTTCAACAGGCTGACGCCCCAGACCCCGAGGATGGAGGCACAGACCATGGCAATTGCACTCAACACGGCGATGATCGCCAGGGGAAGCGGATTGCACAGGACGCACACGAACACGCCGCAGGTGAGCGCAAAGAAAATAACGCCAAGAACCATTTTTTTTACCAGGAGGGGCGTTTTGATTTTCCTGAAACGGATGTTCCCGTCAAACATCCCGGCCGCAAAAGCCGCCAGCACCGTGAATGGCAAGGCGTAACCGAGAACAATTACTACCGTGATAATCCGCTCAAGCCAACCGGGCTTCACCATCAGCGCCAGCAGGGAAAGCACCAGAATGGTCGCCGTATAGGCCTGGGTGAAATGAACCAGGACCGGGTGAATATCCAGCGCCAACAGTATCTTCCGCTTCGGGGAGATCCGCTCATCGTGCGGCATAAACATTTTGGCCTTCACTCCGCAGGCAGGGCACTCCTCCCCCAATTTACTCTGGGCCATGATATATCCACAGGATTTACAAATTACCATTTGCTGCATAGTGAACTCCTTCAGAGAATTCAGGATTCAGAATTCAGGATTCAGAATGAAGAAAGCCTGTATTCAAACCCCTATCTTCTCAATTTTCTATTTTAATTCTGAATACTGAATCCTGAATTCTGAATTCTCTTCCCCGGTCTCCGAAATACCCGATAGGTAAAATAACTGTATGCGATAATAATTGGCACAAGTAGCACGCCTACTACCAACAAAATTTTCAACGTCGACAGGGGGGCGGAGGCGGAAGCAATGGTCAGACTCCATTCGGGATGCTGGTATGCCGGCAGCACAACCGGATACAATGAGGCCAGAATCAGCAGCCACAACCCCGTAACATTGCAACAGGAAAAACGGAAGGCCCACCCTTTTCGCCGCAAGGCCAATCGCCCACCGATGACGCCGAAAATGAAGAGTCCGCCCCCCGCCATAGCCAGCGGCTTCGTCGCCGCCTGTGGCAGAAAAGCAAACCAGGCCGCAATCAGTACAAGACTTGCGCCGAGCAGTGCCCACCAGAACTTGCCGGTGCCTTTCAGACGGGCCTCCGCGGGATCCTGCCTGAGCGCATAAGTCGCGCCATGCCAGATCACAACCACAATTCCCGCCAGACTGAAGAGAACCGGGAAAGCGGAGACATAGTCACCGGCATATGCGCTCAGTTTGCCGGGCCCCACAAACGGCAGGCCCTGGAGAATCGTTCCAAGAAAATACAAGCCCAGCCCTGTCACCAGATAACTGCCACAAGCGGCCACCAGATGCCACATACGCTGGTGTGCAAGATCGTGATAGGAATACTCCAGCGCCATGGCCCGCAGAATGAGTCCGCCGATCAGCAACAGAAAGGGCAGATAAATTGCCCCTAAGAGCAACCCCAGCACCGCAGGAAAAGCCCCGAAGACAAACCCCGCACCAATCACCAGCCATACCTCGTTTCCATCCCAGAAGGGAGCAATGTGCGACACCAGCCCCGCTGCCGCCCCGTTGCCCCGGGCAAAGGGCAACATCATGCCAATGCCGAGATCAAAGCCATCCAGCAAGGAGAAGAGATAAAAAAACAGCACAATTAGGAGAAACACCCCGGTTTGATAAAATTGTATGTCCATGTTAATTAATTCGGGCCTTTTTGAATGAGTTTCCTTACAGAAACAAACGTCATCACCGTAATCGCCGTGTAAACCAGAAGGATCCCCGCAAAGGACACGCTCAATTGCCACAGGGGCAGAGTAATGCTGGAGCCTTCTGCCGTTCTCATCACACCATAAATAAGCCAGGGCTGACGTCCGATTTCGGCGCCAATCCAACCGATCTCGTTGGCCAGGTAGGGTAGCGGAATCAGCCAGGGCAACAGCAGCAAATACCAGCGCATGGCCTCAAGCTTCCTGCGCCACATTTGAACTACCCCGAAAACAGCCACGGCGATCATGGCCATACCCAGCATAATCATCAGGTGGAACGTTGTGAAAATTACATTCACCGGCGGCCAGTTTTCACGTGGGAACTCTTCCAGTCCCTTGACGCGTCCCATGGGATCGCCGGACTCCAATAAGCTCAAGACATAGGGTGCGCCGACCGCGAAGTGAATAACCTGGTTTTTCGCATCCGGAATACCGAAAGCCAGCAAGGGCGCCCCATTGACCGATTTAAAGATCCCTTCATAGGCGGCATCCTTTTCGGGATTGTGCTCCAGCACCTCCATGATATGAAAATGCCCGATGAGCGGCTGAGCCAGCGCCGCTGCCAGTGCGATGGGCAAGGCTATGGCGAGCAGTTTTCTCGCAAAGGCTTCATGGCGGGCCCGCGCAAGATAGTAGGCGGCAATCCCTGCGGTCAAAAAGGCGCCAGCCAGCCAGGCAGCCGTCACCACGTGGGCAAACCGGATCAGGGTGGAATGATTGAAAATAGCCTGACTCAAATTCGTCAGCACCACCCGGCCATCTTCAATGGCATAGCCCGCCGGGGTCTGCAACCAGGAGTTGGCCGCCACAATCCAAAAACCCGAAAGATGTGCCCCGACAAATACGAGGACCGCCGACAGCCAATAGACGAAGGGCGAGACTCGCTCCCGGCCAAACAGAAGAATCGAGATGAAGGCCGATTCGAGGGCAAACGCCGTAATCGCTTCCACTGAAATGAGCGCCCCTAATATCGCTCCCGCATAAGTGGAGAAACGAGCCCAGTTCGCGCCGATGGAAAAAGGCATCAGCAACCCGGTCGCCACACCCGCCACAAAAATCAGCCCCAACACCTTGACTAGAAACACGGAAATCGAGCGATACGGTTCCTGTCGTTTCGCCAGGAAAAGTGTTTCAAAGATTACGATAAACAGCGTCAGGCCCAGCGTCGTAATGGGAAACAGATAATGGATCCCAATCGAAACGCCAAACTGCATTCGCGAAAGCATGAGTTCAGTCATAACCAACATCCTTTAAAAGAAAAACAATGTGGATAAATTTACACCGCAATTAGGCCCGTTGCCAACAGGAAAAGCATACTCCGCGTAACGGGTCACTCATGTCACTCATGTGGGGGCACAATTCGCTTGCAAGGTCCTCCAGCTCAATGCATGATCTTTTTGAAAAGGATCGTTCTCGCAATCATATGAATACCCTGTCGACAAACGATCAAACCATGCGGATTTTGGGCTATCGCCTCGGGGAAGAACGTTTTGGACTTCCCGCCGAAGGGAAACTCATTGACAGCACACTCACATCATCACCCCTCCTCTCCACCCCTGCCTGACGCGCTTTATAATCAGGTCACCGCGTTCGTGAACGAGCGCATGGGGCTGCATTTCCCCATTGAGCGACGCACAGATCTTGAACGGGGCCTGCATGCCGCCGCCAGGGAACGTGGGCAGCGCCATGTGGAGGACTATGTCGCCTGGTTATTGAGCACCCCCCTGTCCAAACTCCAGATTGAGGAATTGGCGGGACACCTGACGATTGGAGAAACGTATTTCTTCAGGAACCCGGAACAGTTCACATTATTGGAGCATCGCGTCATCCCCGAACTGATCCACCAGAAGGCAAAAGATGAAAAGCGCCTCCGGATCTGGTGTGCCGGTTGCAGTACCGGCGAAGAACCTTATTCCGTAGCGATTTCGCTCAAGCGCGCCCTCCCCGACCTCGCAAACTGGAAAATCACCATCCTGGCCACCGACATCAATGGTCACTTCCTGAAGCAGGCAGAGAACGCCTGTTATTCCGAATGGTCATTCCGGAACGCCCCGCCCTGGCTCAAAGAGGGCTACTTTCGCCGCCACAATAGCGGACACTGGAAGCTTAATAACGCCATCCGTGAAATGGTTGTCTTCGAGCATCTGAATCTGGCGGAAGATCCCTATCCTTCCCTCGTCAACAACACCAGCGCCATGGACATCATTTTCTGCCGCAATGTGTTAATCTACTTCGATGCCCCTCATGCCAAACGCGTCGCCTCCGGATTCTACCGGTCGCTGCTGGAAACCGGATGGCTGTTCGTCGGTCCCACGGATACCTTTATCTATCAGGAGACCGAGTTCGGGCCCGCCGAGGAGGAACATATCACCTGCTATCGCAGGCGTGCTCCCAAAATCAAGACGCCCCTTTCTGAAGTCCGCCCACACACTCCCCACCCGCCGCCGTCGGCCCCACTCCAAGTCACTCATGCTGATCAAGTTGGCAAACATGCCCTCAGCCTCTATCACAAGGGCCGTTATGAAGAGGCGATTGCTCTTCTACTGAATGACTTGGCTAAACTTGCGGAGAAACACTATGCCACTGACCATGACGTCCAAAACATGGCTCTTCTGGCACGTCTTTACGCCAATCTTGGGCATTTGAAAGACTCGCTGGACTGGTGCAACCAGGCCATCGCCCATGACAAGGTGAACGCCCGTTACCATTACCTCAAAGCCACCATTCTCCAGGAGCGCGGTGAATTGGACAAAACAAGGGAAACGTTGCGGCGAACATTGTTTCTTGACCAGAAATTCATTATCGCGCAATTTGCCATGGGAAATGTAGAGAGGATCGCTGGAAAAAATGTTGAAGCCCAGCGGCATTTTGAAAATGCGCTCGGGCTGCTCAAACTGCATACCCGGAATGAGTTAGTGCCGGAATCGGACGGCTTGACAGCGGGCCGACTGGAGGAACTGGTCATTTCTGTTCTGAATGAAATGAGGGAATAAACGCTTATGTTCAATGAACCCTTCTCAATCGTCCTCACCATTCTCGCCATTTACATTCTCGTTCAACTCCGGAAGATCAAAAATGGTCTCGGCGATTTGAATCGGCTGGAAGACCGGCTTCTTGAGATCCAGCGGGAACTGCGCCATGCCGCCAAGCCACTTGAAAAACCGGCCAGCATTCCCGGGAAAGAGCCTCCACAACCGCCACCGGTCCCCGCACCGCTACCGACACCTGCGCCTATTGCGACCGCCACCTCTAAGCCACAAGACTATCGCGCGCCACTCACTTCCCTTCCGATCTCAATAGACGAACCCGAAGCCCCCCCTCCCGCCTGGATTCAGTCGGCCAAGGACATCCTGAACCGCATCTGGCAATGGATATTGGTGGGCGAGGAATACCGCCCCAAAGGGGTGACCATGGAATATGCCGTGGCCACAACCTGGCTGACGCGCGTGGGGATCGTCCTGCTGGTGGCCTGTGCTGGGTATTTCCTGAAGTGGTCATTGGATAATAACCTCATGGGCCCGGCCACCCGGGTGGCCATGAGCGTTCTCTTTGGACTCGGCATGCTGGGCGGCGGCATCCGTTTACTCGGGAACCGGTGGAACATTCTGGGGCAGGGCTTCGTGGGAGGCGGCCTGGCAACCCTCTATTTCAGCATGTATGCGCTTGGTCCACTCTATCACCTGCTGGATTCCATGGTCCTGATCTTCGCCCTGATGATACTGATCACGGTCGCGGCCGGGATACTGGCCCTCTATGCCGACTCCATGCTGATCGCCATCTTCGGCCTGATCGGCGGCTTCTGTACCCCTATTCTACTCAGCACCGGTGTCCCCAACTTCATCGGACTGTTCAGTTATCTCCTTCTGTTGAATCTCGGCATCCTCGGCATCGCCTATGTCCGCCAATGGCGCCTACTGAACTATCTGGGCTTCGTATTCACTTACGCTCTCTATATCGGCTCACTCAGCCAATACCAAAAATCGGATTTCCCGGTCGCCCTCACCTTCCTGTCGCTTTTCTTTGTGGCACACTCCACTCTCGTCTTCCTTCATAACCTGCGCCGCTCCATTCACGCGACCATCCTCGAAATCATCCATCTGGTACTCAACGCCGGGCTTTACGCCTGGTTTGCCTATAACCTCATCATCGACGCCTCAGGCCGCCCCTACCCGGCGCTGATGACCCTTGCCCTCGCCCTGTACTTTATCCTGCACGTTGCGGCCTTCATCCAGCTGAAGTCAACGGACCGCCGTCTGCTGGTGGCGCTGATCGCCCTGGCCGGTTTCTTTACCACGCTGACCATGCCGCTGGCCCTGGAGCAGGAGACCCTGACCCTGGCCTGGGCTTTACAGGCTTTCATGTTCCTCTGGCTCGGCCGCCGGCTCGACAGCGCTTTTCTCCGTCAGGTGGCCTATGTCGTCTACGCCCTCACCTTTATGCGCCTCGCGGTATTTGAATTCCCCCGCTTTGACTTCTCCGGCGCCACCCCGCCTGACATGAGCGCCTACTGGAAAGCGCTGGCCACCCGGCTATGGACTTTCGGTGGGGCTATCGGCTCGGTCGCGGCCGCCTTCTTTCTCGAGCTTCGCCAGACCGTCGCCCCCACCGGACAAGCCTCCGAGCCACTGCCCGATACGCCTGACGTCGCACCCGCCGCCCTGACCCATCGCATCTTCTTCTGGGGTGCCGTGGCGACGATATTCTTATACCTCCACAGCGAGCTTTACATGCTGTTCAGCTTTTTTACGCCTTGGCGGCCAGCTATGCTGACAGGCCTGTGGTGCGCCATGGCGGTGGGCTTTCTACTGCTTTACCGTTCAGCTCAAACCACCCCGTTTTTCGCCGGCCTGATCTTCTTTGCCGCCGGCGCGGTGGCCAAAACGCTTTTTGTGGATATGCCCGGCTGGCATCTGTGTGAACAAGGCTATTTCAACATGCCCTACTCCCCATTTATCGCACTCATGCGCTGGCTGGACTTTGCCTCGGTACTCGCACTGCTTGTTGCGGGAGCCGCCCTGCTTTATCGACAGGGCAGCAAAACCGTTATCCCCGCCCTCTTCGGTTACACCGCCATCGCTCTGCTCTGGCTTTACCTGACCACCGAACTCTACAGCCTCCTGCACTGGAAACTTCGCGAATTTGAAGCCGGCGGCATCTCGGTACTCTGGACGCTCTTCGCCTTCAGTTTCATCACCGGGGGGATCTGGAAACGGCTACGTGCCATCCGCATCGTCGGCTTGAGCCTCTTTGCCATTGTCGCCATCAAGGTCTTTATGGTCGACATGGCCCACATGCCAGCCCTCTACCGCGTCATCGCCCTGATGATTATCGGCATCCTGCTGTTACTCGGGGCATTTGCCTATCTGCGAGCCAGCAAAGGATTCATCAAGGAGGAAACCTCATGCTAAACGCGTTTAGCATTCATTTTTTATTGATTACTGCGGCATCGGTATTGCCACTGTTTGGAGCCACTCCCGATGCCTTCAAGCTGTTCAAGTCCCTTCAGCCACCCGCCGGCCTATTCGCCGAAATCGGGTCTTTTACACTTGATGCCGAACTGTTCGACGGACTGGATGTCCCTCCTGCCAATCTTCGCCTCTTTGACGGCGCCGGCCAGGAGACCCCATTCCTGATACGGCTCAAAGTCCCCCTGCGCACGATCGAAACCCTGCACCCCTTCGCACCGGCCAGAATTGAATCGTTCCGGACGCTCGACAACAACCGGATTGAGATGCTGGTGGAGCGCGACCCGAAACATCCTCAGCCGGCGGCACTCCAGTTCGAATCCAGTGTGCGGAATTTCGAGAAGCTTGTCACCGTCTCCGGCAGCATGGATCGCCAACTCTGGACGGTTCTTGCCACCAACGAACCGATCTACGACTACTCCCGCTTCGTGGATGTGAGGCGTGACCGGATCCCGCTTACCATCGGCAACTATCGCTGGTACCGGATCGAAGTCTCAAACATCACCGAGAACAAGGATTCCCCACTGGTTGAGATCATCCGGCAAACCCGCGGCAGTCAGATTGCGAATGAGACCGAAGCCACCTCGTTCCGCCGGGAGCCATTCCGGATGGACCGGATTACATTCCTTGAACGGCATACTTCTGTCGAGTCAGGTGACCCGGAGACTCGGGAGCGAGAGATTTCCAACTGGGTTGTCAATCAGGATCAGCCCAAGCAACAAACCATCCTCACGTTTTCCACCCCCCGCGAACCGCTTGCCGCCATGGTGCTAATCACAGAAGAAGCAAACTTCTCACGGGCCGTGACCCTTGAAGGACGTGCCACGGAGCAGGAAGCCTGGCAGACGCTGGCCAGTGGCCGTATCACCCGTATCCGCGCCGGGATGGTCCAGCAGGACAGCATGACCCTGACGCTCCCCCGCGAATATCGCGGCCGGTACTTCAGGCTGACCCTTCAAAATCAGGACAATCCGCCGCTGATCTTTGCCGGGTTTGCGTGCCCGCTACAACACTTACGAAGGCCTTTTCTTTCCCAAGGCTGGTGCCAGTTATCGAGTCTATTTTGGAGGAACGGAGATTCCCGCGCCCCGATATGATGTCGCCACCGTGCTCTCGGGAATCCCGGCAGGTTCAGGAGCCCCATGGACGGTTGGCGCCGCGCAACCCAATCCAGAATTCAAAAAACAACGCGCTCCACTGATGTCCGGCAAAACCATGCTAACCGCCGCCCTCATCCTGATGATAGCCATTTTAGGCCCTATCATCATCAAACTGGCCCGCAAGATTTCCTGACATTGTATATCTTGAACAACCAGTACTGTATTGGTTGTTCACGCGGCACATCATGTCCCTTTTACAAGTCCAAGGAGGTTGTCGCGGGTAAGAAGTGCGGCATCTTGCGGACGTTCCAAGAAGGGGCGGACGTCAATTACTGCCCGTTCCCAGTTTAACTGTTCCAATCGGTCGGCGATCACTTTACGCCAGTTACCTTCCATCAGTTCCGGCCCGGTCCAACCCGTTTGGCGCAGGGCGTTGTTCAGCAGGATCAGGTTCGGGGCTGGCCAACGACGATCCGACAGGTACCACATCAGGTCGTACAGGTCGCGACCTTTGGTGTAGACCCGGCTAAGAACCGCATGCAGTTTGCCAGCGAGCAGGGAGGCGGGATCGTAGTGAAGGAGTCGAGATTCAACATGTCGCCGCGTGATCGAGATTTCAGTCCCCGCCCCCGCCGGTGGCCGGGAATCCACCTCCACCTTGATCATGAAAACTTCGTCCGGCTGCATCGAAAGGCCCAACTCGTACAAAAGCCCCCGAAATTTGACCAGAGCCGATTTGACGGTATTTTCCTCTCGGATTTTCCGATCCATTGAATACGTTTCAGCCCCGAATGCGGCGCACACGCCATCCATGTAGGGTACAATTGTATGGCTTGTATCCTGTCGGGTCAGCGAAAAATCCAAGTCTTCCGAAAACCGTTGTAACCCATACAGAAACCTCAAGGCCGTCCCCCCAAGGAAGGCCCACTCCTGGAAGACCCCTTGATCCACCAGCATTTGCAACATGCGCGCCTGCAGATATTCCCGGACAAGATTGCGGCGACGGTTCAAATCAGGCGCCTCACGGGCCAGTAACTCTCGAAGATACTCTTTCATCACAGCACTCCCGCTTCAGGATCCCTGAAGCTCTCGCAGACGTTTCACCGCCCGCTCCAATTTCGGACTTCGATCCATTCCGGCCAGGGATTGAGTTCGTGTCCAATCGAATTTTTCAGAGGGTTCAAACCGCAATTCACGCAGGTAGCCCGGATCATCACTTCGCGGCGTAAGATACAATAGATCCAGCAACGCCTTTTCGGGCGTAGCCATAAACACCATCCGGTCCGGCGCAGTTTTAACCTGACTGTATCCCATGAACCAATCCGGCTTGATGTGCTGATAGGAGAAGGATCCAACCGGCGTTTGAAGAATCTCAGGGCGCCCCGTGGTCACACTGGTCGTCTCCGGGACATATTCAGGAATCATTCCATACCAAGCCAACGCCGATTGGAGACTGACGTAAGACGCTTTTTTCAAACGATTGGCCACATAAAATGGATTAACTATTTTCCGTCGCCAGGGATTTTCCAGCATGTAGAAACCACGCCGAAGCTGAATGACCTTGCCCACCTTGATCCACCTGTCCAATTGGCGGCGAATATCTGGCAAAGAAGACTTCATTCCCACTGTCAACCAACCAGTAGTAAAAACTTCCTCATATGCAACCGAGGCAATAAGCTCATTAAAATTCATTCACGCAAGATGACATTAATGTCTATATATTGCAACGTTTAAAAAGATTAATTACAATAGATAACAGAACAGCTATTTATCGCAAACAGATTCTGGATCCTGATTTCTGAATTCTTCTTCCAGCTATCCATCAATCAATACATCCCCTTCGCGGAGAATGATGGGCGTCATGACGATGCCAAGTTCCTCCTCAAAGCGGCGAACGAGCCGGAGTTCCCGGTCGGTAAGCAGAGAAATCGCGCAGCCTTTGGCACCCGCACGGGCGGTGCGGCCCACCCGATGCAAATAGGCCTTACTCTCGCTAGGCATATCAAAATTGAAAATGTGGGTGACTCCCTTGATGTCCAAACCCCGGGCAGCGACATCAGAAGCAATCATGACATTAACGCGATCTCCCCGGAAATCATCCATGGCCTTCTTGCGCTCGTCCTTTGTGAAGGCGCCATGCAAATCGGCCACCTTGATCTTGTGATGCGCCAGCTTGGAGGCAATGACCTCGGCGTTCTCATTACGATGGACAAAGACCAGCGAGCGGGCAGGATTCATGGCACGGATCAGTTTACGCAGCCAATCCGGCTTTTCGCGTTCTTCACAGCCCAGATACAAGTGCTCAATATCAGCGTTCACCCGGGCCGAACCCGCCCGCACCATCACCAATTCCGGCGCCATGGACGTCGCCTCCTGGGTGGCATCGGCCTGTTCAGTGGCCGAAACAAAGACCAGTTGCCGGTTCGGCGGCATGGATTTCACGATCGACCGGACCGATGCCAAACTCTCGGCACTCAGCAAGCGGTCCGCCTCATCCAGCACCACGCTCTTGACCAACCCGGTTTTCACCTTGTTCAGGGAAATCATTTCGCGGATCCGCCCCGGCGATCCGATGACGACCTGAGGTTTCTTTTTCAGTTTATCAATCTGACGTTGCATCTGCGTCCCCCCGATCAGGAGCACAGACCGGATAGGCAGTCCGGCATTGACCGACAACGTGCCCGCCTGCCGCTGAATCTGAATGGCGAGTTCATGCGTTGGCACCACCACGATCATCTGGGTTGCCGCTAACAAAGGGTCGATTCTTTGAAACAGCGGCAACAGGTAGGCCAGTGTTTTGCCAGTACCTGTTTCAGAGTTGAGATAGGCGCTTTTACCTGCCAGAAGCACCGGCAGGGCTTCAACCTGAATGGGCATGGGGTCGGTAATTTTTTCGGTGGCCAAAGCCGTTATTAACGACGGCAGTAATCCCAATTCAGTAAATGTCATATTAATCCCTTTCGTGCCTTGAGGTGGGGAATCATAGCAGACAACAATACAGAATGCCATAAAACCAGAGGCGTGATCGTTTAAAGAAGAGATAGAGACAACTCAGTAGACAGCTTCCTAGAAATAAGCCCATAATATAAACAAGTGGCGACCGGTGCTGGACCAGCGGAATATAAATGAATGCCCGCAACACCACGACTGGCCCTAAAAGCATCAGAATGAAGCCGAGATAAAACGAAATAGACATTAATAGCGGGCGGCGCCACATGAAACTACACGCCCGCAAGGTTTCCCGGAACCATGATTTCTTCCAGGGCATCTCCTGCCGCAGAAAAATCCGGTGGTCATCCGGAACAATCGTCGTGGCCACCGCATCAGCCGCATAAGCGACCTTGTACCCCTGCTTCAGCAATGAATTGGTCAGGCTGCGGTCATCCCCGAATGCGGCTGGCTGCCCGAAAAAAGTCTGGCTCAGCCATTCATCACGCACCGACATAAAAAGCGCTTTACGACAGGCCGCCAGCTGGCCGGACAGGCATGTCACGGAACCAAAGACACTTTCGGCCGCCTTCACAACCCTGAAGGCAAAATAATACCGAACCGCCTGCATCCGCGTCAGGGCGTTCGTCCGGCTATTTGCGACCTCACAATGCCCGGTAACCGCCACAACGCCCGGATCAGCAAATGGCTTCATCAGGTTTTTCAGCGCATCCGGCTCCAGAAAACTATCGGCCTCAATGAAAACCAGAAAGTCACCTGTAGCACGGTCCGCGCCAGCCGACATTCCATGCCGTTTCCCGAGCGATTGCACATGCGTGATAACCTCCACCTCGGGATATTTAATGCGAGCCTCTTCAATGGCTGTCCCTGTCCCATCCGTGCTACCATCATTAATCACGATGAACTGCAACAGGTCGACGGGATACGCCGATTCCATGACCTGGACAATCATCCGCCCCACATGCTCACGCTCATTGCATACGCTAGCGATAACGGTAATCCCAGGCAAACCCTTCAACGGCTTGTGTCGCCGGTAAAAGGCGGCGAAAATAAAACGCGTGATGAGATAACCCGCCACCAGAATGCTGTAGACAAATATCGGAATATCCAACCGGAAGAGATAGAGGTTCTCATATTTCATGATCAGGACAATACTGATCGCGATCAGAAAGAACATCGCCGCACCCCAGCGCAGCCTTGCCCAGGTCGTGCGCGCCAGACGGACGCCCAACTGCTCCTCAAACTCTACACCGTATTGGGTGCCAGAAGGATGACGAAAACGCACCGTGGCTTCGAATTTCAATCCCCCTTGGATAAATCGCTCCGGCATTACCCCCTCAGGAACCTGGAACTCCAGCGTCACCACGGATACCGTCTCAGGAATTTCGAGCCCCGCCAACAGCACCCCGCCCTCAGAGATGTCCAGCACCGTGGCGGTCATTGCCTGAAGCGCCCCCCCATGGGGAGTATATTTCACAGTCACCGGAAAGGACGCCAGATAACGCAGATGTTTACGGCGATCACTGGAGTTCGCCCTGGATAAATTACGGCGCCTCCGGTCAGACCGGGACATCGGGTAATCATTTTTGCGCAGGAGTGAATGCATCTGGCGGGATAGTATGTCAATTAATTCTAGATTTGGCAACATTCACTACTAATTTAATCCTATTTGCAGCAGGATGTCGTTAATGGGCTATTGAATTGCCTTGCATATCACTTGCGATGAAAAGTATTTATCCTTACATGACAACAAAGTTTTCATGGTTTCAATTTCATACGTTTTTCATACTCCTTGCCCTGATATTCATGGGCAGCTGCAAAGCACCAACACCTCCCGCCCCCCC
>Ga0194056_10001416_pt1 | contig 13094 bp, 9 predicted proteins | sample SepL4413m_MetaG_FD_155458 | JGI IMG/M metagenome (GOLD analysis project Ga0194056, IMG submission 155458) | Anoxic zone freshwater microbial communities from boreal shield lake in IISD Experimental Lakes Area, Ontario, Canada - Sep2016-L442-13m | ecosystem: Environmental > Aquatic > Freshwater >...
AAAGTAAAGTTAAAAAATCGGGTATTATCTTCTAACTAAAACAACTGGACGAATATAATTTCATTACATCGTAAGCTATTGTTTTTTTAGGGTGGCTTGAGATGCTCTGAATTGCTGTGCGGGTGACTATAACTCATTGTAAAAAAATATTTATATATTTATGGCATTAATATTGCTATTATATTTATGATATCATTAACTTGATCCTAGAAACCAAATATTAAAAATGGATTAACGATCAAAATAATGATGTCTATTTCGGCAATTAAACACTCAATTCATTTAGTTGGATAATTTTATAAGCTATTAGGCAAGCCAGTGACGCAATGTTTTGCCTCTATTCGGATGCCTAATGATCTTAAGTCTTTGTCATACCAAATGTGTTTTCATTTACCTTTCTTTTGAGAATAAATTATGAATATATTAAGTTTTAACATCGCCAAGATCGTAGCACTTGTTGCTACATTTGGATTTATTTCGCCTGCTTCTGCAACACTCATTACCAACGGTTTCACGTTTGCTGTCGCTAGTAATGGTAGTAACCAGAGTAGCGGCACACACTTTCACAGTTCCACTGCGGGCGATTATGGTAACCCGGCGGGCAAAGCTGAGGTAGGGCGTTTTAGCACTGAAGAGGTTCGTGGCCTGTCGGAGTACAACCTGACGGGTCAGAGTTCTGCCATCAGTGCATTTGTGACATTCAATGCCTTCAAAGCTGGCGGATTGTTCGTCGGAACCAATGACACCCCTTTCACCGGCACCATCTCGGCCCTAGCCTACGCCGGCAACAACTCGGAGAATGTCAGCGACTATCAAGCAGCGAGCATAGGCACCATTGGAAGCTTCTCCACCGCAGGTCTTTTGGTTGGTAATGTCTTGAGTTTCGACATAACCTCCATTTTCAACGCGGCTATTTTGGCTTCGGATACTTCCCTCGGCATTCGATTGCAAGCTGTTCCGCTTAACCCGAACAGTCAAGCTTGGACTTTCGACAACTTCAGGCTCACAACAGACAATCAAACAACAGCAGTACCTGAACCATTTACCCTTGCCCTTTTGGGGTTGGGTTTTGCCGGCATGGCCTATGCGAAACGTAGTATTAAAGCTTAAAAAAATGTGTATGACAATGAAAATTAGTAGATAGTGGATTCGCGCTTGCAATCCGCCATCAACAATACCGACTAAATGACCCTTGCTTGGAATGTTCCGGGCAAGGGTTTTTTATGCGAGTTATATGGAGTGCTGATTTTATATAATGTGAGTTATCTTAAAACTACGCTTAAATATTTGTTAATTAACTCCATGACTTGTCATTGCATAAAAATAAACCGTTAAATATCATAAAGATGTAATTCTCTGTGTTATTTGATTTTATTTCAGTTTTTTGTACAAACCGCGAGTTGCAGTCCAGTTTTTAGGTGTTTTCAGAATCCTCTTAAAAACCAATATTTTTCACTGTTTTCAGGCTAAAAATGGCCTGTTTTTCACAAAATAGATAATTTTCTTGTGAAAATAACAGTGTTTTTTGCCTAAAATTAAAACGAAGAGAAAATTATAATTATAACTAAATCATGCTGTTATATATTTAACATCATATAGAAACAACACCCTTTATATGCTTGTCTGACGTTGGTTATAGGTTAAGCATGGGTCTATATAAACAGTGGGTTTCATCAACCATAAAAAGAAAGAATTGCTTTTTCCTACTGATTTTTGCCCTTCACAAAATATTCGCGTAATCCTGCTCCAGTTGCCGGAAATTAAGCGAGGTCATGAAGCGGCTAAAACTTAACCACGATGATAATCCACTCATATCCCTAAACTGCGGCGGCAAAAAAAGTGGCGCTATAACGGTGCCTTCTTCAACCAAATCAACCAGTACTTTCATATCCTCAATCATGGTCTTACCGCAAAACAACAAGGGAATACGATCCGGTTTGCCTTTGCTAACCGCCAGACGCATAAAATTATAAGTCAGCACGAAGCCCTTGATATAAGTCAGGTCTTTGGTAAACGGCTGCCCATCCGTGCTGCTGCCTCTAAATACCCGACTACTGAGCGTATAGCTTTCTTCCTCATCAAGACCTTTATCCAAAAAGAAAGTGAATATATCCATAAAATCAGCACCTTCTTCCGCCAAGGTAATGGCGCGGACACGGTTAATCAGGCGCATGAGCCGATTCGGTGTAGAGCTAAAAGTCAGTATCTCCATCAATACCGCCAAGCCTTCTTGGGTGACAGTCGCAGAAGGCGGTCCTTTACCAAGAAAGGTGCAATAAGGCTGGGCCAGGCCATTTAAGGTAGTCCCCAAATGCACCCAGACCTCATGAACCTCAAGTACGCGCAGATCACGCATATTAAATACGGCATCCGCGCGTAATTTGATGTAATCAGTGCCCGCTGCGGCATCGGCAATAATACCATCGCTCAGCATGGCACGTAAGCCGTCACCCGGAAACATAGCCTGGATTTTTTCATTAAGAATGGCGACCGCATCGGTTGCATTAATGGTCTTGGGTTCTTCGCTTAAACAATCCAGCTGCAAGAGTTGTGACAAGGTTTCTTCCATCATGCTGCCAAGACTGGCAATAGTAGGGTCGCCTACATGAAAAACATCTTGGGAAGAGCCATATAATTCCTGAGAAATATTAGAAAAAACCGGCGTTCCTCTGGCCTCAAGCATACGCACAACATCTTGGTATTCGCGGCACATCCTGCGCATGATCACGCTAAGCGGATTAAGTTGGCCGAGTTTACGCACCAGATCACGCTCAATCTGATAAAACTCTTGTTTTTTTTCGGCCGGGTCAAAGCCTAACGAGCGATTTTGATAATAATCAGTGGTTATTGCGGGGGGTTGTTGACAATGACCTTTAAAAAACTCCTGTTTGATAGCGTCATCCCACTTGATTGCATCAAGAATACGGATGGGTTGTTGCGCTTTTACGATTCTATCAGACAGTGCTTTAACTTCAATTAGATAAGTTGATGGTTTAGCGATTTTTTTATTCATATCTGGTTATCCCTTAGCTTTGCATCGTTGACAGAACATAATTTACAAGGATCAGCCGTACATAATGTAAAACCAGACCCAGTATATCAACAGATTGATAAAGCCCAAGGAAATTCTAACGCGGGAAAAGTAAAAAAATCAAAAAATCGTAATTATTCAGTCCCCCTCTTTAACAAAGAGGGGTTAGGGGAGATTTTATTAGATAAATCTCCCTCTGCCCCCTCGCTATGCTCTCCCCCTTTTTCAAAGGGGGAGGTGAATACTTACAAAAAATCGGTGTGGCATTCAAAATAAGAAAATACCCACTCTAATAATATCCGCTGTCGTGCCTAACTTTTAAGTTGGTAGCAAAAAAAAAGCCCAACCGGCTCAATGAGCCGGTTGGGCTTTTTAATAATAAAGGCGTTAACTTACGGCAGTAAGGTAATGCGGTTTTTCAATCCAGGTGCGACCAGACCTTTAGAGCTAAAATAATATTCAAGTGCGTCTAAATCGAGTGCACCACCCAGACGATTTGTTCCTTGTGTCAGTACATACAACTGATCGCCGCCATCAGCCATAAAGTTATTAACCGAAACGCGATAGCTTGCGGCCGGATGAACCATAACACCGTTAATTTTAATACTGGCTGGATCGACATTATCACAAGCCGTACCTTTTTCTTTCCACTCATAACTGAAGCTACTAGAAACTTGCAGAATACGGTTAAAAGGTTGTCCGGCAACCGGTGCGCTGGCAGGATAACCAACAGTACAACCGGTAAATTGCTGCTCCAATAAAGTGTGAATTTGAGCGCCTGTCAACGTCAAAGAAACCAGCGTATTACCAAACGGTTGTACAGTAAACGCTTCACTGTAAGTCACATTACCGTCACCTTCGCCTGCCGGGCTATTCGCGTAAGTTATATCTGCCCGAATACCGCCAGGATTCATAAAGGAAACCACCGTTTCGCCAAAGCCGACGCCTTGTGTTTCCAACAACTGCGCATCAGCAATCACATCACCCAAAGAGGATTCACCGGCACTGTTAACCGTTTTAGTAATTGCTGCACTGACTGTGCCGATCACACGATTAGCAACTGGCGTAGAGATGGCTTTGTAATTATTGACAATGGTTTTAATCGCGGCGTTGGGCGTTACCGTTGTATTAGTACGGTCAACGACGATATTACTTGCCGTGACTGTGCTGACTTCACCGGTGGCTTTATCAACCGTCATATTAATATCAGTTAATACTTTGCCTTGAGCACTGGCACTGCTAACTGATATTAAACGGCCAACCTTGTTGGCGATTTGGCAATTATAGGCTTGATGGGTATGGCCTGAGACTACCAAATCAACTTCATCATCCAACTGGTTAACGATAGCTTTGATAGGTGAATCAACCAGATTGCCATCGCATAAATTGATAGTCGAAACGCTTTGCGTAGTCGGCACAACACCACCTTGGTGTATCAGTACCACGACAGCCTCGGCACCCCGCGCACGCAACTGGGGTATCAATGCATTGACCGTTGCGGCTTCATCCTTAAACTCCAGTCCGGCAACGCCGCTGGGCGTAACGATGGTTGGGGTTTCTTTTAAAGTCATACCGATAAAGCCTACGCGAACACCACCAACCACTTTAATGGCGTAAGAGGGAAAAATAGTTTTACCCGTCGCTGTTTCCACAACGTTGGCCGCCAGAAATTTGAACTTGGCACCCTCAAAAGGTACAGGCGTTCCAACGTCAACACCACGACAAGAGTTTAAATCAGTAGGATGGCAACCGCCGGTTTGCATGCGTTTGAGTTCGGTTTTACCTTCGTCAAACTCATGATTACCGACAGAATTAAAATCCAGCCCCAGTCGGTTCATGGTTTCAATGGTCGCTTCATCGTGGAATAACGCAGAAATCAGCGGCGTTGCACCGATAATATCACCTGCAGAAACAACGACTGTATTAGGGTTTTGGCTCTTTAGTTTGGCAATATAACCGGCCATCCAGTCAACGCCACCCACAGCGACATTTGAAGCGGCTGTACTGGTAGGGGTTTGACGAAGTGTGCCCGGTGATTCCAATTGACCGTGAAAGTCGTTAAGCGCTACGATTTTGATAGTTGTGGTTGCTGCTTGCGCACAACTCAACGTAGTTAAAATCGTTGCGATACCCATCGCAAGTTTATTCAATTTCATGAGTTACACTCCTAAATAGTAGTTTTACGACGACGAGATACAAAACCCATCAATGCAGTGCCGGTTAAATACAACCAGGCAGCGGCTGGCAATGGCACGGCCGTCAGACTAACCGCACCAACTGTGGCATTAATTGCAGTACTGGCGTTATCCAAAGCGGACTGACTAAGCAAGCCAGTGATGCTGTGACTGCCGGCACCCAACAAAAACACGCCACGACTAAAATTAGCATCAGCGAATGCTGCATCAAAATCAAGACCAACACTGGCAGGGTAAGTATTAACAGCAACTGAGGTTTGACCTAGCAAATTACCGTTATCAAAAACATTAAAACGGTCGCCGGCAAAGCCGCCATCAACGACTTTCAAATAGGCTGATCCGGTTAAGGTGAAGTCGAAGCTTAAGGTATTGCTGTCAAGGTCTATCCAGTCAAGATTTCCTGAAGTGGAAAGCGCATTATCCACGTCAAATACGTTCCATGCGCCATCGGCATTTAGACTGACAGCCGCCTCAGCCTGAACGCATAAGGCCGACATTAATGCGACGATAAGAAAAGATTTTTTAATCACTAGGGTTTACTCCAATAAATAATATTGATTGCGCTCAGTCTGATGACAAAGATTAAAGAGGACATTTACTTATTAGATGATTTCCGGTGATTACCATGCCGACTTTACAAGTATTTTTTATCGATATCAGGTTGAAAATACAGCAATAGCGTGCTGTGTTTTCAACCTTATAAGCAAACAAAATATTGCAAAGGTACATTCAATTTTGGATATCGCCTTAACATTGGTAAATGCAAGCGATAAATTAAACGCTTTATGTGACGTAAATATTATTATTTGATGACGATTTAATGAAATGTAATACAAATACACGTTTCATATTTCTTAAGTATTCCCGAGCAAGTTTTAGCTCACCAAAACACAGAAGCTATCGTTTTTAGCTTTTACCAGATACCGGCAACCCGGTATAACTGACGTATTACATGTCACAGTATTGTTTGCAAACTGTCATAATTCCTTAACCATACTTTAATATTCGCCCTGTAATTTCTCTGTAATTACAGAATTTCAGAGAGTTGAAAAATCGTTGATTTATTTCGCGTTGCTTGTCGATATTTTTCTGTAAGAAAGTCCATACCTTCCGTCTATTTATATTTTTACAGCGAGACAATTTAACCATGACAGCAAAAAGTATAAGTCGCTACCCGCTACTGGTCGCACTAAGTGCCATCAGTTCATTCGGTAACGCTCAAGCAGCCACGCCGGTTTTTATCAACGAAATCCACTATGACAATGTCGGCACTGACAGCGGCGAAGCCATTGAAATCGCAGGCCCGGCAGGCACCAACCTTAGCGGTTGGTCGCTAGTGCTCTATAACGGAAACGGCGGTGCCGCCTATAAAACGACTGCACTTAGCGGTGTAATTGCCAATCAAGATGGTAACGGCTTTGGCTCCCTAAGCTTTAGCTATCCGGTTGACGGCATACAAAACGGCGCACCGGACGGCATCGCTCTGGTCAACGGCACTACAGTAATACAGTTTTTAAGTTATGAAGGTACCTTTGTCGCCGTTGGCGGCCCTGCCGCAGGCATGAGCGGAGTCAATATCGGCGTATCTGAAACCTCGGTACCCATCGGCCAATCGTTGCAATTAAAGGGCAACGGCACTCTCTATGAAGATTTCGTATGGAATTCGGCTTCAGCCAATTCATTCGCGGCCATTAACAGCGGCCAAAATTTTAATGGCGGAGCCAGTGGTGGCGTAACACCTCAGGTTTCTCAATGCGGTCAGGCTGCAACTTTTATCAGTGCCATCCAAGGCAATGGTAGCGCCAGCCCATTGACTGGCAGCATTACGCATGTTGAAGCGATAGTCAGCGGCGATTTTCAGGACGGAGCCAAGTTGAACGGCTTTTTTGTACAGCAGGCCGATAATGAAGGCGATGGCAATGCCGCGACTTCTGAAGGCTTGTTCGTCACTTCCAACAGCCCGGTTAATGTTGGTGACAGAGTGCATATCGTCGGCACCGTTACAGAAGCCTACAACATGACTCGCCTGGAAAGTGTCAGTTCAGTCGATATCTGCTCAACCGGCAATACCTTGCCAACGGCAGTCAGTGTCACGCTACCGTTTGAAAACATCAGCAATAACCCGGAATGGCGGGAAGGCATGTTGATCAATTTACCACAAGCCTTAACGGTTACCGAAAATTACACGCTGGCACGCTATGGCGAGTTATTACTATCAACCGGCGGTCGTTTAATGACACCAACCCAAATTGCCGCTCCCGGCCAAGCCGCTATTGATGTTGCTGCGCAAAATCTGCTTAAGCAGATACTGATTGACGATGGTTCAAGTATCCAGAATCCTGATCCGGTAATTTACCCGGAACCGACGGGCTTAAGCGCAGCCAATACCTTGCGTAGCGGCAATACGGTAACCAGCGCCACTGGCGTACTGGCTTATGATTTTGGCGTTTACCGTCTGCAACCTACCCAGCCACTGACCTTTATAGGCGATAACAGTCGCACAACAGCGCCAGGCTTATCAACACTGGGTTCGTTAAGTATCTCCGCCTTCAACGTGCTCAACTACTTCAATGGCAATGGCCTTGGCGGTGGTTTCCCGACTGCGCGTGGTGCCACTACCGCTATCGAATTCACTCGACAACGCAATAAAATCATTCCTGCCATTCATGCCCTGAATGCTGACATCATCGGTTTGATGGAAATCGAAAATGACGGTTACGGCAGTAATAGTGCCATTGCTGATCTGGTTAACGGTCTTAACCAGTTGGCCGGAGCCGGAAGTTACGCCTTTATTAACCCAGGTATCAGTAATATCGGCACTGACCAAATTAGCGTTGGCATCATCTACAAACCCGCCAAAGTTAAGGTAATCGGTTCAGCGGCGATTCTGGATTCTTCTGTCAATCCGCTATTTATTGATACCAAAAATCGTCCCGCTCTGGCACAGACCTTTCAGGATAAAACATCCAACAAAATGCTGACCATAGCGGTTAATCACCTTAAATCCAAAGGCTCGGCTTGTCTTGATGTTAACGATCCTGATACCGGCGATGGTCAAGGTAATTGCAATCTGACTCGTAAAGATGCCGCTGAAGCACTGGCGAACTGGCTATCGGCAGATCCTACCCATAGTGGCTCAGCTAATGCCTTGATTATCGGCGACTTGAATGCTTATGCCAAAGAAGACCCGATCACCGCATTGCGTAACGCTGGCTATCAAAATCTGGTAGAAAAATTTATTGGTAATAATAAAGCCTACAGCTATGTGTTTGACGGTGCTTCTGGTTACCTTGACCATGCACTGGCCAATGCGGCATTAACATCGCAAGTTAAAGGCATCACTGAGTGGCACATTAATGCTGATGAACCTATTACGCTTGATTACAACACCGAGTTTAAGAGTGGGGCGCAAATCAGCAGCTTTTATGCAGCCAATGCCTATCGGTCATCTGACCATGATCCTCTGCTGATCAAGCTGTTTGTACCCGGCGATCTTGATAACGATGGCGATGTCGATGCAAACGACGCCAGCCTGATAAAAGCGCAGATTGGCAAATGCACCGGCCAGTCCGGATTTAACGAGGAAGCCAACTATGACAAAATCGGTTGCATAACCGCTGCCGATTACCGAATCTGGTACAGCTATTACAACAGCTATACCAACAGTTTAAAGACTGTTAAATAAACGCGGGTCACCGGAAAGCCAGATTACTTTCCGGTGACCCGCCTCAACCCTACCTTTGGATAAAAACCATGAAAAACCTGATTCAAATTTTAACACTTGTTACCGTGACTCTTTTAAGCATCGCCCCAAGCCATGCAGCCACTCTTTCATTTAGTCTGGACACAGCGAGCAGCCAAGTCCATGTCGGTGACTTTTTCGATGTGGATGTAATGGTACATAATCTGTTCGCCAATGACTCAACTGATGAACTGCTGGCTTTTGGCTTGAATGCTCTCTATTCAACTAACGGTCTGCTTGCATTTACCGGCAGCACCCTCAACCCGCTATTTAACGATCTATCACTGGCAACCGGTATGAATGCAGCTGGCTTGGCATTTCCAGGCATCAGTAATGACGTAACCGTGGCGCAAACATTTAGCTTGGCAAGTTTGCATTTTCAAGCACTGGCAGCAGGTAATGTCTCAATTTTTGTTAATTCTGATTTAACTGATTTTAATCAAGGTTTAACTTTTTTAAACCAGGGTCAGTTAGCAATCAACAGCGCCAACAGCAACTTCACAATCAGCGCCGTGCCATTACCGCCGACCTTGCTGATTTTCCTCAGCGGCTTGGTAACAATAAGCTTCAATACCTTTCGTAAGCGTCTGGCTTAGGAATGCCCGCAAAATAAACATCGGACATTTTATCCCCCCTTAGGCAAAAAAAGGGGGGATAAAATTAAAGTTGCTCAACTGTATCATGCGTATTTCCTGGCTGCATCGGGCAATGAGGCTACCAACTTAAGCCGGGACAGATAACTTTCCGGGAACGCTGAGCCCCAGCTCGGCACGGGATAGTCAAACCGATTACTGACTACGCCGAGCTGGGGCTCAGCGCTCCCGGAATCAATAGGCCAGTTTTATTTATCTGTCCCGCTTTTTGTGGTGGCCGGCAATGACAACAAAACCACTTTTTATTAAAGCTTATTTCAGGCGTAACAGCAGTGTATTTACTTGTTGTAAATTGGCATTTAATCCACTATTGAATCTCAATTTAAGATTAACTTAAGACTTGGCAGTGCAAAATAGGCTATAAGGCGCTACCTGAGATTAAACCATGAACAAGCAACCATTAAAAAACACGACAATTGATGAAGACATTGCAATTGCCTCAAGACGCAAGTTTCTAAAGCATCTGGCTTGTGGATCTTTGCTGGCAATAGGTGGATCGAGTGTTGCCACAGCGGCCGTTAGAGAAGTTATCTATCCCGGTCAATATGGCCATGGACGCATTCATTTACAGACACAAGCAACCAACACGCTCACGCGACCTGTTCGCTCGCGCCTTTTCACGCGGCAACCCGAAATATCTGAATCCCGTTTCTATGGCCCTGCCAACAAAATGCTCTCCTTTGAACATGCGCATACCGGCGATAAATTAAAGCTGACTTATTTTGAGCGTGGGCGTTATATTCAGGGCGCACTGCAAGAAATCAATTATCTGCTTCGCGATTATCATACCGATGATATTCACCCCATTGATACCGCTTTGCTGGATCAGTTATTTGATCTAAAGCAAAAACTGGGCGTTACCCAACCTTTTCATATCGTCTCCGGTTATCGCTCGCCGTTTACCAATGCCCAGTTACGCAAACATAGCCACGGCGTTGCCGAGCATAGTTTTCACATGCAAGGTAGAGCTATTGACATAAGACTTGAAGGCGTAGCAACCAGCACCATTAAAAACGCTGCACTGGCAATGGCCAAAGGTGGCGTTGGTTATTATCCACAAAATAATTTTGTCCACTTGGATACCGGTGATTTCAGAACCTGGTAAAAAACAGTCTATCAACGCCTGACCATTCCCCCTACTCCCTTGTAGATAAGGATCAAGCCAAAACGGTTGTTACGACTCAATCATTAAAAGATAGAATACGGATTTATAGAGCCATGTAGAAGTAAAGCGACATTCGATCACCCTCACCCCAACCCTCTCCCGGAGGGAGAGGGAGCTGAATGTTGCTTTACTTCTAAGTCACTCTATAACTGATAAGCACGGATAAGAGAAATTTATCCATAAAAAATCACCCATCACGCTCAAGTCCCATCCCAGAGTGTGTTGATTTTTAGTTGGAACTGACCGGAAGCTATCGGCCAGCTGCCGGACTGTTACGATCAATCAACGTCTGCAATATGTGCAATTGTAGGCCTTCACTGCAAAAAAACTGATTTTCTTTTTCAGTTAACGTATAAAATGTTAGGGTGCCAGCCAGTTATTAGTACTGGGAAATACTGATGTAAGCCAAGAACACATTTCTAAACTCAGAGTCTGGATACTTTAATGAGAACCTTTTTTAAACAGATTACATTAACGGTCATCGAATGCCGATAACGCAGTAACCTGAGTGGGTGATATTTCAAAAATGGTGTGTAGACGGGTTAACTCTATCAAAGATTGTACCGCCGAACTGGTCACTAAAACCAAGCGCCCGGATTTTAATTGCATCCCTTTAAATGCCGAAATAAGCACTGCACAAGCACTGGAATCGATAAAAGAAACTTTCTCCATATCAATAACAAGCTTACCCTGCCCTTCATCAATCAAGGATTTTAAGCGCTCACGTACATCAGAACAATCTGCCATAACAAAGCGACCCGATAATTCAACGATGTTAATATCGTTATGTTTTTGTTCAAGTAAGATCATTAATAATTCCTGCTTCTAGTATATGATTTTTTTGGTTAGAAATATGCTGATTGTAATGGATTATGGGGGCAAGTTAAATTTGACATGTAATTGATTTTGTTAGATACCATCTATATTGGTTACAACTAAAATCATGGTGTGTCTCATGAAAACGAATTTACGCGAAAAATGCTCCATTTGCATTCCTTTTGAGAGAAGTGAATATGACGAAATTACAAAAGACAGCAAAAAATTCCGACGCCATATCAACGATACAATCACTCATTTTCCTGAGTTATTTCCTGTAAAAATTACTGATGGCTATGAGATGAAAGATAGCCGAAAATCAAAAAAACTCTGTCTTTGCATCCGTAGAATCATCGTTGATGGTAAAAGTTACAGTGTGCGGCCCTCATTTGTCATGCCTTATATGACCGGATTTGTCTGTGATGTTGAAAATGGCTTATATCTGAGAAGATTTGATGTGTCTTTCTATGGACTCACCCATGTTTTTGGTCGTTACCCTATGTATTGGTATCGATTGGAAAATCATTTGGGACGAAATAGCCTGGTGGGAACCACTATCCACAGCGCTGCTGCATTATAGAACCCTGTAGAAGTAAAGCGACATTCGATCACCCTCACCCCAACCCTCTCCCGGAGGGAGAGGGAGCTTAATGTTGCTTTACTTCTAAGCCACTCTATACCAGAGCATCTTGTCGCTGACGAAAAGCATACTCATATTGCTGGGGTAAAGACTTACGTTGCGACAACCGTTGCTGAAAATTGTATTTTAGGTGTCTCTATGGCTAGTAATGCGGGTGAAGCTGCATTAACAAAGGCTTATGGCATTTTTACTGAAGAAGCAAAGCGGGTAAAGCCGGACTATAAACCTAAAACGGTCAATACCGATGGATGGGCGGCTACTCAAAAGGCTTGGCGGGTTATTTTTCCCAGTATTCTGATTATCTGTTGCTTCCTGCACGTTTTTATAAAAATTCGCGACAGGGCCAAACTGAAATTTCACGACAAATTTCTTGAGGTGTCCTCTAAACTATGGGATTGCTATCGGGCGGATAATAAAAAGTCATTTAGCCAGCGAATCAGAAGACTGGGTGAATGGTGTGAAGCACAGCCAGACCTACCCGCTGTGATTGTCGATCCGATTAAAAAACTTGAAAAAAACAGACAACTCTATGCCGGTGCCTACGATCATCCTGGATGTCATCGTACCAGTAATATGCTTGATCGGTTGATGCAACGCATGGATCGACATCTTTTTAGTACCCAGTATTTTCATGGTTCGTCTGATACGGCAGAACTTAATATTAGAGGCTGGGCTCTGATTTATAATTTTACGCCGTCTAACCCGATGACGATAAAAAAGTACCAGGGTAAAAAATGTCCAGCAGACCGACTTAACGGCTTTGCCTATAGCGAGAATTGGTTGGAAAATCTATTGATTTCCGCTTCACTCAAGGATTTTAGGTGCCCCCCATAATCCGGTATAATCAGAAAA
>Ga0194056_10001422_pt1 | contig 13063 bp, 8 predicted proteins | sample SepL4413m_MetaG_FD_155458 | JGI IMG/M metagenome (GOLD analysis project Ga0194056, IMG submission 155458) | Anoxic zone freshwater microbial communities from boreal shield lake in IISD Experimental Lakes Area, Ontario, Canada - Sep2016-L442-13m | ecosystem: Environmental > Aquatic > Freshwater >...
GTATTTGTACGCATTCAGACAAAGCGGCGCCATCTACCAGCCCGTCTATCTGGGCGAGCGCACGGACATCCCGGCCAGCGAATGCACTACCGACCAGCTGAAATACAAGCCTCAGGCGGAAGCCGCCTGAAGACACAAGAACGCTTCGCTTCAAGACTCAAGACACAAGAGAAGAGTCGTTGGAACGGGCCTTTGCACCACCCAACGTCTCTTGAGTCTTCAAGTCTTGTGTCTTGCGTCTCTCTTTCGGCAAGGCACGCCAAGGTATGCCCGGTCACACGACACGCCCAGCGTGACCGGGGCAACACCGCCGCCATGGAGAATTTGTCCCCAATTGGAGACTCCATGGCGGCAACTGTGTTTGAAGCACTAAATCCCAAGCATGAAATCCGAAATGAAGGAACCGACCACCCCCATGAAGCAAGCCATCCCAGCCAACGGCACCGAACCGCTCAAGGCCGGCGACCGTGTCCAGATCATAGCCGAATGGCAGGATCCGGGTGATGCGCGTTACGAGCGCGTCGTCATTGAGGCACCCGCCGATAGCCTCAGGGTGCTCATCCGCACCCTCATCCCCGGATTCCTGATCCAACCCACCGAATGGATCGAGTCCGACAAGCTCGTCCTGCTAACCCCGCAAAAATAACATCGCGCATTCCACCAATTTTGAGGGACGCGGGCGCGGCGCATACAGCGTCCTAGCGACCACAAGGGTCCCGCCTGCCGCTTCCGGTATCATCCGGCTAACGGCTGGCATGCAGCCCGTAGCACATTGCACCGCGTCCCTCATACCCATCAACCCATCAACCCATTAACCACCCACTCCAACACACCCATGAAAACCACCATCAAGGACAACGTCCTCCACATCGAAATCCCGTTGCACGCCCCGCGTCCGTCCGCCACCGGCAAGACGCTCACGGTCGCCAGCAGCAACGGCAACAAACCCACGGAAGTCCAAATCAACGGCCTGCCCGTCATCGTCGGCGTCAACGCCTACATCAAGCCGGCCTAACGGTGAACCGTTCGGAGACGCAAGACTGCAAGACCCAAGACGCAAGATAAGAACCGATGGACCGTGCGCATGCACTTCTTCCTCAGCTCTTGTGTCTTCAAGTCTTGTGTCTTGCGTCTCCTATTCATCTAACATCCAAAATCAAACATCCAAAATTCAACATTCATGAACATCACCATCCCCGTCTCCGCCATCAAGGCCGCCCGCAAGCTCCTCACCCGGATTCACTTCGAGCGGCTCAAGTTGCCGGTTCTCACCCATGTGCTCGCCACCATTGATGCCGCCGGGCTCACCCTGGCCGTCAGCGATCTCGACCATTGGCTGGAAACCCGGCTGCCAGCCACCATCAACCCGTTCCCACCCGATAGCACGCGCTTCCTCATCCCCGCCGCCGCCCTCGCAGCCGCAGCCAGGGGCGACAATGGCAGCAGCGTGCAATTCGAGAGCCCGTCCACATCCGATCCAAACAAACCCGTGCTCAAGCTCACCGTCACCTGTGGCAAGATGCCGGTGGAAACCGTCTATCAACCCGAACCCGCATCCGGCTTCCCGGAGCGTCCAAGCATCCAAGGCCACATCACCACCGTGCCCAAGGAAACTTTGCTGGCCCTCCAGACGGTGGCGGGCTGTGCATCCACCGATGCCACCCGCTACGTCCTCAACGGCGTGTTGTTCTCGCCGGACGATGGCGGAACGCTGATTGCCACCAATGGCCGGCTACTGGCAGGCACCCCCGCGCGCGTCACCGGGCGGGAATTCATCCTGCCCAACGCCGCCGTGCATGTGCTTGGCTTCCCGGACTTCACCGGGCATGATGCTGCAATCCAACAACCTGACGCAGGCACCACCAATGCCCATGTTCAGATCCGCTCGGGGCCGCACACGCTTATCGCCAGGACCATCGAAGGGAACTACCCTAACTATAAGCAGGTGATACCCCGCGAGTTTGTGGCAGAGGCCACCATACCGGACGCCCACAAGGCGGCCCTCATCTCGTGGCTGCGTTCGCTGGATGGCAAGCGCAACTCCGTGCGTCTGACCTGGGACAAACCTGGCCACCTCACGTTGACACTCCGGGATTCCGATACCACTGACGCACTCATTCATGTACCCGTCAGCATCACGGGCCAGCCACCGGTGATTGCGTTTGCGCCGGGGTATCTGGCAGACGCCCTAACCATTGGTCCCACCCTGCGCCTCATCGACGGCATCAGCCCCGGTATGGCATCCAGTCCCTCCGGCAACTTCTGCGTGCTCATGCCACAACGCTGTGTCCCTGAAGACGCACCTGAAGTTGACGTCAAGCAAGCCAAGGCACCAGCCAAGGCAGCCTGAGACCCATCCAATAACCACCCAACCGCATCACCTGGCCGCCATGGACCCGACATCCGTGGCGGCCTGCTTGCTTTCCAATCCAAAAACATCACACCCGACAACATCATGAAACATCCATACCCCGCAGAAGCTGCCTGCCGGCTTCACACGGGCCGATGTGGTGGAATCCGCCTGGCACCTCGATCTACCCGGCACAAGACAACGTAGCGCCTTGTGGGGCGAATTGCTGGCAGCAGCCTACACCGGGCACCATGAAAATGATTCGGTGAAGCTGGCGCAGATGTCGCCGATGTTCACTGCTGGCGAGATCCATGCTGCGTTTGAGTACGCCCACCGTGAATGCGGCAAGCTCCCAGATGAGGGGCACGTGATTGATGCAGTATTGCGGTTACGTCCTGTAGGGTGCTCGATGGATGAGCAGCTTGCATGCCTTCGCGCCTGGGCGCTGACGCATGCCTGTGTTGCTGCATCGACCGTGGGCCACGCGGAGCCGTGACCCTGAATTGACGTTGACCCGCACCTGTCCGTCTCCATCTGGCGGGGGGCGGGCAGGCTGTGGGTTGCTTTTAGCTGGTGGGAAGTTGCAGGCTGTTGGGTGCCATGTGTGCAGCGGTGCTGTTGTGGGGCAACATCCGGGGGATCAAAGGGGGGAGAGCCCCCTTGCCAGTAGTTATCGGGGACCGATATTTGCGGCGGTAAATTACATCCGTTTAGACCTTTCCTTTTCGATTTTATCCAGAAGCCCGAGAGTTTGTTCAATCTCTGACTTCTGAAAGCGACTAATTATTGCCGATAACTCATCTTTGATGTAAGATCCAACACGGTCATCCAACACTCCGAGGCAGTTCTTGTGTTCAAAAAGTGCAAGTACGTCTTCAGCGGAATACCAGTTGTTCTTACGTTTGTCGAACACACTACGAAACTGAGCAGTAATCTCATCTCGCTCAACTGCCATGAAAATCTCCATTTCGGCAGATGCCAGCAGAATGGATGCACCGGAAAACCGATTTCCAGAATTATTGGACTTCGTTATCGAAAATCCATATTCATCAAAAAGGTTCGATAGGTATTTAAGGATAAATTTGAGAAGTTTAGTCATAATCATTATTTTCGCATGGACCATTTATTAACCCATTTGTAACCGAAGTTCTCCTTTAAGTATTGCACCTCCATATCGAGCGAAGTCCCCAATGGGATCTTGTTTTTAGGTGTCGAGAATATCATTTTATCACCCCTGCCACCGACAATATCAAGAAAATTGAGGTTTGCCGCTTTACCCTCAACTGGAGTCCATGCGGCTCCCAAGTCGAAGTAGCTGGAACCTTTGTATGTTCCAGTTGTCGCTTTTTGAATATAATTCATCTGGCCCGGTGGCGCTTGGAATCTCCCAAGAACAGTAATCCCGTTGTCCGTGATATTCGCTTCAGACAACGCTCTTATCTCGGGGCTTACCCCATTTGCGGCAAGGAGTGTCCCCGTTCGTGCTTCCACGTTGATCCCGGTCAATGCGGGACGCCCCAACGACATCCCGGTCGCTAGCAACTTGCTGATTTGGGCTACCTTGACCGCCCCGTTAAGTAAAAAGCCACCCGCTCCGACTGGCAGTACGATAGTCGCATAACCTGCCGCCAAATTTGGATCAGGAGAAGCACTCAAAGTCAGTGCCCTCACCGCCACATCAGGCATCAGACCCGGCTTCATGACGGGTTGTCCGGCGAGTTCCCCTTCCTCCCAGGTTGCCACACGCATGGAGGAATTCACTTGGTTTCGTATCAACTCCTCCGCCCGCTTGTAGTCATCCGGGCCGAATGGCTTGAATAAGCCAAAGTCACCGGCTTCTGGAAAGAAAGGTGCAAATTGGGATGGTGGAGCTATTGGCGATCTATTCACCTCTGAGACCAACATCAACAACCATTTTGCCCGTTGGATGTTGGCCTCTTCCTGGGTGTTTATCTGCCACATGCCCAACACATCCACGCCGTTCACCGGATCGTTGTGGCAATAAGCATAGAGATTCAGAGACTCATCTTCACCCAGAGGCTCGCGGTTTAGCCATTGGCCGCTGGCAGGGTCGTAATAACGACGGCCATAGTAGTAGAGGCCGGTTTCCTTATCATAATACTTGGTGGCGTAGCGGATCGGGTTGGCGTCCGCCATCGGTCCGCTGGCACTGATGAGTTCGCCAAATGGCCCATAGGTGTATTGGGCAACAAGGGTGCCCGCGCTGTCGGTTAGACCGACGACATGCCCGCTTCCATCATAAAGCGGATAGTAATCGACGGGCGCGGCCTGTCCCCGTGTTTCTCGAATGAGCAGAAGGCCACCGGCTCCACCAGCGCCTGACGCACCACCGGTGCCGCCGCCAATGTCCTCGCCCCAGACATACTTGCGGTCAAAGGTCTTCATGCCGAACTGGTTGGCATGGCGTTCGTAAATGAGGTTCCAGCCGTCCCAGATGAAGGTGACGTTATCCAGGGTTTCCTTTACCTGTTCGCCCCGGGTCGTCTTGTGGATGATGGTCTTCCTGAAACGCCTGCCCTCGGCATCGTAATCACAGGTCACGCGCCAGCCCTCGGGGGACTCGCTGTAGTTTTTGGTGGTGGCACTAACAAGCATGTTGCGACCGTCCCAGCCATAGTTCCACAAGGAGGAGGATTCACGGTTCCCATCGTCATCATAGGTGAACGATTCATTGGCGGGTGGCACCCAGGTATTGCCCGCTACCTCCGCGATGGCATCGTCGTTGGGCTCCTTGTCGCCCCCGCCTGTGACTACACCTCTGACAACCCAAGACACCCAGTTGCCATACTCTGCAGGCGAGGGCATGGGGCATGACCACCCAATGTTGGACGGCGTCATTTCAGTTTCGGTGTTCCCGACAGTGACAAAGACCGTGGCTGCAGGGAGATCTCCTGCGGCGGCGGCGGCGGAGATAGAGAGATGCTTCTGTTGGGAATGGGTCATCGCCACGAAGCGGTTGAGCGTATCCGAGGTATTGGCGGAAAAATCGGTGCGCCTGCCGATGCCATCGAAGGTGTAGGTGAAGCTGGCGAGCGTATTGGTGCCGGATGTGAGGATGGCGGTGTGGAGCTGGCCATGGGAGTCATAGGCATAAGTCCACTCCCCGGCGGCGACCGCGCATTTCAAACGGCGTCCCTGACTATCAAAGACCGTGCTCAGATCTTCCGGCGGGGTGGTTCCTCGGTAGTCATAGGTTAGACCCGAACTCACGCTGTTCTCCGCGCGGAGGACGCGGCCCGACGCGCCACGCATCCATGTCTGCGTGACGATGGGATCAAAGGTGCCGGTGGCGTTTCCCCAGCCCAATCCGGTGACACGTCCGGCCTCGCGGCCCATGACGATTTTCTTGTCACCGCTCGTCACGTCGGCAACCTCGTCGGATTCCGCGTTCTCCCCCGTGAACGTGTAACCCGCGGAGTGAATGAGGGTGTCTTTCGGATCGTAGAGGCTGAACCCTGTCTCCCTCCCCACCTCGTCATGCGAGGTAACCACCCGGTAACCGGCCAAGGCACCCAAGGTCCACTTGTTTTCCACCAGGCGCCCGTTGGTATGGGAGAGCTCGCGGGTGCCCGAATTGTCAGTGATGCCGTGGATCTGGCCCTCCAGGTCTTGGGAATACCCCTCTGTCACTGCAGGGAAGGTGATCTCTGGATAGGCATCGTCACCGCCCGAAGTAACCGACGGATAGTTTACCGTCTGCAGGTCCTTTGTGCCGTCGGGCCAATAGGCATATTCGCGCGCTCCGCCCCGTTGCAGCGTCGTGGATGCGAGCAGGCCACCGTGGTAATAGGAGGATGTGGTTCCACCTTCAACATATTCATGCGCCGTTTCAACACCCGCTGCATTGTAACGCAGGATGGTGGATGAACCTTCGATGGTGGGGGCGATGGTCTGTTTGAAGCCTCCGCCGTCCAGTATCAGGGTTCGCGTTTGCGCCACCTTGTCACCACCACTGTTGGAGGACTGCGTGCCGTCGATGCTGGCGGTGCGGTTGACGTCGTTGATTGTGAGGCTTTCCTTGCCGCCTGAGAACCCATGGGAAACCTGCACACTGCTATGGTCGGGGCCGGAGAAGGCGGTGAGCAGGCTGTTGCTGCCGAAGTCTGCCTTGGTGATGGCCCCGGCCTCATTCAGAGTCACGGATGCCAAATTCCCGTCAGCCCGCCACTCCGGGCTGAGCGTCGTTGTCCGCACGCCCGGTCCCCTCTTGGTTGTGGAGATGGGAAGCCCCAGATTATTGGCGGCAATGGTGTTATCCCAGCCTTTGCTGGAATGCGTGGTGACTGTATTGGCGCTGTAGTTTGGAGTGCGGGTGAGGGTTTCCTCGGAGCCGTTGAGGGTGATGGTTGCACCGCCGGTCGTGTGGTTGGTGATGGTTTTGATGACTTCGCGCAATCCGGTATTGTCGGTCACGGTCGGGGTCTTGGTCTTGGACACACAGGTTTGGAGGTTCCCGTCAACGATAGTGGTGATACTTAGCACGAAGCGGTCGCCTGCCTCCAGTTCGCCGCTCTGGTTTTTGTCCACACCGGCGCGGATGATGGCCCCATCATTGTTGTAGGGATCTGATTCCTGAACGGTGCGCCGACCCGAGGCTTCGAGGGTCAGGACGCGCTGGAGCAGCGAACCTGGTGCCGAATAAACGTATTCCGTGGTATCTACTCCGGTGCCCGTGGTGGACGGGGTTTCGATATATCTGACGCGTCCCCAGGCATCGGTCCGGGTAGCTTGATAAGCGGCGGCTTGTCCCGTGATCAGGGTCTTGGTTAGAAGGAGTCCATTCTCAACGGTGAGCGCATCCCCGGTGATCCCGCTGAAGGGCAACACGTTACCGACAGCGTTGGCAGCGTTGGTGGCGGTGAAGGCTCTGGTGGAAGCGCTGATCGTGGTGGAAGTGCCGGCCCCGGTGAGACTGTTGGAAGCGGCGATGGTGCGGGTGTCAGTGTCATAAGTGGCACCCCAGGCATCTGTCACACCGCCCACGGTCCGGTTGTCTGTTAGCAAGCGGCCCACTGCATCCACCCGGCGCGAGGCGTCTCCTGCAGTGGCGCCGGCACCCCAGGTTTCGTCGGCCCCCGTGCCACCGGCCAGATGGGTGATGCCGAACCCTATACCATTGTTGGTTCCAGCGGTCGCACGGTCGAACAGGTCGCGCGCGGTGACACTAACAGTCGCCCCCAGTGCGCTCGTCCATGTGGCCAGGTTCCGGTGGTCGTCGGCGTAAGACCATGATTCATTCAGGCCTGAAGGCGTGAGGGTGACGCTCGTCGGAGCCCCCCAATCCGTCTTGCCAGTTTGCGCCCAATCCTGCCTCTCCGTTTCCACCGAGCTTGTGCCGAAGAACCCCTTGGTGGATGCCGAGACGGGATAGCCGGAACCGTCGCGGCACATGGTCTGCCGGGTGCCGCGGACCACTGCGCTTCCGCTTTCGTCGGCAAACCGCCCACTCTCAGTGATCACCTCCAAACCCTTGTTCGCCGTTGGAAGCAGGGTGATCAGACTGCCCGTGTTGTTGGATGCGACGACCCGCCTCACTGCCCAGGGCATGGTTCCCGCCACCGCGTCCAATCCTCCGAAGTCAGTGCGGACACAGCTCACGGTCGAATCGATGTCCGTCACCAGTCCATTCGGTGCCGAGTAGGTTTTCACACTGTCGCCGCCAGCCGTGCTGCTGGCCCATTGCTCCCACGTTGTCCCCCAACGACTCCATATTTCGGTCCCAGGATCGGTCCCAGGATCTGTCATCAGGAACTTTTGGGTTTTGATGGTCTTGGTGTCTGACAGGGAGAGTTCCGCCTTCCACTGGCCTTTCCGGACCAAGGTGGGGATGCGCGGCAATCCACTTGGCATATAACCGCTGATGCCGCTCACTGGCAGCCACTTCTCCACCCGGTCCAACTCGCCTGTCACTTTGGTGACCCTCTTGACCTGCCCATTTTCCTCGGTGGTGCTCTCCCAAGACATGACTACATCTCCGCGCGTGTAGGATGCAGGCGTCTCGGGCCAGACATGACACGGGCCGGGCAGCCCCGTCACCGATCCGGCGGCAGCCCGGTCACGGGTGAGGGAAACGGTGTAGTTGGATGAGTACCAGTCCGTGTTGTCCCAAGGGTCCGTGTTGGCGTTGTCCCAGATTTCCCGCCACAGGATTTCCTGGCTGTTGGATGAATTGGTGAGCTTGAAATCCCAGTCACCAAAGTAGGTGTTCATGGCAGCCAGCGAGATGCTGAGATCGGTGCCGGCGCTGTCGTTGATCTTCAGGCTCTCGGGGCCGGAACCCAAACCCGTCAGGCTGTCTGGCGTGCTGATGGTCAGGGTGCGTAGCAATGCGAGCGCAGTGGTGTCCACCACAGCTCCTGGAGTCCGCTCAAAAGCACTCCCATCCATGCGATAGATCCTGATGATTTGTGAGAACGGACCGGTAACGATCACGTCGGCCAGCAGGTGCTTGCCAATCACCTGCCGGATGCGCGGCGCGTCCCATGCCGTAAAGAATGCATTCTGGTGGTCCCAACCGCATGCCTGGAACACGCTGTCGCCAGCCCGACAGGAAGGCAGTGGCCACAACCGCACGTCGGGATCGCGGGAGTTGCTGTAAACCACTTGGTAATCAGACTCCGCCCCCACAAACTGTAACGCAGGAACACAGTCGAAACGTCGCGCCTGAAAAGACAACCAATTGACCCCAAACCCCAGAGGTTGCAACAAATACGAGCCATACAATCTTGTCGACAACGAAGGCATCACCGCCAGCCAGGCGCTTGTCGTTCCGTCATCCAAACCGGGACCCAGATTGACTCCGAAGATCATTCCGGGCTGCGGGCGGGGCAGTGCCCTGCCGTCGGCAGCCGGCGGGGGCGTTACCCCGCGCAGGTTGGCCAGTGCGCTTGCGGCAGCGGACGCGTCGAGCCCCTTGGAGAAAGCCGGAATCAACAAACACACATAGTCACGGCTATAAACGGATAGGCTGCCTGGTTCTCCGCATCTCCAGTCGAAACCTATCTGATTGTACGAGCTATCCTTGGCAAACGTGAATCCGGCAGGCACAAAGGATGAAGCTCCTCCGTCAGTGGTAGGGGTCCAGCCACCTCCAATAGCGATGCCCGGGCCCGGCTGGGCTACGGAAACCGTCAAACCTGTGGAGTTGCTCCCCACCACGAGATATGTGCCGTCGCCGGCACTCTGTGGTGCGCTTCCCGTCCATGGGCTCCAAGCCACCCTGCCTAGGGCCGCGACCGCCCCTCCGCTCCAGCCTGCGGGAACTCCGGCCTCCACTGACGTAACCTGGTACCGCGTCACGGTCCACGACAGTGACTTCTCGACGGCTGAAGGGTGGTTTCCATCGGGTGTCTCTCCGTAGCTTGCGGTCAAACTGATCAAATCCGAGCCTCCGGAAGCAGGCCCCGTGGGAGTGACATCTGAACCAATGCCAATCGTTACCGGTTGCCAAGTCGGAGGTTCCACGACGGTCTCCCCGTCGAAGGTTAACAACTTGTCGTCGTCGGGATCGCTCGTGGGTGGATTATGCGTATCAGTCCACTCCTGGTGTCTGGAGAAGGAACCAACGGCAGTGGTCACCTGCCTGCTGGTTGAGGAGGCCGCAATTACGCGCAACCGACTCACATCCAGCGCGAGTTGGCGCAACACACTTCGATAGGTGGCTGGTTCTATCGGCCCGTAGGTATGGAACTCGACGCCGGTGAAGGGGTTGATCGCACCCACCTTGGTTCCCGCCGCTGCCAGCAGGTCAGCCGGTCTCACGTTCAGGAAGCGTGGGCAAAGATCCCGGAAATTCACCTCCGCTTGCGCCAGCAGCTTGATGCGGTCCTCAATACCCAGACCGGCCAAATACGCCTCGTCCGGAAACTTCTTCAAATTCTCATTATCCTCGGGAACGCCCACCCACTGGATGGGATTGGTGTATATGAGCATGTGTCGTTCCTGAATCGACGACAGCACAGCGCCGAGTCCTTGGGCCGCCACACTCCCACAGGCAAGCCCGAGGCACATCAGGGTCAGAAGTCGTTTGATCATGTTGAAAAGTCGTTGTCAGTCCCCTGTCACCACCACCGACAACTTGACCGCCGGATTGTCCTTGGCATTCGGGTTAGTACCCGCCGTTTGTTCGTGCACGTTGTTGAGGCCGTCCCCGTCCGGGTCGGCAGTCAGGTCCGCCACGAACGGGTTGAACCCGTTCATCACCTCAAACAGGTTGCTCATGCCATCTTTGTCGAAGTCCGAGTTTTCCGGACCCAGGTATGCCGGGTCTTCAGGGTCAATATCGGCGTAGTGGAGCCTGATGAAAAACTTGTCGGACGAGGATACGGCACCAAAACCCTTATCACCCTCGTCGGCTTCAATCACGGGTAAGTAATTCCATTGCAGCAGATCGACGCTCCACTGAATAAAATAGACCCGATTGAGCACGCCCATCCATTCAATGTTCCAAGTGCCGGATAGACCCGCCGTGAATGACACCTGCTGCTCGGATAACGAAACAGGCGTCAATGCCCCGGTGACGGCTACAAACATGCAACTTAATAAAAACGGGTGGCTCTTCATGGCTTGGCTCCTTTGGTGAGTGCGTTCATGCCTGCGGGTGAGGGTGTCTCCCGCTTCCAGAATTGAATGGTCACGTCCTTGGGCACCGGCGGATTGGCCAGCAGGTAGGTCTTGCGCGCCTCGTAGGCGACCTCCCTGGCCTGACAGGCTGCCGCCATGCGCGCGCCTTCCACCCGGTAGAGGTCGTGCATGCCCTGGAACATGTCCATGGATTCCTTATCGGTGGTATCACCCTCCGTAATGACGAAGGCCGGTCCGCTGGTTGCGAGGACAGGCAACGTGGGCGCAGGTGTTAATTCATCGCTGGTGCCATCCGTATATTCATCGCCAATGGCCATCATGAGCGAGTATTGGCGAAGTATTCCGTCGGATCCTTTCACCTGATAGGTGCCGACGCCGCAGAAATGATTGAAGTCAATGTTGGACCAACCGGCGATTTCCTCCCCGGTGCCAAACCCGCAGCGGACATACGTCCGGGCATGGTCATACACGGTGGCGGAGACAAAGATGAGCTGGAAGTCCGGGCCCGGCTCGCTCAATTCCGCCATGCCGTCCGCGACCGCCGACTCTTCCATGGGCGGTGTTATCAATGGCGGTGGCGGATCGGGCAGGCCGGGATCTTCCACCAACTGCACGGTGACGTTGATGGTGCCTTTCACTGCTGGCAGACCGATGATTTCAGGAGCCTCCGTGACCTGCCTGCGGCTGGTGAGAGTGCGCTTGACCTTGAATTGCAGGGGCTCGGGCAATGGGGCTGGCATCGCCGGTGTGCCATCGGCAATAAGGCCGGGTATTCCGGTGTCCAGCAATGGGAGGGGCTCATCGACGGGCTGAACCTGTGAGGAAGTCGCTGGTGCCTGCTGCGCCGCAAGCAAACCGTGACTGATGAGGAGGGTGCAGAGAATTCGCTGGAACATCGGCGTGAGGGGTATGGGTTGAAGCAGGATCTCTCCTAACCGATAACAGTCGGTTCCTATCATGGATTCCAGGAAACGGTCAACATTATCCCCGAGTCATCCTAAAAATGTTCCGTCGTGCCTTATGGCAGGCCGGGACCGACGGCTTCCATTGCCCCGCCCGCACCTATCACATCCCCCGGCTCGATTTCGATCTGGCGGCTAAAAGTGTCGATGGCGGTTTTGCCGACGGTCCGGGTGTCCATCAGCGAATAGCCGCCGATAAGGATGGGGCCGAGAATGGGCAGCCAGCGCGACAGGGACTTGCCGACGGTCTTCTGCGTGACTTGGATGCCAATACGCCTCAGGAGTTGCTGGATGACTCGCAGGCTGGCTTGTTTGACGATGACCCGTTCACCGGCCCGTGCCACCACATCGCGCACCAGCATGGCAGCACCATGGCGGAACAGGCAATAGACCATCATCTGCCGGTTGAGTTGCGCTGACTTGCCGAAGCAAGCGGCTACATCGGCGACCATCTGCTGCTGGATTTTCCAGACCCTGAGCAAATCGGGGATGACCGTGAGCAGCCCCAGCGGCCCCGGTGGCAGCGCCAGACCCGCCGACATTGCGCCGGCATTCAGCCCGGCAGTCCGCACGATCCTCTTGGCCCGATCCCTCGGGTTGGCGTTTGTGGGTTCTGCCGATTGTGGGATGCTGATGGCAAGGTCCTCAAGCACGCGCAGAAACGTTGCCTGAGCAGGCAGCGCAAGTGCCTCATTGGATTTTGGGTTTGGCGCGGGTGCTTTCATTTAGAACCTGCGCTTGCGGTTGCGTTCATCAATCTGTTCGTTGAGAGTGCAGAAATCATACAGCCAGCCGAGCCCCAACAAGCCACCGGTGAGCAGCCACAGGATGCCGGTGCCGATCTTGCCAATATAGAACCGGTGGATGCCGAGAAGCCCAAGAAATATCTGCAGGATCCACGCCACCGAATAATCGTAGCGCCCCGTGGCGTAACGGCGGTTGGCGTCCGCGTTCATGCCGGGAATGAGAAACGCGTCAATGATCCAGCCGATTCCAAGCAATCCGGCGGTAAGCAGCCAGATCAGGCCGGTAACAGGCTTGCCATAGTAAAAGCGATGCGCTCCGGTGAAACCGAAGATCCAGAACAAATAGCCGATGAGGGTGTTGTGGGTGGCCGCAGCCGGGGTGTTCATGCAGGATTCATAAT
>Ga0194056_10001424_pt1 | contig 13045 bp, 8 predicted proteins | sample SepL4413m_MetaG_FD_155458 | JGI IMG/M metagenome (GOLD analysis project Ga0194056, IMG submission 155458) | Anoxic zone freshwater microbial communities from boreal shield lake in IISD Experimental Lakes Area, Ontario, Canada - Sep2016-L442-13m | ecosystem: Environmental > Aquatic > Freshwater >...
GTTGGGCGCTGCCGGCTGGTCTTAGTGGCCGCTGGGGTTAGCCATCGCGTTGAGCGCCTGGAAGGCGGCCGAGTCGGCGGAGAGGCGAACCGCAACCTGCATCGGGTTGGCGTCCCAGCGGTAGACAACCTGAGAGGCGAAGCCCATGAGGTGACCGTCGGCGACCATGCGCTGGGCGAGGTAGACCCGGTCAGCGTCTGTGAGGTAGGTGTTCGTCAGGTCGCAGGGCTCGGTGGTGCTGGTGGCGCAACCGGGCGCGTTGTTGACGAGGTTCTGGTTGGTCTCGGTCTGCACCATGGGCAGCGAGGGCAGGCGGTGTGTGAAGCCTGCGGCTGATCCAGTAGCTCCGCGGGTGGTGACAACGTCGCCCTTGATTGCGTCGATCAGGCCGCTTGCCTCGTCCCACCAGCTGCTGGTGAGGGTGCTGAGCTGGTCGGTGGTCAGGCTGGCCGGCGCGGTGAGCGTGATGCCCTCGGAGTAGGAGTTGAAGGCGAGGTAGTCGACCGACGCGCTGGCGCTGTTGTCGAGAGCGTTGAGGTAGTCGTAGGTGAAGCGGGAGTTGACGCTGGCTGCAGAGCCGCGGTAGACGCCGCCGGTGGCGTAGCTGCCCGAGGCGAGCGACGAGGACATCACGGTGAAGTTACTGGTGGGGAACCCGGCGGTGAGGCTCTTGAGCACTGCGTCCTGCTTGGCGAGTGCGCGACCTGCGTCGGTACCGCTGGTCGCGGTGCCGTCAACCGAGGCGTCGATCTTCAGTGCAACGTTGAGTTCGTTGGAGGCCTGGAAGGAAGTCTCGAAGCGACCGGCGTAGTGGGCGTCAATGTAGGTCATGAGTGCCCTCGAGTACTTCGTGAAGGCGGTACGGGAGACTGACGTGGTGTCGGCGAACGCTGCGGACGAAGGAAGCATGTTGGCCGAGGTGTAGAAGCCGCCGGCGGGGGCCTTGCAGTACCACATGCCAGTCGTGGTGGTGGGTGCGTTTGCGGCAGGGGTTCCGTAGACCCAGGGGGCCGGGTGACCGACGACGACGATCACGCGGGCGACGCCATTGGCGGCTGCGTTGTCGAGGAGGGGGCCGTAGGCGGCAGCGAAGCGAGCGTCAAGGGCGGCACCGGTGATGTCGGCGGTGGGCTGCACGTCGCACCAGGTGGTCTGCGTGTCCCAGAGCCGAACGGTTCCGAGGGCGGAGGCGACCGGGAGGGTCGTCGATCCGTCGTAGCCAAGCGTGGGGTCGGTAGTGGCGGTAGTCGTGACTCCGGTGACCTTGGCCTCGGCCTGAGCCACAGCGGTGTTGGCGGCCGTGTCGGCTACGGAGGCGCTATTACTGGCGGCCGTGTATTCGGCCGGGGTGATCGTTCCGGCCCGCAGCGCGTTGTTGGCGGCTTCGCGGGCGGCCGAGGCAACGATGCTGGCGCGCACTGAGTTGGCGGCCGAGTGGGTGGTGGTGCGAGCGGCGGCAGCAGCCTTGAGTTCGCTGTTGACGCGGGTCGTGAGGGCTTTGGCCTCGGAAAGGCGCTTCGCCGCGACAACCTTCCTCGACAGGAAGGCGATGCGGGCGTTGGCGCGGGTGGCGTCGGCGGTGAGCTTGGTGCTCATGGTTGCCGGTAGGACGGGTAGGTCGGTCTTGGCGATGCGGTAGTGGGCGCTGGCAGTGCGAAGGCGGCTGCTGAGCAGGGTCTTAAGGGAGGCGGTGGCCTTCTTCTCTGCGGCGGTGGTGACGAACTTGGTGGTGCTCACAGAGGCGGTTGCGGTGCTCGCGTAGGCGGGGGTGGCAGCGACGGCCGGGGCGAGGACTGTGGCAGCGAGGGCAATGCCCACACCGGCCACGAGGCCCTTGATCCCAGTTGCTGTTGCGCTCATGCATTGTTAATCGGAGGCGCAGGACAGTGGTCTTGAGAAACCGACCCAATGGATGTAGTGGGGAAAAGGAAACTTTTCCGTTCGCGGATAGCCGCAGAAGGTTATGACAGTCCAAGTGCCTTAGTTATCAAGGACTTTGGTCCTATTGACTGACCTCGGACGCGTAAAAGCCCCTTGGATTGCTCCAAGGGGCCATTACGCCGAACGGGGGTACTTATCCCTTGGGCTCGATGTGCTTCGGCCGAGCCGGGTTGTGACCCGTGGCGGTGAAGAAGGCGGCACGTGCCGTTTCGACAGCTGCCTGGTAGCTGGTGCGAGCTGTTTCCTTGGCCGTTTTACGAGCGGCCTTGGCGGCAATCACCGTGGCGTCGTTGTCGTACGCGGTTTTGGCAGTGCTGACCGCGGCCTGGTAGGCGTCGATCGCAGCCTGATCCTTGGCGCTGTTCGTCCACGCGGTCCGAGCGGCAGTGAGAGCGTCACGGAAGGTCTGTCGCGGAGCTGCCGTGGCGGTCTTGAAGTCAGCATTTGCCGTCTTAATGGCAGCCTTGAACGTGGCGCGAGCGGTGGTGACCGCTTGACGGAAGGCCGTGGCAGCAGCGGCCTCGGTCGGGCTCAGGGTCGCAGTGTCGTAGGCGGTGTAAGCGGCATCAACTGCGGCCAGCCAGACAGTGCGGGCTGAGTCGATGGCGGCATCGCGGGTAACGAGCTGTGAGGTGACGGCGGCACCGAAGGCGTCCTTGGCCTCGCGAATCGAGACACGGAGCACGGCACGGTCGGGAATCGTCTTGCCGCTGGCCTCGAACGTGGCCTTCGCCGAGGCGATGGCAGCGTCACGGATGACCAGCGCCGCCGCCACGTCGACGTCATTGGTGAACGCGGTGCGGGCCGCGTCCTTGGCGGTGTGGAAGTTGTCGTTCGCGGTGCGAACCGCGGCCTTGAGAGCGTCGCGGGCAGCCTTGGTGGCCGGGTTACTGACACCGTGCCAGCCGTGGGGGCCTTCGTTGACGTGGGTCTTCGGCACGTCCTTGAACGGATCGTTGTGGTGGCCCTGAGCAAAGGCGGCGCCGGACATCGGCACGGCGAGCAGGGCGGCAAGCGCTGCGGTGGCCACAGCGATGGTGGTGCGGCGAGTGGTGGTACGCATCGGACCCTCCAGGGTTCATGTCTGCGGATGGGATCCGCTCTCGGTCTCTCACAGTTTCGGCGCGTCGCACAAGGTAATCAAGCCGAGGCACCGTGTTTCCAGCAAATCACCAGCATGATCACCGTCTCTTGAGGTGGTCTTCGCACGATTCACAGCAAGTGTCCGGTTATCGAACGAATTGCATGCGCCGATCGGGTGAGTAGCGGATACCGTCAGGAGCGTGATTCACGGCTACGCCCCAAGCGATGAAGAGCGCTGGGTGTCAGAGGACGTCAAATCGGCGTCGCGGTCAGCCTTTGCACGTGATCGAGCGCGGGTGTTGCATTCTGCGGGCTTGCGTCGCTTGGCCGCCAAGACCCAGGTGTTGGTCGCAGGCGAACTGGATTTTCCACGCACCCGCCTGACGCACACGCTCGAAGTGGCTCAGATCGGTCGTGAACTCGGTGTGGCCCTGGGCTGTGACCCTGATCTGGTCGACGTGGCCGGTCTCGCGCATGACCTCGGGCACCCTCCCTTTGGCCACAACGGCGAAGAAGCGCTCGACGGTATCTGTGCTGACATCGGCGGCTTCGAAGGCAATGCGCAGACCTTGCGAGTACTCACCCGACTCGAGGCCAAGGTAGTTGATTCGGCGGGCCGTAGCGTCGGGCTTAACCTCACGCGGGCAGCTCTCGACGCGTCGTGCAAATACCCGTGGCCCCGTCATTCCGCAACGCGCAAGTTTGGCGTTTACGAAGATGATCTGCCGGTTTTCGAATGGTTGCGGCAAGGGTCGATCGGAACGCGCAAGTGCATCGAGTCGCAGGTAATGGACTGGGCCGACGACGTGGCCTATTCGGTGCACGATCTTGAAGATGCGGTGGTGGGTGGTCACTTTGACCTGCGATCGTTTCATTCACCCACGGAAGTCGAGTCGCTTGTAGTTCTTGCGCACACGACGTACGCGCCCGATCTGCATCCCGATCGACTGCGTGAAGCGGCTCTGCGCGTTGCCTCACTTCCGTGGCTCCCTGCATCGTTCAGCGGATCGCACGCCGACCTTGTGGCACTCAAGAACCTCACGTCGCACTTGATCGGCCGGTTCTGTTCGGCTGCCGAAATGGCGACCCGCCAGCAGTTTCCTCAGTCGACCCTCACTCGATACGCGGCTGATCTTGTCGTTCCTGACGATGCGCGCTCGGAAGTGGCGATTCTCAAGGCCGTCACTGCGCGCCACGTGATGTTCCGTGATGGAGCGGGCACGCAGTACGCCGAGCAGCGCGCATTGCTTACCGGCCTCGTCACCGCGTTGCAGCAGTCGAAAGGTGCCGCGCTCGAGTCCTGGTTGCGGCCGACGTACGAAGCGGCAACCACCGAGGCGCAGAGGTTACGCGTGACCGTCGACCAGGTAGCGAGTTTGACCGACGTCAGTGCCGTGGTGTGGCACGAACGTCTCTGTAGTTGACGCTCAATTCGCAGCGACGATAGTGACCAGACGGTCGATCTCGTCGTCGGTCGTGAACACGTGCGGACTCACGCGCACCACGCCGGTCACATCGTGGTCGACGAAATCGCGCAGTGCCACTTCCGCAGGCGAGTAGCTGACGTTGACGTGTGCTGCGCGCAGCGCCGCGATGATCTGCAGCGGATCGCGATCCTCGCGGGTGAACGTGACGATGCCACTGCGCCGTGATCCGCGATCACGTACGATCACGCCGGGAATCTCGGCGAGCCGGGCGCGGGCGCCTTCAGCGACGGTGGTGATGCGGGTTTCGATTGCGGGAATCGTGAGGTCAAGCGCGTAGTCGACTGCGGCGCCGAGGCCGAGAAAGCCCGCATACGAACGCTCCCACGACTCGAACCGGGTAGCGGTGTCGACCATGGTGAAACGCTCACCGTCCTCGCCCGTTGCTGACCATGAGGCCGAGTTCAAGTCGAGTGGGAATGGTTCGAGAGTGGTGAGTGCGCGCTCTGAGAGTGCAAGGAAGCCGGTGCCGCGTGGACCACGTAGGAACTTGCGTCCGGTCGCCGACAGAAAATCGCAGCCGAGTTCGTTCATGTCGAGGGGTATCTGGCCCGCGGTCTGGCAGGCGTCGACCAAGAACCACGCGGGGGAGTTGGTGTGGCGTAGCGCGGCGCCCACTGCTGGCAGGTCGTTGATCAGTCCGTTCTGGCTGGGCGCGTGGGTGAGCGCCACCAGTGCGGTGCGCTCAGACAGCATGTGGGTGAGAGCCTCGACGTCGAGTGCGCCGTCAGGTCCGTCGGGCACGAAGCGCAACCCGATTCCGTGGCTTCGCTGCAGTTGTATCAACGGAAGCACATTGCTCGCGTACTCCGACGACGCGACGAGTACCTCTTTACCGTGATGCAGTTCGCCGGAGTTAACCAGCGACTGCAGGGCGCGATCCCACGCAGCGGTCGCCGATTCGGCAAAAGCAATCGAACTGCCGGAAGTTCTGAGTAGGCGGCCGATGGAGTCGCGGGTGCCGCTGATGCGCGAGTCGACCTCGGCATGTGCCTCGTAGCCGCCGATCTGTGCCTCAAGGCGCAGGTGCTCAATCATGGTGTCGGTCACGACGGTGGGCTGAAGGCCCGCGCCCGCATTGTTGAGGTGCATGACATGGGCGGTGCCAGGAGTGTCCGCGCGGAGGCGATCAATCTGGCTGGCGAGCGGGTCGGCAGTCATGCTCCCCATCGAACCAGCAAGCGGGTCAGGACGGGCGCATAGGATCGGCCTATGGCCCGCATTCGCGACGAAGACGTCGTCACCGTGCGCGAACGGGCACGTATTGACGATGTGGTGCGCGAGCATGTGGCCCTCAAACCCGCCGGCGGAGGCAGCCTCAAGGGGTTGTGTCCCTTCCATGAAGAGCGGTCGCCGTCATTCCATGTCACTCCTTCCAAGGGGTTCTACCACTGCTTTTCCTGCCAAGCCGGCGGCGATGTCATCACCTTCGTCAAGAACATCGAGCACCTCACCTTCGCCGAGGCCGTTGAGAAGTTGGCGGCGAAGTACAACGTGCAACTTCGCTACGAGGAGGGTTCAGTTGCTCCTGGGCGTCAGCAGGGGCAGCGCACGCGCCTGGTCGAGGCCAACAAAGTGGCGGCCGCGTTCTACGTCGAGCAGTTAGCCAAGCCCGAGGCTGAGATCGGTCGCCGATTCCTCACCGAGCGCGGCTTCGACTCGGCTGCGGCCATCACGTTCGGAGTGGGTTATGCGCCGAAGTCATGGGATGCGCTGACGTCGATGCTGCGCGCGAAGGGTTTCAGTGACGACGAACTGCTCGCCGCTGGATTAGTGAGCCAAGGAAACCGCGGGCCGTACGACCGATTCCGTGGCCGCTTGGTGTGGCCTATTCGCGATCTCGGCAGTGATGTCGTCGGTTTCGGCGCGCGCAAACTGCACGATGGCGATGAAGGGCCCAAGTACCTCAATACTCCTGAGACACCGCTTTATAAGAAGTCGCAGGTGCTCTACGGAATCGATCTTGCGCGCAAGGCGATTGCATCGTCACAGCGCGCGGTCATCGTCGAGGGCTACACCGACGTCATGGCGTGTCACATTGCCGGTGTTGAGGTCGCGGTTGCGACGTGCGGAACCGCGTTCGGTACCGACCACATTCGCTTGCTGCGTCGATTGCTGATGGATCAAGACGCGTTCAAGGGTGAAGTGGTCTTCACCTTCGATGGCGATGCGGCGGGCAGGCGCGCTGCGCTCAAGGCCTTCGACGACGACCAGAAGTTCGTCTCACAAACATTCGTCGCGGTTGAGCCCAACGGTCTTGACCCATGCGATCTGCGACTCGCGCACGGTGATGAAGCAGTGCGTGAACTTGTCGCGGCACGCATTCCTTTGTTCGAGTTTGCGATTCGATCGGCTTTGGCCGATGTTGACCTCAACACCGCTGAAGGTCGAGTGACCGGATTGCGTGAAGCGGCGCCGTTGGTCGCGCGCATTCGCGACCACGCGCTGCGACCCGAATACACGCGCATGCTCGCCGGGTGGCTGGGCATGGATGTCGATCCGGTGCGTGCTGCCGTAGCGTCGGCGTTGAAGAATCCGCCGCGGCCCGCGCCGGTCGTCGCGTCGAGATCGCCTGGAGGCGAGGCGCCGGTCGTGGCGGCACCGGTGCAGATGCGCCCCGACCCCAACAATCTCAACCACCATGTCGAACGAGAGGCTCTCAAGGCTGCGCTGCATCGTCCTGGAGTTGTGGGGCCGTGGTTCGACACGCTCGAGTCCGAGGCCTTCACGTTCCCTCCGCATGCCGGCGTTCACGCGGCAATCATCACCGCGGGCGGCGCGGTGGCGGGCGCCTCATTGGGCGAGCGCGGCTGGGTAGACGCGGTGTTGACTGCCAGCGAAGACGACGTGGCGCGCAGTTTGGTGACGGCGTTGGTGGTCGAGCCGCTGCGTTCTGAACGTGGCGAAACCGATGATATTGAAGACCGCTATGCCATCGGAATCGTGGCCCGATTGCTCGAACTTGACGCCATGCGCCGAGTTGCCGAAGTGAAGGGGAGGCTGCAGAGGGTGGATGCTGCTGCCGAGCCCGACGAGTACGAGCGGTTAACGCGCGACCTGTTTGCCCTCGAGGCGTACCGACGCGACCTGCGTACGCGTTCGACCGGCGAGGAGTAGCGCCGAGGCCGTTCCGAGTCACTCGGGTCGGGCTGGTAATCTCAAGGCCGTCGCCTTCGGGCGGCTTGTCATCCCGCGTAGCTCAATTGGCAGAGCTCCCGACTGTTAATCGGGCGGTTATTGGTTCGAGTCCAATCGCGGGAGCAAGTTCCACTTCTCAGGCGCCCCCGTGTGCGCCTTTCTCACGTCCACACATTCCCGCGAGTTCATCAGTTACGCGGGTTATCTGGCTCCTTTGAGCCGCGCAGGTGATGAACTCGCGCGACGTGAGGCGTGTCCGCACTACGGTTGAGCGAGAAGGTTCCGCGATGAGTCTCAAGGAGTCCGAAGTGACCACACCCGACCGCTCACACGCCATGGATCACGTGATCGTCGTGCTCTTCGAAAACCGATCACTCGACAACCTTCTGGGTCACCTCTACGGCCCCGACGACGGTAAGACGTTCGAGGGAGTGGTCGGCAAGGACCTCAGCAACCCCGTTCCGGAATGGGCTGAGCACCAGCCGCCCGACGGCAGCGGCCGCGTTGCGGTGTACATAGGCGACGACATGGATGCACCTAACCCGGACTCCGGCGAGGAGTACATGCACACGAACACGCAGGTGTTCGGCGTCTTAGATGAGCAGAATCGCTTCGCGGGTGGCGATGAATTCAAGCCTCCGTTCAATGCTCCGCCCGAAGGCGCGACTCCCACGATGGACGGATTCGTCACCGACTACATCTCCTTCCTCACCTGGGAAATGGGTCGCCAACCCACCCACGACGAGTACGCGCAGATCATGCAGTGCTACACCCCCGAGCAGGTTCCTGTGCTCAACGGATTGGCACGGGAGTTTGGCGTCTTCGACCACTGGTTCTGTGAAGTTCCGTCGCAGACGTTCATGAATCGCTCGTTCTGGACGGCCGCTACGTGCACACCGCTACCGACCGGTGGAACTGCGAACGCTCCGATCGGTCACTGGATTCACGACAACACCGCTGAGACGATCTTCAACCGCCTCGAGGCCCACGGTCGCACCTGGAAGGTCTACGTCGAGGGAGACACAGGAGCCTCGCTCACCGGCCTTATCCACTGGCCGCAATTGCATGAACGCTTCGCGACTCACTTCGTGCCGTTCAGCGAATTCGAGGAAGATGCCGCCTCGGGCAATCTCCCTGACTTCGCGATGATCGAGCCCAACCTGCTCGTCGGACACGGCGACTACCACCCCGCAGCAGGTGCCGCGCTCGTCAAGGGCATGCAATTGGAAGTCGACGTTCCCTCATCGATCCTGTCGGGAGAAGCTTTTCTGCAGCGACTGTTCGACGCTTACCACGGTATGCGCTCACCCGATGGCGCCAACGTCTGGAACACGACGCTGCTCATCGGTTGGGATGAGCCAGGCGGCACCTACGATCACGTTCCCCCCGGCCCTGTTCCTGCACCCGATAAGGAGGCGCCCGAGGGTCAGTACGGCTTCCGCTTTGATCGATCGGGATACCGCGTACCAGCGATCGTCGTCTCGCCGTGGGTTGAGTCTGGGGCGGTCTACAACGACGAGCACCGGCACACCTCACTTCTTGCGACCTTGTGCAAACTGTGGGACATCGGCGATGTGTTCACCGAGCGAGACAAGGCCGCCAAGCCCATCGACTACGTGTTCAGCCGCGAGACGCCGACCGACCCCGACACCTGGGGAGTTCCGCGAGCGAACCCTGTGCCCGAGTGGCAGATCAACTGGGAAGCCAACGATCGCACCCTGAGCAATCTGGGCAAGGTCGCCATCCCCGGCCTGATTAAGACGGCCAAGGACAAGGGATGGCCGCTGCCTCCGCAGTTGGAGGATCCCAACTTCCACCTCACCACGAATCTGGCGTTCCACGCCCAGCAGTTGCTGTTCAAGCGCATCTGGCCGCGGTTGGGTCCGCAGGGCGAGGACTTCGATCAGATCAAGGCAATCGTGACGCAGGATCTTGCGGACGCAGTCAAGCCCGAGGAATAGTGTGAGTCTGCTGGTTGATTGAGGCATTGAAGGTCATTACGGGGAAGCGGGCAACAGCATGGTCGATTACGAACAACGCAATGCAGCGATGGATTCGGTTCGCGCACGCCGAACGCGCCTCACGGCCATCTTCGCGGCCTCGGTCAGCGGATTCATGCTGCTCACGCTTGTCGGCGCGGGTAGTGCAGCAGCGTCGCCGGCTCGGCTCGACAAGTGGCAATCCCCCGCCGGGACGACAAAGTGCCGGTACGTCGCGGACGGCCACGGCCTGCACGGGAGGGGCACGTTGGAGTGCCTTGTAACTCAACGTGGCTGGCTTGTTCGCTGGAATGGGCGCTGGTCGACGGCGGGTGTTCGTATCACGAAGGCAACCGCGACTCAGAAGGCGCGATTTGCTGGCGCTCGGAAGGCCACCTATCGGTACTTTCCGTCACTGACTATGGGGCCACGTCGAAACTGGGGAGAGTGGGGTTCTAGCGGCAGTCCCGAGCCAGACGGACTTGCGAGCGCTTACTACTGTGCGGTCCACCGCGTCTATGGAAGTACGTGCACTACACGCGATGCTGACGACATGGTTGGTATCAACTTCAGGAGCGGAGTCGTGTCGATTTTCGTCGGCGGCGGAGCCAACGGCACTGATTCGTACACCTGGACAGGTTCCCGTTGGCGCTTCTCCAGTACTTAGAGGAAGCGTGATTCGAGTGCTGCGACTGATTGTGAGCCGTCGCACCTGAGGTTGCCGCAGTCGGGACACCGACGCACTCGAGCCTGAGGAATAGTGTGAGTCTGCCGGTTGATTGAGGCGATGACGGGGAAGGGGCCGCGTGCATCACATATCGACATCGGCAAAACGCTTGTTAGAGATCCCCGCGGTGTTGTTCGTTTTCTTCGCTGTGGTGATTCACAGCCTCGCGACCGAAGACCTGCAGCCGTAGGACGAGGCTCGCTACATGGCAACCGGGCTCGTGGGTCCATTGAGCCGCGAATTTGGGTTTTCGGATGGGCCGACGTACTCGGACATGTACTGGCTGCTCAGTCACGGATCGTCCGATCCGGTCGTTCTTTACCTTGCTGGCCGTGCAATGGCGGCACTCCTTCTTGTATTCGGGTTTGGCTGTCGGCGCGGCTGTTGTCGAATGCTGCCCTTGCGTGGGTGGCCGCCGCAACTATCGCAGCCTCGTTCGGACCATATGCGTGGCCAGGCGTTGCTGCACCGGCCACGGCGGCAGTCTTGGTAGCCATCGCATTATGTGTGCGTTTCCCCGGGCCGTTTTCGCTTGGCGCCGGAACTGGGTTGGTCTGGTTGGCCGCAGGTTCAAGGCCGGAATTGGTGTGGGCGGCGGTCATCGCCAGCTGCACCTCAGTCATCTATTGCGCATGGTGGTGGAGAGCACGGCACATTGGGCAGCGACGGAAGGCGATTTACGCTCTCGTGGTGGTCGCGGCCGGAACCGTAGTTGTGCCCGCCGCCCTCATCTTCATGCATGGTTCCCCGTTTGTTGATGGTGGGCGTTCCTGGGTCGCTTTCGCGCAGCACTTTTCCATACGAAACGCCGTGGGCGGCGAGAATCCGTGGCTTGATTCGGGGTTGGTTGTGGCGCGCAGTTTTCCCGGCGCCAGCAGCGTTCGAGAAGCCCTTCGGACAAGTCCCGGGGCATTTCTCGGTCACGTCGGTGCGAATCTGCGCGAAATCCCGTATTCGGTCATCCATCTCCTCGGCTCCTCCACAACGACCGTTCACCCTTATCGATTCATTGCTCCTGCGTTGTTCCTCTCGGTCGTAGGTGGGCTGGTCGTGGCCCTGATCGCAGGTAGGGGCCGACTTCGGGAGCAGTGGCGACACCTGCGGAACCGGCTGATCAGCAGGGATTCAATCGGCGCATGGGTGATTCTCGCTGTGTGCATCGCGACTGTGCTGGCTTCGATTTGCGTGATTTACCCGAGGGTGCGCTACCTTCTCATTCTGCAAGGGGGATTGGTGGTGCTTGTGGTTGCACTCCACAAGCACCTTGGGTCGCAACGATTCACTTCTGCAATTCCCGTGGCTGTGGCAATCGTGGGATTCACTGCCTTCTCGTTCGTGGTTGCCCAGGAAGTCCTTACGCGTGCGGTGCATCCTGCGCCCGTTGCGAGCGCCATTTCTCGTATGAATGCCGTGGATCAGGAGTGGCGGATTCTGGGCGACGGGAAAGCCATGGATGTGTATTTGCCGCGCATGACTGCGGTCATGAACGTGGTTCCGAAGCAAGGCGAGACCCTGTCGGACCTCTTGGACCGTGAACGCATCAATGTTGTCCTCAGAGAAAGCCAATCGGCTGCTCAGCCATGGGCCACCCTCCCGGAATTTCAAGACTTTGTGGCAAACCCGCAGCGATACGGGTTCACCTACGCGAGCGTGGGGTCAGATTTCCTCATCCGCCAAGGAGTCGGCTCGAATGACTGAGGAAATCCTCAGATACGAGTGCTGATTCCCCTCTTGAGGTGAATTCCGTCTTCCTTCGTACGTGCGGCTCAGTGTCATGCGGGTAACAGGACTCTGGAATTCGCGCCGCCAACCTGCTTACGATCGTGGCAACTCTCGGGAGGACACCATGGCTGCCGCATCAGGAGACCGAGCGCGTACGACGCGCACCATCACGCGGGCAAGCGCCGTGATCGGTTCGGCAGCTGTAGTGTCGGCGCTGATCGCGGCGCCGGCGTTCGCATCCGTCCCGCCCTCGACTGTTCTCGGGGTCAATGGGAACAGCAGTGTGATCGGCGGTGACGGTCGGTGGATGGCGTTCTCGACGACTGCCAAACTCGTGGCTTCAGACACTAATGGTCGGCGCGATGTGTATCTCAAGGATCTCAGCGCTGGCACCGTGCGCATCGTGTCCGACCCCGATGGGTCCGCGGGCGTGCGGCAAGCCAATGGTGAATCCGACCCACTCGCCCCCTACGATTCGTCGATCGGTATTTCGGTCGATGGTCAGTACGTGGTGTTTGGTAGTCGGGCGAGCAACCTTGTGGCGCATGACGCCAACGGCAAGATCGACGTCTTCCGGTGGAATCGTGCGAATGGCGCGATCGAATTGGTCTCGGCCAAGGTGGGCTTGCCCACGACGTCGTCCAATGGCAACAGTCAGCATCCGAAGGTGTCAGGCGACGGACGATACGTTTCCTTCCAGTCGTTTGCTTCGAACCTCGTGGCGCCACAGCCTGCTGGCGCGATGAATGGCCCGCAGATTCTGGTGCGTGACATGGTCACCAAGAAGTCGAAGTATGCATCGCTCGCGCCAGGGGGAGTGTTCCCCAACGGTGGCTCGAAGCATGCCGACATTTCGGCCGACGGGAAGTGGGTCGCATTCGATAGTGAGGCGAGCAATGTGGTGGCCGGTGACGCCAACGGAGTCGCCGACGTCTTCCGACGCGGGTTGGTTTCCAACGCAATCACTGTGG
>Ga0194056_10001425_pt1 | contig 13045 bp, 11 predicted proteins | sample SepL4413m_MetaG_FD_155458 | JGI IMG/M metagenome (GOLD analysis project Ga0194056, IMG submission 155458) | Anoxic zone freshwater microbial communities from boreal shield lake in IISD Experimental Lakes Area, Ontario, Canada - Sep2016-L442-13m | ecosystem: Environmental > Aquatic > Freshwater...
TTTCGTGCCGTCTCCAAAGTCGTCCGTATTGTGAGTCAAATACTCGTGCAATGAAATTTTTCCTGGAGTAATGCTATGTGTTGGATAGATTGGTTTTCTGGACGCATGGGGTTATGCGTCAGGGCTGGGTTAGATTACAGAGCAAGCTATCTAAATATGCCAATCCCACAACAGCTGATGAAATTGCCAGAAGACTAAATGAATTGGGATTTGATTTCAACACTGTTTTACCGAGCAGTCTTAATTAAAATTACTTAATAAAGAGGAGTTAAAATAATGCCCGAAAAAGACACAATTATTGAACATCTTCAACGGCAAGGTGTATCACGCCGTTCTTTTCTTAAATTCTGCACATTGGCCGCATCCAGCATGGCCTTGCCGCTCAGCTCCATCGCATTTATTTCTGATGCGTTGGCAGCATCCCCCAGACCTAAAGTTATCTGGCTATCGGCGCAGGAATGCACAGGATGCAGTGAAACCTTATTGCGGGCCTACGATCAGTATCCGGTAGAAAGACTACTTCTGGATATGATATCGCTTGATTATCACAATACCTTGATGGCACCTTCAGGTTCAGCGGCCGAAAAGTCGCGTCTTCAGTCCATAGCAGGCGGTGGCCATGTCGTGGTCATCGATGGATCTATTCCGCTTAAGGAAAACGGTGCATGGTCGGTTGTTGGCGGCCGGACTATCCTTGATGTTTTGCAAGAATCGGTGGTGGACGCAGGACTTGTACTTGCGGTCGGTAATTGCGCCGCCTTTGGCGGTTTGCCTGGCGCTTTTCCCAATCCTACCGATGCCCACGGCATCGACGATCTGATTAATAAGCAAAATAAATTATCCATCACAGCACCACTAATCAATATACCCGGATGCCCACCGATACCGGAAGTCCTCACAGGGGTTATCGTTAACTATATTCTCAGTGGCGGTCAGGCTCCCGCTTTAGATAGCTTAAAACGTCCTTTACCCTACTACGGAAGTGTAGTTCACGATAATTGTTCACGACTGGAGCACTTTCATAAAGGCCGGTTTGCCAAGAGTTTTGACGATGCAGGGGCACGGCAAGGCTATTGTTTATTGGAATTGGGCTGCAAGGGCACCCTTACCCACAATGCTTGCACGACGACAAAATGGAATAAGGGCACCAGTTTTCCAATGCATTCCGGACATGGCTGCATTGGCTGTTCCGAACCCAATTTCTGGGATCGTACAGGCGGCTTTTACAAAACCTTGTAGTCGCCATTAATTTAAAAATTAAAAATGTTAGCCTTAAATACATTAATAATTGAGGAATAATTATGAGTAAAGATGTTGTTAATCCAGTCACGGCCAATGACGACGATGATAATCGTTCACGTACCGTTGTTGTTGATCCGGTCACGCGCATTGAAGGGCATCTGCGAATTGAAGCGGAAACCGACAAGAATGGGGTTATTACCCGCGCCTCCAGTGCCGGAACCATGTTGCGCGGCATTGAAATTATTTTAAAGGATCGTGACCCACGTGATGCCTGGGCTTTCACGCAGCGCATTTGTGGTGTCTGTACCTCCTCACATGCCATCACCTCGGTGCGTGCCATAGAGGACGCGCTGCAATATAAAATTCCGGTAAATGCCCATATTATCCGTAATCTGATAGATGGCGCTCAATTTGTACATGATCATGTGGTGCATTTTTACCACCTGCATGCCTTGGATTGGGTAGATGTTGTTTCTGCGCTTGGTGCAGATCCTGCGATAACGGCAGGCTTGCAAAAATGTATCAGCCCCACCCGCCAAGTCAATAATACTACGGCCTATTTTAGCGGTGTCAAAACCAAGCTTAAAAATTTCGTTGATTCCGGTCAACTGGGTATTTTTAAAAATGGTTATTGGGGACACCCTGAATACAAGCTGCCGCCCGAGCTTAATTTATTGGCTTTTGCCCATTATCTTGAAGCACTGGCGTGGCAACGCAGTGTTGCCCGTTTACATGCCGTGTTTGGCGGCAAAAATCCGCATCCCAGTTTTGCCGTGGGCGGTATGCCTTGTGCGGTGAGTCTTGACGGAACGGGTAACCCAATAGATGGAAATACCCGAATAGACCAACAAGGGTTAACCTTGGTGGCTACCATCATCCAGGAAATGCGTGATTTTGTCGATCAGGTTTATGTACCCGACACGCTCGCCATTGCCGGTTATTACAAGGACTGGTTTACTAAAGGCGAAGGGGTTGGTAATTTTCTGACCTATGGGGATTTCCCGTTTACCGCAGGTCTTGCTCCCGATAGCGATAGCCTTGTCGACCCGAATAAATTATTTATTCCGCGTGGCGTCATTCTTGATAGAGACCTTTCTGTCGTACATCCTTTGGATATGAACGATCCGCAACAAGTCCAGGAATTGGTTAGCAGTTCCTGGTATGACTATAGCACAGGAAAAGATGCGCCTTTGCATCCATTCTCGGGAGAAACAACGCCCAATTACAGTGGGCCGGTACCGCCTTATGCGCATTTGGACGTAAACCAGTCTTATTCCTGGGTAAAATCGCCTCGCTGGAGAGGCAAAGCGATGGAAGTCGGGCCACTCGCTCATGTATTGATGCTTTACGCTAAAGGTCACGCCGGCACCCAAGCTTTGGTTGATAAAACCTTAACCGATCTTAAACTACCGCTTACTGCCTTGTATTCTACGATGGGCAGAACGGCGGCGCGGACGTTGGAAGCCAAAATTCTTGCTGACGAAATGGCCGTCTGGTTCGCTCAACTTCAGGATAATATAACCCATGGTTATTTGCGTACGCATAATCCCCAATACTTTGACCCTAAAACCTGGCCTGCACAAGCTAAAGGCGCGGGTTTTCTGGAGGCTCCCAGGGGCGCACTGGGACACTGGGTGGTCATCAATAACGGTAAAATTGCCAATTATCAAGCGGTGGTGCCCACGACGTGGAATGCCGGCCCCCGCACTTTTGTCGGCAGCACCGAAGTTTCCGGCCCTTATGAGGCAGCGCTAAAAGGCCATAAATTATTCAACCCTGAGCAGCCGCTTGAAATCCTTCGAACCATACACAGTTTCGACCCTTGCATGGGTTGTGCCGTGCATTTGATGGATGCCGACGGCAAAGAACTCATTCAAGTTAAGGTGCTGTAGCAGGATTCTTTAATTAATCAGCGTAATTAATTTTTATTATTGGAAATATACCATGTCAAATAAACGTTACCTGGGTGCGCTAATTACCACCTTTAGTCTACTCATTACAACAACGGCCCAAGCGCATACGCTAACTGCCGAAGCAATTTCCGGGTTAGCGGGAATGATGCACCCTTTGCTGGGTTTGGATCATTTGCTGGCCATGCTGGCGGTCGGTTTGTGGGCAGCACAACAGGGGGGTAGTCGCCTCTGGCAATTGCCGCTGGCCTTTTTGAGCATGATGCTGTTTGGCGCAGTACTTGGGCAAAGCGGATTTACACTGCCTTCAATAGAGTCGGGCATTGCCAGTTCATTACTTCTGTTGGGTCTAATGCTCATGCTTGCAATACGCTTGGCGATAGTGCCCAGTATGCTTATGGTTGGCTTGTTTGCGATGAGCCATGGTTATGCACATGGCACGGAAATGCCCCAAGCATTAACCCTGATTGATTATGCTGTAGGCTTTATGCTTGCCACTGCTGCCTTACATGGCTTGGGTATCGGCCTGGGTCTGTTTGCCCGTGGCGTGCACAACGAAAAGATATTACGTATCAGTGGCATCGCAATCAGTTTAACGGGAGCCTGGTTATGGACTTGAGGCTTCAGAAAAAAAGAGACCAGATAAGTCAAATGATCAATTGAATGGAGACTGAGATGCACAAACAAATTAGAGTCCTTTTACCGCAACTGCTATTAACGCTGGCTGCACTGACCGTTTATACGCCCAATAGCCATGCCTTTGGCAGTTATGGCAGCACTGTTAATGCTGCGTGTTTAACCTACAATGGTACACAACCCTATACGGGTGACTGTACCTTGTGCCACAACCCAACGGGTTCAAAACTTATAGGGAAAACTCTCCCTTTTTCCTGGTGGGCAAACCAACTGCAACTACCTACCCCGTTAAACAATTTTTGTCCTCCGCAAACTAACCCGTTACCGAATGGCGTTATTAGCACACCTGCCAATAACGCAACAATCAACATGGGCACGGTTGCTTTTACCGCGACAAGCACTTATCTTGGCACTAACCTGCCTTTAACTTATGCGTGGAATTTTGGCGGGGCGACTGCTAATTCAACGGTGCAAAATCCGTCAGTCGTTTTAAATAAGGCAGGGACTTTCACTGTCACTTTTACCGTCACTGACAGTAAAGGCTTTACTGATCCAACCCCTGCGACGATAACCCTTGTCGTCAAAGACCCCAACGCCAATCAGGCTCCTAACGGCACTATCACTAACCCGGCTGGTAATTCTTCTATCAACATCGGTACTACGCTTGGCTTTGCCGGCACAGGGATCGACCCTGACAATAACACGCCATTAACCTATGCGTGGAATTTTGGGGGCGGGACAGCTAACTCGACACTGCAAAATCCAACCGTTGCGTTCGCCACTGCCGGGATTTATAGCGTAACGTTAACGGTAACCGACAGCAAGGGTTTAAGTGACCCAACGCCAGATTTGCGGACTGTTACCGTCAGTACCGGTACAACGGCCTCATCCTGTACTGATCAAGACAAAGATAAGTTCAGTTCTGAAGGCGGTGTCTGTGGCCCGAAAGATTGTAATGATAACAATGCCGCCATCAATCTGGGAGCGATAGAAATATGCGCTGATAATATCGACAATGATTGCAATGCACTGGTTGATAAAGATGATCCGCACTGTAAAAGCGGAGATTGTGTCGCGCAGTTGCTGAATAAAATTGAAATCACTTCAGCTGCCTGGGAGCAAGACGATCGCAAGCTAACCGTCAATGGCCCCTGGACAACGGCAGGCGATACCATTAAATTGACTGATTCACTCACCGGTACAGTTGAGGGTACGACCCAAAGCACTAAGTCGGGATGGTCATTTAATTTAGAAGAAGTGGCAATAGCACCGTGCAGGATTCGTGTCGAAATTAACGGACGTTCCGGTGAGCGCGACGTGGCTTATGCCCCGTCAAATTGCAGTGGCAAACCGGCAGCCACCAATAAACTGCCAGTCGCAAACGCAGACAGTGCGGCAACGACACAAAATGTTCCTGTTAATATCGCGGTGCTTGCTAATGACACCGATCCGGATAAAGATACGTTAAGCATCATAGTATTCACCCAGCCTGAACATGGCAAGGTGACTCAAAACGGCCTAATCCTGGCTTATATGCCAACATCAGGCTATAGCGGCAATGATAGCTTCACCTATACCCTATCTGATGGTCATGGCGGCACTGCAAAAGCAACAGTCAGGGTCACTATACAGAAAGCAGTGTCAATTCCACCAATTAAGGTAGTCATTAATTCGGCTACGTGGAACAGTCGCGACAAGAAGTTGTTAGTGAGTGGTTCGGGTGGCGTAAAAAGTGCATCAGTGAAAATACTTAATGCAACTACCAAGGCCACTCTTGGAACGACAAGCTCGGAAGATAATGGAAAATGGGCAAAAACCATAGAAAAACCATCTATTGTCCCATGTAAAGTCCGCGTGGAAATTACCAAAAGCACGCAAATCGGATACACCGAGAAAGCGGTGGCAAATGCGCCCAAAACCTGCAAATAAGCATTACTGGATGTAGCTATCCGGCTTTTACTTTTTTAAGGGAAAACCGGATACTTTAAATGACTTTTTTGGCTACCAACTTAAGACGGGACAGATAACTTTCCGGGAACGCCGAACTGGGGCTTAGCGCTCCCGGAATCAACAGGCCGGTTTTATTTATCTGTCCCGCTTTAAATTGGTAGCTTTTTTTTAAGTAGCTTTTAAACCGCTTACAGATACAAAATGCGCTACTTAGCCGGTTTATTCAGCAACAACGCAGGGCTCATCTATAATATTTTAACCATTGCAAGCGTAAGTGTTCACCTCCCCCTTTGAAAAAGGGGGATTGAGGGGGATTTATCTAATAAAATCTCCCCTAACCCCTTTTTGTCAAAGAGGGGGACTGAATAGTTACTTGCAAGCAGGTTAAAAGCAAATTTCAACCGGATTCCATAAACCAAAAAGGCATAAATATATAACCAATGAATACGTTAGTGTTGGGACTGGGCAATACCTTACTGGGAGATGAAGGCGTAGGCGTTCATATTGTTCAACAAATGCAACAAGACAATGCGGGTATTGACAACATCACTTATTTGGATGGTGGAACGCTGAGTTTTACTCTGGCCGGTTATATCGAAGAAGCCGGCAATCTTATTATTATCGATGCTGCGCAGTTAAATAGTTCACCCGGCGTTATTAAGGTTTACGAAGATGAAGCCATGGATCAATTTGTTACCGGCAATCGCAATAAAAGCGTACATGAAGTAAATATTACTGATATTCTTTCCTTAGCCCATCTCACCGGTCACTTGCCGGAACGCAGGGCTTTAATAGGCATTCAACCCCAGTTAATTGATTGGGGAGACACGCTTAGCGAATCGGTTGCCCAAGCAATACCCCAAGTTTTTAAAATTACCCGTGACCTTATACTGCGCTGGGAACAGGAAAAAGAAGTCATTGCTTAATGATGCCGTAAAAGTTGCTAAACTAACGGTACTACGATAACTGGCTTGGTTCCGGTTATCGCCCTTTAATAATTAACCCCACTTTGGAGACAGGTTAATGTGTCTTGCCGTACCCATGCAGATTACCAAAATTGAAGGCTATAATGCGCATTGTGTTGCCAAAGGCATTGAGCGTGATGTCAGCTTGTTTTTATTGCAGGATGAAGCCATCAAGGTAGGTGATTACTTGTTGATTCATGTTGGTTATGCGATTCAAAAAATCAGTGTCGAGGAAGCCATGTCAACTTGGGAGCTACTCGATCAAATGTTGGCCGAGGACGAACTCAGTGCATGAACTCTCCTTGTGTGATGACCTGTTAGGCCAGGTCATTGCTATTGCCGAAAAACACAAGGCGCAATCCGTTGAAAGTATCACCGTGTCTATTGGTGCTTTAGCCGGCGTAGAGCCTCTCTTGCTTGAAAGCGCTTTTTCCCTGGTTAAAGCGGGTACGTTGGCAGAACAGGCACAATTGATTATGCAAACGGCACCGATCATCGTACTTTGCAGATTGTGTGGCACCCAATCCGAAGTTGCCGCCAATCGTTTGTTGTGTAATGCTTGCCAAAGTAACGAAACGACTTTGATAAGTGGTGATGAGCTTATTTTGGCCAGTCTCGCCCTCAACTGTCCCGATTAATGATGTCAGACATTTTTACTATTGAAGATAAAACAAACAAGAGGTAAATAGCATGTGTAATACCTGTGGTTGTAACATTACACCGGGCAACCGCCCGCTGGTTATGGCAGAAAAACCCAAAAACGGCGTGACGACCGTGTCTGTGTTGCAAAATTTGTTGTCGCAAAATAATCACCAAGCAGACCACAATCGCGCTCATTTTGATGCCAGTAAAGTGCTGGTGATTAATTTAATGTCTTCACCGGGTTCTGGTAAAACCGCCTTGCTTGAAGCGACTATAAAACGCCTGCGTGAGTCATTAAAAATCGCCGTCATCGAAGGCGATCTTGAAACCGAAAATGATACCAAACGGATTCAGGCACAAGGTGTACCGGCTTATCAGATCACTACCGGCACGGCTTGCCATTTGGACGCGCATCTGGTGCATAACGCCCTGCATCATCTGGCGCTGGATAACCTGGATTTGTTGTTTATTGAAAATGTGGGTAATCTGGTTTGTCCTGCCAGTTTTGATCTGGGACATCATCGCAATGTTGTGTTACTCTCAGTAACCGAAGGCGACGATAAACCTGCCAAATACCCCGTTATGTTTAGGGCGGCAGACTTGATGTTGATTAGTAAAACCGACTTGTTACCTTATCTGGATGATTTTTCGCCAAGCAATGCTGAACAGAATCTGCATAATCTTGCCAATACCTCGCCCGTTATTGAGTTTAGTTCGAAAAATGGCAGTGGTATGGATGAATGGATAGCTTGGTTACTGGCTGAAATAAAAGCCTATCAGGCTCTGCTGCTAAACCAACAAACACAGCGTCCCAAAATACAACAGGATGGGCAATTGCTCCATGCCCAACCGGGTAACACGAAGTTTTATCCTGTCAGTAATAAAACCGAACATCTTATTTAAATTTTTGCACCACGAAGGCAGATATTTTCACCACGAAGACACGAAGAGCACGAAGTTATATTTTTTTGTTTTTCTTCGTGCTCTTCGTGTCTTCGTGGTGAATTTTCTTAGAGTTTTTCGTGGACAAAACTTAACATTACTTGAGCCAATACTATGCCTATTGCCGCAAAACAATTACTGGAAAAAATTCGCGAACTGCCCCTGCCTGACAAAGTTCGGATCATGAATGTTTGCGGCGGGCATGAACGCTCTATTTCCCTGGCGGGATTACGCTCCGCCCTGCCCTCTACTATTGAATTAATTCCTGGCCCCGGTTGTCCGGTTTGTATCTGTCCTGAAGAAGATATTTATCAAGCCATACAAATCGCTATTCATGAAGACGTTGTGTTATTGGCCTTCGGTGATATGTTGCGCGTTCCGGTTAATGTCCCTAAAGCGGCTATTCGTACTTTGGAACAAGCTAAAGCTTCGGGTGCCGATATCCGCCCCATCGCCTCGCCAACCGAAGCCGTCAAAATTGCCACCGCTAATCCTGAAAAAACCGTGGTATTTTTTGTCGCCGGTTTTGAAACCACCTGCGCTCCAGTTGCGGCAATGCTTGCCGAAGGGATTCCTGATAATTTATTACTGTTAATGAGCGGCCGCTTAACCTGGCCCGCCGTTGCCATGCTGCTGGATTCTGACACACCGGCTTTTGATGCACTCATCGCACCCGGTCATGTCGCGACTATTATGGGTTCTGAGGAATGGCGATTTGTTGTCGATCAACATCATATTCCAGCGGCAGTGGCCGGATTTACCACTGAAAGTTTACTTGCCGCCACGTATTCGGTATTGCGGCAGCTGATTGAAAAAAAGGTGTTTCTTGATAATTGTTACACCCAAGTCGTTAAACCGGACGGCAATCTTATCGCTAAAAATATTTTAAGTGATGTATTTGATGTTGTTGATGCGCCTTGGCGAGGCATTGGCATTATTCCACAATCCGGTCTTGAATTATCCGCACAATACGCCGTACATAACGCCCGCTACCGTTTCCCTGTTTATGCAGAAGAAGCCCGAAAAAAAGCCGGTGCGATGCCGCCCGGTTGCGATTGTGCAAAAGTGGTATTAGGTAAAATAAAACCGAATGAATGCCGTTTATACGGAGAAGCCTGTGTTCCCAGAAATCCTGTAGGCCCCTGTATGGTGTCTGATGAAGGCGCTTGCCGTATCTGGTGGGCTTCAGGCATTATTTATTCACCACGAAGACACGAAGAACACGAAGAAAAACAAAAAATATAACTTCGTGTCTTCGTGGTGAAAATCTTTCGACTGAAACGTTTGAACAGGAAATTATCTATTGACCACTGACAACCCACAAGCCATACAAATCAAAGTAACCGGTAGAGTTCAAGGCGTTGGTTTTAGACCTTTTGTCAGCCGCTTGGCGCATCAACACCATTTATCAGGTTGGGTTCGTAATCGTGCAGGACAAGTTGAAATATGGGTACAAGGTACGCTTAAAAATCTGGATCTGTTTCAGCAACAATTAACAACCAACGCCCCGCCTTTAGCCAAACCTGATCAACCCCTATCGCAAACCGTTTGTCCGGTTAAACTGGATACTTTCTCTATACTGCCCAGTGTATCCGGTGATGTCAGCCAGGCGCATATTCCCCCTGATTATTTTATCTGCGATGATTGCTTGGCAGAGATGCACGATAAAACCCAGCGCCGTTACCGTTATCCGTTTATTAACTGCACCCAATGTGGCCCCCGCTACACCTTAATTGAACAATTGCCTTATGATCGCCCTAACACCAGCATGGCCGCTTTTCCGCTGTGTCCTGAGTGCCGTAAAGACTATGAAAATCCGCTAGACCGACGCTTTCACGCACAACCATTGGCCTGCCCCGCTTGCGGCCCGACGCTGGGTTTTCGTCAGCCAGGCATGGCTGATATTAACGATAACGAAGCCGCCCTTAAAGCCACAGTCGCGGCACTGCAAGCGGGCTTAATTGTGGCCGTTAAAGGTATCGGTGGTTATCATTTACTCTGTTCCGCAACCTCGGATACCGTCGTATTAAAATTACGCCAACGTAAACTTCGCCGCTTTAAACCTTTGGCGGTAATGTTGCCGTGGTCTGGCGCTGACGGCCTTGGTTATGTACGACACTACGCAGATGCTACGGCAACTGAAGTGGCACAATTAACTGATCCCAGTCGACCCATCGTACTGATAAAAAAGCGCCCCGGCAGCGATCTGGCTAAATCTGTAGCACCAGAAATGCACGAGTTAGGCATCATGCTGCCTTATAGTCCTCTACATCATTTATTACTGGAAAATTACGCAGCGCCTTTAATTGCGACTTCTGCCAACATCAGCGGTGAGCCGGTATTAACCGAACCCGATCAGGTTGAGGCGCGTTTGGGGCATATTGCTGATGCTTTTTTACATCATAACCGCCCGATACTAAGACCGGCCGATGACAGCGTCTACCGGGTCATTGCCGGTAAAGCGCAACCCCTACGCTTGGGTCGCGGCGTTGCACCCTTGGAGTTTAGCCTGCCTTTTACCTTGTCTAATCCGCTGTTGGCAGTGGGTGGTCATAAGAAAAATACCATCGCGCTGGCTTGGGACAAGCGCGTGATTATATCTCCCCATATCGGCGATTTTGGCTCACCCAGAAGCCAACGGGTATTTGAACAAACCATCGCTGATCTTACCCGACTATATGGCATTACCGTAAAACACTGTGTTTGTGATGCCCACCCGGATTATAGCGCCAGTCGCTGGGCAGAAAATTCCGGCTTAATCGTGCACAAAGTATTTCATCATCATGCCCATGCGTCTGCTTTAATCGCTGAACAGCCCTTAGCTGAATCCGCACTGGTATTTACTTGGGATGGCACCGGCTACGGAGAAGATGGCACCATTTGGGGTGGCGAAGGTTTATTCGGTAGGCCGGGAAACTGGCAACGGGTGAGTTCTTTTCGTTCTTTTCGGTTACCCGGTGGAGAAAAAGCAGGACGGGAACCTTGGCGCAGTGCCTTGGCTTTATGCTGGGAACACGGTCAAGAATGGCCCGAATGCCCGGCCGAAAGCGGCTTACTCAAGCAAGCCTGGCAAAAACAAATCAACAGCCCCTTATCCAGTTCAGTCGGTCGTTTGTTTGATGCCGCTGCCGCGCTAACCGGACTGGTGCAACAGGCCGATTATGAAGGCCATGCACCGGTGTGGCTGGAAGCAGTGAGCGGTGAACCAACCGATACAGGTATTGATTTACCTTTAAACGGTAATGCCGAGGGTTTATGGTTAAGCGACTGGTGTCCGCTTATATCGATGCTCCAGAATAAACAGTTAACCATCCCTGAGCGAAGCTGTTGTTTTCATGCCAGCTTGGCAATGGCTTTGCTTAAACAGGCTAAACAAATTCGCACTAAACATCATTTTACTGCGGTAGGTTTAACCGGTGGCGTATTTCAAAATCGCATATTGACAGAATACGCCAGCACTTTACTAAAAGCAGAAGGCTTCAAGGTTTATTTACCCAAACAAGTTCCCGGTAACGATGCCGGTATCAGTTTTGGGCAAATCATCGAAGTTGGAAGTCAATAGCGGTAGACCATTGGCACTTTCACAATAGAGTAGAATCGCGAATTTGGACACCTCTGCGGTAAATCGGCTATTTGCTAAGGCAACTCGCAATAAATAAGCACCCAATTTACCGTCGCCACACGCTTAACTTAATGGCAGTGACGTACCCGACACCTTGTCAGTCTGAGCATAAAAATCATCATTTGATCAGATGAAATGCTTTATCCGCTGGCAACTTGCTCCATCACTTTTTACGCTTGATTATTCAGCCAATCATCAAACATCATTAGCCCCATCTATCTTCATTTATCTTATTTTTTATAATTGTATCACAACATGACCCAATCAGGATGCCAGTGACAATTAGTGCTTATGTAGACTTTCAGATAAATAATTTCCAAGTACAGTCCAGAGCAGCACTAACTTTTCAGGTTTGTAGAGTAGAAAAATGAAACTTTAATTTATTAAAGTTCATAGACTTCGCGTGGTCAAGTTTTCGGTTTTTAAAAATAACTGGAATTTCATGATCATTAAACTTTGCCTTTCACTTTTGAAGTGTCGGCAATCAGTGCGCTCATTTCCGGCTTTTTTAGGAAAAAATTATGGCTCAACGAGTAAATAACTTTAGGAGGTAAGATCACAGCTCAGCTCAATAAATACAAGCTTTGCAGATTGTATGGTTTTATTCAGTTGCGGTTTTTAGGATTATTTTTATAAACTGACTTTTAATGTTAGTGTAAATTTTTTAAATTGCGAGTACGATGTGATTTGTGATGAATTAGTTTAAGAAAAATTAAATCACCTGATGTTTTTTCGTCTAAAGACGTAGCTAATGCATTGCAACCAAAAATTGATATTTGTTCAAAACTCTCTAGTAATTATTCAGCCCCCTCTTTGAAAAATAGAGGTAGGAGGGCACTAGATAAATCCACCTCAATCCCCGTTTTTAAAAAAAAGGGGGAGGGAACAATTACACTCTTTAAAGAATTTTCGGACAATCAAATATTTTTTTAAATATTATTTGGAGATTGATGTCATGAGTACCAAATCAAGAATTGTAAGAACTTTTTTATTTCTTATGTTTTTCGGGCAGCCCTGACGCATAACCCCATGCGTCCAGAAAACCAATCTATCCAACACATAGCATTACTCCAGGAAAAATTTCATTGCACGAGTATTTGACTCACAATACGGACGACTTTGGAGACGGCACGAAA
>Ga0194056_10001426_pt1 | contig 13040 bp, 10 predicted proteins | sample SepL4413m_MetaG_FD_155458 | JGI IMG/M metagenome (GOLD analysis project Ga0194056, IMG submission 155458) | Anoxic zone freshwater microbial communities from boreal shield lake in IISD Experimental Lakes Area, Ontario, Canada - Sep2016-L442-13m | ecosystem: Environmental > Aquatic > Freshwater...
GCTATACGTTGATACTATGAAACACGAATACGAAGAGAGAAATCTTTTTATAGAAACATACTCTGCCGATGATTTAAAGGTGGACGAATCGAGATGCGGAATAAAAGGCTCGCCGACAAAAGTTCACAAGGTTGAATCTGTTGTGCTTTCAGGCGGAAGCAAGGAACTGATAGAGCCTACAAGAGACGGAATGGGAATATTAATCGATAAACTTCTGGAAGACAGAATTTTTTAATTTTTCAAAAGAATTTTAAAGTATATATAAATGCATAAAAATGAAGTATGGGTTTTCGTTGAACAGAGAAACGGCAAGCCCGCTGATGTAAGTTTTGAACTCTTAAGCAAAGGCAGAAAACTCGCAGACAGTATGAAGGGTGTTCTGAAGGCAATCGTTATCGGCCACGACGTAAAAGGCATCGCAACCGAAACGTTCAAGTACGGCGCCAACGAAGCAATACTCGTTGACCATCCTGATTTAAAACTTTTCAGGACAATGCCATACACACGCATAATGAACGACCTTATTAAACAGCACAATCCGAGGATAATTCTTTTCGGTGCTACTGTTTACGGACGTGACCTTGCTCCGCGCGTTGCTTCAAACACAAAGAGCGGCTTAACAGCAGACTGTACTGATTTAAAGATTTCTGACGTGAAGTATCTCGGAAAAGATTATCCGCAGCTGCTTCTGCAAATCAGACCTGCATTCGGCGGTAACATCGTTGCAACAATCATTACTCCAGATGTACACGTACAGATGGCAACAGTCCGCGAAGGTGTTATGGAAATGCATCCGTGCGAAAAACCTTTCCCTGTAAAGATAACGGAAGTTGCTTACAAACCTATTGACATAGACGGAATACTTGAAGTTATAGAACAGCACGTAGAAGAAAGCAAAGTGAACCTTAAAGGTGCACCGATAATCGTCGCAGGCGGATACGGACTCGGCTCGAAAGAAAACTTCAAACTTCTTCACGACCTTGCACACGTAATAGGCGGCGAAGTTGCAGGAAGCCGTGCAGCAGTTGACGCAGGATTTATAGGTTCGGAAAGACAGGTCGGACAGACGGGCGTAACCGTAAGACCAAAGCTTTACATTGCAGTAGGAATTTCAGGTGCAATTCAGCATCGTGCAGGAATGCAGGAAGCAAAGAAAATTATCGCAATAAACACTGACCCTGATGCACCGATATTCGGAGTTTCGCATTACGGAATAGTGGGCGATGCAGCACAGGTGATACCTTTACTGATAGAAACATACAAAAACAAACTGAAATAAAATTAAAAGTTAAACTATAATGCCAAATTTTTTCACAGATAACAGCGACTTACTCTTTCAGTTCGACAACCTTGAATACCGCAAGGTTGTTGATATGGCTGAAGACAACTATGAATTTTCGAAGGAGTTCAATCACGCTCCCGTAAATTATGAAGATGCCATGGAAAACTATCGCAAGGTACTCGAAATGACGGGTGACCTTTGCGGTAACTTTATCGCAGACCGTGCCACTGATGTCGATATTGAAGGTGCACAGTTTGATAACGGCAAGGTTGAATACGCAAAAGGAACACAACTTAACATTAAAGAACTTACAAAGGCAGATTTAATGGGACTTGTTCTTCCGCATAAATTCGGCGGACTGAACTTTCCTCTTACTATATACATGATGGCAACAGAAATGGTTGCACGTGCCGATGCATCGCTGATGAATATTTTCGGACTGCAGGATATTGCAGAGATGATTGAGAAGTACGGAACAGAAGAACAAAAGGAGAAATACATTCCCGGATTCTGCACGGGCAAGTACACTGGTGCAATGTCTTTAACAGAACCTGATGCAGGTTCAGATTTACAGGCAGTAAAACTTGTTGCTTATCAGGATGAAAGCGGAAAATGGTTCTTACGCGGAGTGAAGAGATTTATCACAAACGGAAATGCACACGTACACTTAGTACTTGCACGTTCAGAAGCAGGAACAAAAGACGGCAGGGGACTGAGTATGTTTGCATGCTTTGCGGATGAAACAGTAGTAGTAAGACGTATCGAGCATAAACTTGGTATTCACGGTTCACCAACATGCGAACTTCAGTTTAACGACACACCTGCAGAACTCGTAGGACAAAGGAAATTCGGACTTATAAAATATGTATTTGATTTAATGTACAGGGCAAGAATGGGAGTCTCTGCACAGGCGCTTGGAATATCACAGGCAGCATACGAAGAAGCACTTATGTATGCAAAGGACAGAGTACAGTTTGGAAAGGCAATCTATAACATTCCTGCAGTCGCGAATATTTTAATCGATATGAGAGTAATGCTCGAATACAACCGTTCGCTGCTTTATGCAACAGGAATGTATGTTGATTACAAAGAAAAGACAGATTACGTGATTGCAAAACTAAAGAAAGAAGGAAAACCCGTAACCGAGTTAACCGAAGACTTAAAGTATTATACTAAAGTAGCAAACTTATTAACACCTATAACAAAGTACTTCCTTACAGAATGTGCTAACAAGATAACATACGATTCACTGCAGATACACGGCGGTACAGGGTATATGCGCGAGTTCAGGATTGAGCGTCTTGCACGTGATGCCAGAATCACAAACATATACGAGGGTACATCGCAGCTTCAGATAGTTGCTGCAATCAGCGGTGTTATAAACGATATACTTAAGGATTTATTCAACGGGAAAGAAAAGAAACAGTACCCGGGCGGACTTGACAGACTTGCAGGTTTCCTCAGGGAAATCCGCGGAATATTCTACGATTGTCTGAAGTATGTTGTGGATAAGAAAGACAATGCATTCCAGGACGTAGCCGCAAAGGACCTTGTTGAACTGTATTCATATCTTTACATCGGTTACTTACTGCTGGACGAAGCAGAAAAGAACGACAAGAAGATTTTCATAGCAAACAGATATATAATAACTTCTCTTGCAAACGCAAAGAAGAATGCTGATACAATCAAGAACGAACTGTTCTCTGACTTGCTTCATGCAGATAAAATACTTGTATAAATTATTCAGACACGGAGGATTTAAAACATGTTCTATTACAGAATATTTGACGATAAAGAAGAACTTAACTTTTTCAAGAGTTCTTTAGAGTACCCGAAGATAGCAGAATATATGAAGGAGTTTGAAAAAACTCACAGTGAATATTGTAACTCTGATTTCATCTGTTTCCTTAAAGAGAAGGACAAAGAAGCAGAACTAATAGACGTTACCAATATTTATTATTAATTTTAACAGGGTTATTCATTGCTTCCCTTAATCTGCGGGAATAACCCTTTAAGAAGTATTTAACCTTAAAATATTATTAATGTGTTAAACTTCGTTCCCTCACATACGATAGATTTTGAACAGCTCTGGACGCTTATCTCCACGCGTAACAAGTGGTTTATAAATGTACGATATTTTGTTGTTGCGGCGTTTGCCTTGTTTGTTCTGGTGATGCAGCATCTCTTTAAAATCAATTTCACTTACGAACAGTTATGGGCTTTTACAGTTATAGCTGCCGCAATATTCTTTGTTAACATTATTTACAATTACGTCGATCTCTCAGGTTTTGTTAAAAATGATTCTGAAGGGTTTAACCAGCTGCATTTTGCGTTTAACCAGATAATAGTTGACCTTCTTGCTATTGCTCTGCTTACTTATTATACCGGAGGTATTGAGAGTCCATTCTATCTGTTCTTTGTTTTTCATATGATTATCGGAAGCATGATTCTTCCTAACTATGTTGTATACAGTCTTTCGGGAATTATCATTTCGTATATGGGTGTTCTGTCTTACCTGGAATTCAACGGGCTTCTTGCACACTTTACTTTTGGTAACCTTCTTGCTGCTCCTTTATACACTAACCCAAGGTACATCGTGATTTTTGTTACAGCATTCACGATAATGATGCTCGTTAGTGTCTTTCTTGCAAACAACATATCCCGTGCTCACTTTCTCAGGTCACAGCAGTTAAAACTTACGCTTAACAGACTGAAGAATGCCGAAAAGACAAAGATGAAATACACCATGGGAATCGTTCACGAGATTAAAAGCCCTATCGTCGGAGCACAGTCAAACCTTGACCTTGTCCTTAAAGGATTTACGGGGGAAGTTAATACTGCCTCACAGGAAAAGATTAAACGTGCAAGAATCAGGACTGATGAAGCAATCGCAATCATTAACGATATACTTAAAATTTCAAAGCTGAAACTGCTTGAAAGCCTGAATAAGGAAGAAGTGAATATTGTAAAGTTCGTTGAAGATACATTCGCTAAAAAAGATTCGCAGATTCTTTCTATGGAAGTATCGACTAAGATAGCCGATAAGAGAAAAGATAAACTTCCTGTCAGTATAGACCCTGCCTTATTCGAACTCGTATTCTCAAACCTGATAGGCAATTCCATAAAATACAATACACCAGGCGGAAACATAGAAGTAATAATCGGTAACAATGAAAACGGCGAAGTCGAGATAATTGTTGCGGATGACGGAATGGGGATTCCCGATGATGATAAGCATAAAATGTTCCAGGATTTCTACCGTTCATCAAACGCAAAGCAGAAAGGCATTGAAGGAACAGGGCTTGGATTATCGGTGGTGAAGGAAATTATTGAACAGCACGACGGAACGATAACATTTAACAGTCCATCAAGACTTACTAAAGAAGGAAGAAGAGGAACAGAGTTTATACTAACGCTTCCGGCAGTTTAGAAAAAGAACTTTATCGCTATTCCAGCTGCCGCACTCAATATAATCAGGTAATACGGTTTTAACTTTGTGTAGAACAATATTCCGATTCCGGAAAGGAACATTCCGTATGTCCAGTAATCAACGAGTGCATCCTTGGAAAGAAAGTATGCAGTTGTAATGATTGCACCTATTGCTGCAGCATTGGCACCTCTGATGGCTGCCTTTAAGTAGAAATTATCTTTCACCTTTTCAATTACCTGTGCGAGTATAAGTACTATTATAAACGTCGGAAGGAATACTGATACCGTAGCAACTATAGAACCCGGTATTCCCGATACCATATATCCGATGAATGTTGAAGTTATCACAACAGGTCCGGGCGTTATCTGTCCGAATGCTATTCCGTCTATGAATTCCTTTGCAGTAAGCCAGTGGAATTTCTCAACCACGTCGTGCCTTAATACTCCTATAATCACAAAGCCGCTTCCGTATGTTAATGCACCTGCTTTCATAAACACAAGTGCAATATCCAGAAGTTTATTGTTCACGTAATCGATAAATTGATTCAATATCACAGGAACATAATTTATCGCAGAAAGAATAGCCGTCAAAGCAAACACAGATATGGAATTTACTTTATCACTCTTAAACTTTTCTTTCAAAGTGTAATACACCAGTGCTATGAATGCAAAGGAGAGTATTAAGATGAGTATGTGTATCTTGAAAAATACTGAGACTGCTATTGCAGAGAAGAAAAGTACGTATTGGAATATATCTTTTGTGAATACAGTTCTTGTTAGGTTGAATCCTGAATAAAATATAATTGATATTATTATGGGACCGATTCCGTAAAGTCCCCATACAATATAGCTTATGTCGCTAAACTCTTTATAGAAGATTGAAAAAATAAGTACGATTAAGAACGAAGGAAGTACGAGACCAAGTAATGTTAGCACCGCTGCCCAGAATCCTTTTTTAAAATAAGCAAAGTAAACTGCTACCTGAAATGCTAAAGGACCAGGGGCTATTTGAGCATAACCGAAGTAATTCTTAAACTCTTCAAGCGTCATCCATTTTTTTTTAATAACCAAATCACGTCTCATATACTCTATAAAGGCAAACGGGCCTCCAAAGCCCGTTATGCCAAGATATAAAAAGTATCTGAAAATTTGAAAGTTTGTTATCACTTGCTATGCAAACGAATTTATCTCTTTTGCTATATCGATATCTTTTTGAGTTATGCCGCCTGCCGTGTGCGTCGAAAATGCAACTTCCACTTCAGAGTATTTCACTGTCATATAATCGGGATGATGGTCGAACTGCTGGCAGACTGCACCAATCATCGAAACAAGTCCCATCGTTGCAGGGAAACCTTTTGTCTTAAAAGTTTTCCTGATTGAATTTCCGTCAACGAACCATCCGCTGATTTCTTTTATCTTTTCGAACACTACGTCAGGATTCATCTTTTCCATATTGTCTTATGCTGAGTAACCTGCTTCGCCGTCGAAGTTGTACAGGTTTTCGGTCTTAATGAAATCAAAACCACTCTCTCTGATTTTGCTTAAAAGATTAATGATGTCGTCATGATGAATAACTCTTCCTTTTTCTGTGCTGAAATATCTGCATCTCCACTGGTCTGCACAGTTAATGTCAGGCGAACCGTTCGGATAAACTGTTACTCCGCGGTTACTGATTACCTGTAATGCTAAAGTATCTGTCTTCAGTCTGCTGAGCATATTTCCTAAATCGTCAGGTGAGCCGTTGTTCCAGTCGAGGAATACGTCTACGCCGACTAAATCTTTTCTTTCTGTCGCACCGGCTTTTTCTTTTACTGATTCGATTTTATGTGCAGGCTCTGATGAGTATTCAACAACTTTCAAAGTTGAAGGTACCTGTCCGAGTCTTTCGATTACTGCGTCTGCAAATTCTTTTGTGCCTACAGGCGGAGTATTATGAACTTCGTCTTTAATGTCATAAGTGTGAACACCGTCTTCTAAAGTCTTTAACCATGCGTTATGCACTTTCGATGCTATTGCAGGCTGACCGATGTGAACAAGCATCATCACTGCTCCGAGGAGTAATGCAGATGGGTTTGCTGAATTCTGTCCTGCTCTTCTTGGCGCTGAACCGTGAATCGCTTCGAACATCGCAAACTTGTCGCCGATGTTTGCAGAGCCGCCAAGACCAACCGAACCTGTCATCTGTGCAGTAACGTCCGAAAGTATATCTCCGTAAAGGTTTTCCATTACGAGAACGTCGAACGACTCAGGCGATGTTGCAAGCTTTGCCGCACCGATATCAACAATCCATAATTCTTTTTCTATGGTAGGATATTCTACACCGATTTCATCGAAAACCTTGTGGAACAATCCGTCTGTGATTTTCATTATGTTATCTTTCACAAAGCACGTAACTTTCTTTCTGTTGTTGTTCAGTGCATATTCAAAAGCATACCTAACAATCTTTTCTGTTCCAGGTCTTGAAATAATTTTCAGTGCCTGTGTTACCTGTTTCGACTGTCTGTATTCGATACCTGCATAAAGGTCTTCTTCATTTTCCCTAACGATAACTAAATCCATTACAGGATGCTTTGTTCTGATAAACGGAGCGTAAGAAACGCAAGGTCTGATGTTTGCGTACAAGCCGAACATCTTTCTTGTAGTAACGTTTAAACTTTTGAAACCTCCGCCCTGAGGAGTTGTGATAGGTGCTTTAAGAAAAACTTTTGTTCTTCTTAAAGAATCCCACGATTCGGGAGCAATACCAGTATTGTTACCCGCTAAATAAACTTTCTCTCCTACTTCAATAGTTTCAATTTCCAGTTCAGCTCCTGCTGCCAGAATTATTTTTAAAGTAGCCTCCATAATTTCGGGACCGATTCCGTCTCCGTGTGCGACTGTAATTGGTGTTTTAGCCATTTTTTAACCTTTCAAATATATTTTATTATTTCAAATTACTAATTAGTGTATAGAAAATAAACATTAAACGTGATATACAAAAGAATGAATCTTAAGATTTGTGCAAAAAGAACTTACAAAATATTAAAACCAAATTGTATATAAATAAGTTCGTGTTTTATTGCAATTATAATGCACCATCTCAATTCTTCCAAAAATACCTCTGCGATTTTCGGAAGAAATGCTCCTTTCGGAAATTTCCAAGTGGAAAATTCCTTTTAAAAGATTCGCCATGAAAATCCCGGCGGACAGTCTTTGCTTAGGAAAAAGTCAGTCCCCATAGTTGCTAAACTCCAGTCCGTCGCCAAGACATCCACTGAGTAGTACAACAACTATGTAAATACAAACAAAATGCCCTCTGTCGGACCTGGTAGAGGGCATTTTGTTAACAAAACACGGTCTCCCAGACCTGGTAGAGGGCATTTTGTTAACAAAACACGGCCTCCCCGAGCTGATAAAGTGCGTTTTTGAGCTAAAAAGGGCATATTTCCATTTACAAGCCCCATTTCTAACCTAATAAGGTCCTGAGGCTTTGAAAATAAAACCAAAAAGGGAGTTAAATTCTCTTAAGCGGGTATCCTGAGGGGATTACTCTATATATAGTATTAATTTGCTTATAAGGAAGGAGGACAAAGATAAAGAGTTAAATGCGCATTTTACTTTATCAGCACCATACGATTTGTCTGAACAAAATCTCCGCATTGAAGTTTGTAGAAGTAAACTCCGCTTGTGAGTGCCATGCCGTCAAATGTCACTTCGTACGTTCCGGGCTTTAGCGATTCATTCACGAGTGTCTGCACTTCGCGCCCAATCACGTCATATACTTTTAATTGAACGAGATCCCCGCCGAGACCTTGCGGGGATGACACTATTGAAAACCTTATCTTCGTACTTGGATTAAAAGGGTTCGGATAGTTTTGAGATAATTTATAAGATGTAATATACTCTGAACCAATATTTATGATGCTTGATGTTTGACTGTATTTTATTGTGAGAATATCTAAAGTACTTCCAACACTTCCAGCTCCACCGGAATTTACAAAGATATTATTATTTTTATCAGCTATGATTTTTACACCACGATAACTGTACGGAGATTGTGGATCAACGTTCTCCATTGTCCATTTTAAGGTTCCGGTTGAATCATATTTTACTGTCAAAAATGAACCTGTTATATAACAATTTTGAGAGTTGTCAAGACATATTGACGAAGGAGTACTTCCAGAGGTACTAAGGCTAGTAATTCTCCTTGCCCATTTCTGAACACCTGCCGTATCGTATTTTATTGTTGCATAATTATATATTCCTAAGCTGTCCGAACTATATCCGCTAACAAAAACATTCCCGATAGAATCTACCGCCATATCCTTTGGCAATCCTCCGCCGTAAGCAACCCCTGAATAGATATTTATCCATTTTTGAGTTCCATCATTCGAATATTTAATCGTGCGGAAGTCTGGATATTGATCTGTATTTAACATAAATCCGGTTACATACACGTTTCCCCTTTTATCACCTTTAATTACCATTGCCTGACCATCCCTGTTTGGAACACTGCTCCTGTAAGATCTCATCCACTTCATAACTCCAAGAGAATCATACTTCATTGTGCAAAAAGATTGAACCGTATCTATTGATGTGGGTATTGTGATTGCACCTGTTATATACACATAATTAGAATCATCTACATATATTGAAGTTGCACCGGCACTTCTATAAGCTAAATTATAAGTCCTCATCCAGACTGTATCTCCCTGTGGATTGTATTTTACTAAAAGTATATCTCCGTATGGATTACTTCTTGGAGTCCCTCCTGCGGCGTATATAAATCCCCTTCTGCTTACTGCTATATCCGAATACCAGGCATTAAATTGAGCAAACTGTGCCACCCATTTTTCAGCACCAACTGAATCATACTTAATCAAAAATCCGTGTGAATCATGACCCATCGTATATACGTTTCCAAATCTATCTGCTTTTATTTTATCTGGCTGTGACACTATAGAAAGATGATTCGAAAATCTATTAATCCATTGCTGCTGACCCGAGCTGTTGTATTTAATAGTTACAACTCCTTGCGGATTTCCATCTCTGCCTGTTACAAATAGGTTCCCTGCATTATCCATATCCATATCAAATGCCCTGTCATCTCCGTTTGTAGAGCTGTTATAACGTGCAGACCAAACTATAGATGGCTGCTGGGAATACACACTTACATTTGCGATTGCTAAAGCAATAATAATGAATACAATATTTCTATAAACCTTAAACATTTTTAGTGTAGCTATTATTATAAAGTATTATAACAGAGATTTTAAAAACCCCCAAAACCTAACAGAGAATATAAATCTCTCTTAACCTGCAAATTTCTTTCAATTATTTCAATTCGCTTATTAATACACCTTCTATGTAATTATAATCGACTTTAATTTTTACATTAATATAATTAATTATACATAAAAACTTTATGCCATGATAGACAGAAGAAAATTCATCAAGAGCGTTTCATTGCTGGCAGGTACTTTGCCGTTTGTTAAGCCTTTAAACTTTTCGAAGTTTGCCAAGACAAATGCCGAAAAGCCGATTGTGATTTCTACATGGGACTTTGGTCTTCCCGCAAACGAAGAAGCGTGGAAGGTTCTTAGTTCGGGTGGAAGAGCACTCGATGCAGTTGAGGCAGGTGTGAAAATTCCCGAGGGCGACCCGAATGTTAACACTGTGGGATACGGCGGACTTCCTGACCGCGACGGTCACGTGACGCTCGATGCCTGCATTATGGATGAGAACTTTCGCTGCGGCTCGGTGATGTTTCTGGAAGGAATCAAACATCCGATTTCTGTTGCACGTGCCGTGATGGAAAAGACTCCGCATATTATTTTTGCGGGTGATGGTGCTTTGCAGTTTGCACTGCAGAATGGTTTTAAAGAAGAAAATCTATTAACACCTGAATCGGAAGCCGCATGGAAAGAATGGCTGAAGACGGGAGTTTACAAACCGTGGGAGAAAAAAGACTGGGACAATAAGGACAGCCACGATACGATTGGAATGATTGCGATTGACAGCAACGGAAATCTTTCGGGTGCGTGTACAACGAGCGGACTGAAGTTTAAGATGCACGGACGTGTTGGTGATTCGCCTGTTATCGGAGCGGCTCTGTATGTGGATAATGATTATGGTGCGGCGGTTTCTACGGGAGTCGGCGAAGAAGTGATTCGAATATCGGGAGCGCATACTGTTGTTGAACTTATGCGTAACGGCTACAGCCCTGCCGATGCGTGCAAAGGTGCAGTGGACAGAATCATAAAGATTAATAAGGATAAAGCAAAAGAACTGCAGGTTGGATTTCTGGCACTGAATAAGTTCGGCGAGTACGGTTCGTATGCAATTCAGCCTGAGTTTCAGTATGCAGTTTATTCAAACAAAGAGAAGAACGTTTTAAAGAATTCAATAAGTCATTTTTAAATAATAATGAAAGCTCAGTTAAAGTTTATTTGTAATAAAGAGATTATATCGGGAGAGTTTAATCCCGCTATGACAGTCCTCGACTTCCTTCGCAACATGAAGGAACTGAAGGGGACGAAGGAAGGATGCAGAGAAGGGGACTGCGGTGCGTGCACAGTGCTGGTTGGTGAACTGTCGGGTAATTACGTAAACTACAAAAATATAAATTCCTGCCTGCTGCCGATGGGCGACATAGACGGCAAGCACGTGATATCAATAGAAGGTCTAAACATAGAGGGCGTAAATCTGTTCCAGCAATTCCTCGTTGATGAAGGCGGAACGCAGTGCGGTTTCTGCACACCGGGGTTTGTTGTGTCGTTCACTTCATACTTGCTTACAGCGGAAACTTTCGAAACGGAAAAGGCAATCGACTATCTTACTGGCAACCTTTGCCGATGCACTGGGCATCCCGGAATAATCAGAGCAGCGCAGGACGTAATAAAGATTTTAAACAAGAAAGAAGTTTTTACGGACAGAATAACATTCCTGATTGAGAATAAATTAATTCCCGAATACTTCAAGGTAGCTGCTTCGAAACTTAAGCAAATGCAGAAACCAAGAACACACATTAACTATGAAGGCACAAAACTTATAGTATCTGGCGGAACTGATTTGTACGTTCAGCAGGGAGATGTAATTGCAGGTAAAGATATTAATCTGATTTCCGAACTTATAAACGCCGAGATAATAAAAATACAGAATGATGAATGCATAGTCTCAGCCTCTGCAACAGTTGCTGACCTTGAGACATCTTCCATCTTCAACAATATGTTTAAAGGTTTTAAGGATATTGCTGAGTTGTTCGGTTCAAAGCAAATCCGTAACCGTGCTACCATAGGGGGAAATATTAATAACGCTTCGCCTATTGGTGATATGACAGCTTTCTTTTTATCTTTGAATGCTAAACTGATTTTATCTGGAAAGAGCCAGACGCGCGAAGTGTTTCTTAAAGATTATTACAAAGGATATAAACAACTTGACAGACAAGTTGATGAAGTAGTCTCAAGGATTTTGTTTAAAATTCCTTCGGGGAATTCGAAGTACAGTTTCGAAAAAGTCTGCCGCCGCAAGTATCTGGATATTGCGAGCGTGAATACTTCCTTCTACTGCGAAGTTGCGGACAATAAGTTTTCTGTAGTACATATTTCGGCAGGTGGTGTGGGACCAATACCAACATATCTTTCAAAGATGGCAGAGACTCTGAACGGCAAAGAAATAAATTATGATAACATCAAGCAAAGCATTGAATCAGCACTAACAGAAATAACTCCAATCAGCGATGTGCGTGGTTCAGTCGAATACAAGAAACTATTGCTGAGAAATTTGTTGTATGCACACTTTATGAAGTTGTTTCCAGAAGTTATAAGCGAGGAGGTTGTATTATGAAAAACTACGATTCCATCAGACACGTAAAAGGCGAATCATTATTCATAGATGACTTAAGCATTCCTTCTTCGGCATTGTACTGTGCGGTTTACGCTTCGCCAATAGCACACGGAAAGATATTAAGCATAAACCTTGAAGAAGCAAAAGCATCCGAAGGAGTTGTTGCGGTTTATACTCACAGCGATATTCCCGGAGAGAATCAGATAGGTGGAATAATTCAGGACGAGAAACTTCTCGCAACAGACCACGTTCATTTCATAGGTGAACCTGTTGCTTTGATAGTTGCGAAGACACAGTCAAACGCAAGACTTGCTGCAAAGAAAGTGAAGGTTGAGTTTGAAAAACTTGAAGTGATAACCGACCCAAAAGATGCATATCAAAAGGGAAGTCTGATTGTAAAAGAACCTAAGGTTTACATTAGCGGAAACGTTGACGAAGTATGGGATAAGTGTGATTTGATAATCGAAGATACAGTTGAATCGGGCGGACAGGAACACCTTTACCT
>Ga0194056_10001428_pt1 | contig 13039 bp, 12 predicted proteins | sample SepL4413m_MetaG_FD_155458 | JGI IMG/M metagenome (GOLD analysis project Ga0194056, IMG submission 155458) | Anoxic zone freshwater microbial communities from boreal shield lake in IISD Experimental Lakes Area, Ontario, Canada - Sep2016-L442-13m | ecosystem: Environmental > Aquatic > Freshwater...
GATTCATAGCGACCGACGAGGTGTCCTTGAAAGGGTCGCCTACGGTGTCGCCCACAATGGTGGCGGCGTGCAGGTCGGTGCCTTTTTCGTGCAGTTCGGTTTCGACAATTTTCTTGGCGTTATCCCAAGCACCACCGGCGTTCGCCATAAAAATGGCTTGGTATAAACCAAAAATAGAGATTGAAACCAGGTAGCCGATGAAGAAGAACTCGTTTAAGAATGCAAAGGCGAGCGTTGTAAAGAACACCGTCATAAAGATGTTGAACATGCCTTTTTGTGCGTAATGGGTGCAAATTTCAACGACACGTTTGGAGTCGGCGACCGATGCTTGGGTCGCGTCGGCATCAAGCTTGATGTGTTTTTTGATAAATTCCACAGCCCGATAAGCACCCGTCGAAACGGCTTGCATTGAGGCACCCGTAAACCAGTAAATGATCGCGCCGCCAGCGATAAGTCCCAGCAAAAAGAGCGGGTTGAGCAGCGAGAAATTGTATCCGGCGGTTCGCAATAAGGCGTTGATTTGTTCAATGCTTAATTGACCCGACGAGCCTTCGCCCTTGGCGATTAGTAATATAATCGAGAAGATAAGCGTGGTCGCGCCGACGACAGCGGTGCCGATCAAAACCGGCTTGGCTGATGCCTTAAAGGTGTTGCCCGCGCCGTCATTTTCTTCTAGCAGGTCTTTAGCCTTTTCGAAGTTCGGTTCAAAGCCGAATTCCTTTTTTATTTCTGCCTTGATGTTAGGGAGTGACTCTATCATGGATAACTCGTAAACGGACTGGGCGTTGTCGGTGACCGGGCCGTAGGAATCGACGGCTATGGTTACAGGACCCATGCCAAGGAATCCGAAGGCGACCAGGCCAAAAGCGAATACGGCTTCGGAGGCCATGACCGTACTTAAGCCCATTCCGGAAACAAACCAGGCACTGCCCATCAGGCCGATGATGGCCAAGCCAATCCAGTAGGCAGAGAAGTTACCCGCGACCAGACCTGCCAGGATATTCAGCGAAGCACCGCCTTCACGTGATGCCGTGACGACATCTTGGACATGTATCGACTTGGTCGAGGTGAATACTTTTACGAGTTCCGGGATGATGGCACCGGCCAGTGTGCCGCAACTGATGATGGTCGAAAGTTGCCACCACAGGTTGGGGTTGCCGCCGAGTTCAGGAATCATGGCATACGAGATGGTATAGGTCATGATGATTGATAGCAGCGAAGTGAGCCACACCAAATTAGTGAGTGGTTGCTCAAAGTCAAACTGCAACGCTTTGCCCCACATTGCTTTCGAGATAAGCCCGTTCAGGCAATAGGAGCCGACCGACGTGGCAATCATGACAATACGCATGGCAAAAATCCAGATGAGCAGGTCAACCTGAATTTTCGGATCGGCAACGGCAAGCAAGATAAAGGTGATAAGTGCGACACCGGTGACGCCGTAGGTTTCAAAACCATCGGCGGTCGGGCCGACCGAATCGCCTGCGTTGTCGCCGGTACAATCGGCGATGACGCCAGGGTTACGTACATCGTCTTCCTCGATTTTGAAGAAGATTTTCATGAGGTCGGCACCGATGTCGGCAATTTTGGTAAAAATGCCGCCCGCCACACGCAGAGCCGCCGCGCTGAGAGATTCACCGATGGCGAAACCGATAAAGCACACGCCGGCCAGACGGCCCGGGATAAACAACAGAATGGAGAGCATGATGATCAGTTCGATTGCAATCAAGACCGTTCCAATGCTGATGCCGGCCTTGAGCGGGATCGCGCTGGTCGCATAAGGCAACCCTCGCAGGCTTGCAAACGCCGTACGTGAGTTGGCGAAGGTGTTGATGCGGATACCAAACCATGCGACGCTATAGCTGCCAGCAATGCCGATCAGGCTGAACACCAGGATAATCGCGAGGTTGATTATGGCTTCAGTGCCTTCGCCGATAGGCTTTAACCAGCCGAAATACACGCTGATGACAACGGCAATAAAGACCCACAGCAGCATGATGAACTTGCCTTGGGTATGCAGATAGGTTTTGCAGGTTTCATAGATTAGTTCCGAAATGTCGCGCATGGACTGGTGGACAGGCAAGCTCTTAAGTCCGTTGAAGGCCCACAAGCCAAACATCATGCCTAACAGGCAAATCACGAGACCGAGCATCAGTAGTGTCTGACCATTCATGCCCAGATAAATGCCTTGGCTTAAATCCGGAACTACGATATCAGCTTCGCCCGCCAACGCGATGCCGGGCGTAACCCACACCAGTGCAAAAATGGTAAAGGGAGTCAGTCGTTGTTGGGCAAAGCGCCACAATATACAAGTCAGTTTTTGCATTGAGAGCCTACGATTAAGATAATTTAATGGGGTATTTTGGGTTTGCCATTGGCTAATGGTCAACCCTTTCAATGATAAAAACTCTGCTACAGGTCTTGGCGGTAGTCGGCAAGGCGGCCAATCTTGGCCGGTGAAAGCCTCTCTACCGTTAGTTACCCACTACAGAGTATAGTGCAGAAATGTAATTTATCCAGTAACGGCGGTGGAATGTTGAGAATTAGCTAACCCACTCTCGGTGTCAGCGGGTTTTGTGGGTTGAACGGGTTTGCTATGTGATTAACTTTTTAGGCTCAACTTAAAATACCATTTTCTGTTATCATAGTCGATTAAATGACGGCAGTTCGCCGCCACTAGCGTTTGATATAAAAGAGTCCTTGTGAATACTGCTGAATTTTCTTCTTTACCCTTAAAACCCGCCCTGCTTGAAAACATTGAATCCTTGGGTTATACCCATTTAACCCCTATCCAGGCTGAAAGTTTGCCGCATATTCTGGAGGGCAGGGATGTCATTGCCCAGGCTAAAACCGGCAGTGGTAAAACGGCTGCATTTGGTATTGGATTGTTATCCCGACTGGATTTAACCAGTTTTAGGGTTCAGGCTTTGGTGGTCTGTCCAACCCGTGAGTTGGCAGATCAAGTGTCCAAGGAAATTCGACGGCTGGCGCGTTTTACCCAAAACATTAAAGTGTTGTCTTTGTGCGGTGGCGTACCGTTTGGGCCACAGGTGGGATCACTGGAACATGGTGTGCATATTGTGGTGGGTACGCCGGGGCGTTTGCAGGAGCATTTGCGTAAACGCAGTTTGCGTTTAAGTAACCTAAAAGTGCTGGTGCTGGATGAAGCAGATCGCATGTTGGATATGGGTTTTGAAGAAATTATTACCGAGGTGATTTCTTACGCACCCACGCACCGGCAAACTTTGCTTTTTTCAGCGACTTATGCCGATCCTATCCGTGAAATCAGTCAGAAGTTTCAATATAAGCCGGTGTCAGTGAGCATTGACAGCAGTCATCATGAGAGTGTTATTGAGCAACGTTTTTATCAAATAGAAAAGTCTCAACGGATAAACGCGTTGGGCTATCTGTTAGCCTATCATCGGCCTGAATCGACGGTGGTATTTTGTAATACCAAAAGAGAGTGTCAAGATATAGCAAGTGCCTTGGAGAATAGCGGTTTTTCTGTTCAGGCGCTGCATGGCGATCTGGATCAAAAACATCGCGACCAAGTGTTGGTCAGGTTTTCCAACAAAAGCTGTTCAGTTCTTGTCGCCACCGATGTGGCTGCACGCGGACTGGATATTAAAGAGCTGCAAGCGGTCATTAATTATGATTTGCCGTGGGATCCCGAGATTTATGTACACCGAATCGGGCGTACCGGTCGTGCAGGAAAAAAAGGCTTGGCACTGAGCTTATGCACGGAACAGGAATTAAATAGGGTTAAATCCATTGAAGAGTATCAATCCCTTCCTGCCAAGTGGGAAGAGATTGCACCTTTTCAGATGAGTTATGAACGCCGGTTTGAGCCACCGATGGTTACGTTGTGGATAGATGGCGGTCGTAAGGATAAAGTGCGCCCGGGCGATATTTTGGGTGCATTAACCGGTGATGCAGGTATTGAGGGCAGTGAAGTCGGAAAAATTGATATTTTTGATGCGCATGCTTATGTCGCCATCAAGCAAAATAGCGTTGATGAAGCCTTGGCTTGTTTACAAAACGGAAAAATAAAGGGTCGCAACTTTATGGTTCGTAAGTCTAAATGGGGATAAGCTATTACCCGCTTTAGTCGGGATAAAAATACCGGCGTCACCTACGCATCAACTTAAAGATATTACAGACCACGAAGACACGAAGTTCACGAAGAAAAACCAAAGAAAAATCTTCGTAATTATTCAGTTCCCCTCTTTAACAAAGAGGGGTTAGGGGAGATTTTATTAGATAAATCCCCCTCAATCCCCCTTTTTCAAAGGGAGAGGTGAATATTTACAAATCTTCGTGTTCTTCGTGTTCTTCGTGTCTTCGTGGTGAAATGTCTTGATGTCTATGGGAACAAAATACCGGTCTGTCAGGCATTAAGTCAGTAATCGTTTAAATCGGCATATCAAATCGCCGTTATTTTAGCCTTTAATGTAATTCGCGGTGACGAACAATAACATTGACGACGGGGCTTTTAAAATGGTTGATTAATGCGTCAGCCAAATAAACGGAACGATGTTGTCCGCCTGTGCATCCTATCGCAATGGTCAGATAACTACGGCCTTCAGCCTCAAAACGGGGTATCCATTTTTCAAGAAATGTAGAAATATCCTGAAAAAATTCTGTGACCAAGGGTTGTTCTCTAAGAAAATCGGCTACCGGTTTATCTTTTCCGGTTAAGGGTCGTAATTCCGGAATCCAGAAAGGATTGGGCAGGCTTCGCGCATCAAAAACAAAGTCGGCATCCAGTGGTACGCCATGTTTAAAGCCGAATGATTGGAATTGCAAGGAAATATGTCTAAAATCCCTATCGCCTATCTGATCCCTGATAAGTTCACGTAACTGATGATAATGAGTTCGACTGGTATCTATAACGACATTGGCATGTTTGGCAATCGGGGTGAGCATTTCCTTTTCAATTTTTAGTGCTTCCCTTAAAGGGATATTAAAATCAGTCAGCGGATGCCTTCGGCGCGTTTCGCTGTAACGTTTTAATAAAGTGGATTCTTCCGCCTGCATAAATATGATTTCACAATCAATGCCTTTATCGCGGATTAATTTTAAGCTTTCGGAAAAGTTTGCCAGACTTTCAAATTGATTTCTGGCATCAATGCCAATGGCTGTTTTGGCATAAGTTTTTTTATCAGCCAACATGACATGATTGATAAAATCTTGCAGCAAGGTCAATGGGAGATTATCGATACAATAATAACCGCAATCTTCCAGGGTATCGAGGGCGATACTTTTACCCGAACCCGACAGGGCACTGACAATTAATAGTTTCATAAGCGACAGGTTAAAGGTGCAAGGTAAAACATTGTACCTTGCACCGTTAAACTTGTACCTGTTTTATCTATGACTTCCTGTTTTTTCTTTATGTTTGGTAATTTGACGCTCTAATTTGTCTACCATTTCATCAATGGCTGCGTACATATCTTCCTGATGATCTTCGGCAAATAATTTTGCTCCGCTTAGTTGCAAGGTCGCTTCTGCTTTTTGAACTAATTTTTCTACGCTTAAAATAACGTGAACATCGGTAACATTGTCAAAATGACGGGCTAATTTTTCAAATTTGGCATCTATATGTGCTTTTAAAGCATCGGTTACTTCTAGATGGTGGCCTGTTACTATAACTTGCATGGAATAAACTCCTTTAATGGTAAATGATTGGTGTTGCTTTGTTGCTACAAAAGACGCTTTCGTTGACTTGATGATGAAATAAACATTGCTTCACGATATTTGGCAATGGTTCTTCTTGCAACGTTGATGCCTTTTGCTTGTAAAAAATCGGCAATTTTACTGTCGCTTAACGGACTTGCTAGATTTTCATTGTCGATTAATTCTTTAATAAATGCTCTGATGGCGGTAGATGAGCATTCGCCGCCGCCTTCCGTTGAAACATGACTGGAAAAGAAATATTTAAATTCAATGATGCCATTGGGGGTATGCATAAATTTATGGGTGGTCACTCTGGAAATGGTCGACTCGTGTAATTTAAGTTCTTCGGCAATATCTCTTAATACCATGGGTTTCATGGCAATAGATCCGTGATCAAAAAATCCTGTTTGCTTTTCCACGATACTACGGGCAACGCGTAATAAGGTGTCGTTACGGCTGTGAAGATTTTTGATAAACCATTTGGCTTCCTGTAAATGGTCTTTCATACAGACATTATCTTTACTGTTATCCGCTCTTTTAATCAATGCTGAATAAAACGGATTGATACGCAACTTGGGGGCAATATCCGGATTCAGGTTAACGTGCCATTGATCGTTTTGTTTGGTGACATAAACATCGGGAATAACGTATTCTGAATGTGACTCCTGTATCTGCGCTCCCGGCTTGGGATCCAGGGTTCTAATCAACGCAACAATCTCATCCAGTTGCCGCTCTGACACGTCCAGTTTACGTATTAGTTTGGCTTGTTCATGAGTGGCCAGCAGTTTTAGATACCGGGTTACTACGAGTAATGCCTCTGCCCGATAAGGCGTGGCTTCGGGCAGTTGCAGCAACTGTATCTTTAAGCAATCACTTAAATCAATTGCTGCGACACCGGCGGGGTCAAACTGTTGCACTCTATGCAGGACGGCGAAAACTTCATCCAACTCAAGATCATCAAACTGACTTTGCAGACCCTCAAAAATGTCCTCCGGGGTACTGCTCAGATAACCGTCTTCATTGACGGAATCAATGATTGCGATGGCAATCGCATGATCCCGCTCCGAAAACAAGGTTAATTCCAGTTGCCATGACAAGTGCTCCAGTAAGGTGGCCGCGTTGCTGCGCTGAGATTCAAATTCTACAATTTCAGTACTATCAGTACCCGGCGGCAACGCGCTCTCATAAATATCGTCCCATGACGAATCGATAGGCAATTCATCCGGGAGATTGGTTTGAGAGCCTTCGCTGGTCATTAAATCCGAATTTTCAGTCCTGGTTTCAGCGCTTGTAATCGCTTCCTGGGGACTGCTTTCTTCATCATTAATTTCCAGCATGATGTTGGATTCAAGAGCTTGCTGGATTTCCTGTTGTAAATCCAATGTCGACAACTGTAATAATCTGATCGCCTGCTGTAATTGCGGCGTCATGGTTAATTGTTGGCCTAGCTGGAGATGTAAAGATTGTTTCATTGGATCATATAATTTTTTTAAGGACTCTTTAATTAAAGGCTAAAATTATTACCTAAATAAACTTTACGCACTTCTTCATTGGCAACGATGGCTTCCGCGCCACCTTCTGCAATCACCTTGCCCTCGTTTAGTATATACGCACGGTCACAAATCCCTAAGGTTTCTCTGACATTATGTTCAGTAATTAATATACCAATTCCACGATCTTTCAAATGCTCTATGATTTTTTTAATATCTTCTACCGATATGGGGTCAACACCGGCAAAAGGTTCATCCAGTAATATAAATTGAGGATTGGTCGCCAGTGCCCTGGCAATTTCAACACGCCGTCGTTCGCCACCTGACAGGCTCAAGGCCATTTGGTTGCGCAGATGGGTAATATGAAACTCCTCCAGTAATTCTTCAATGGTTAGTTCTATCTGTCCTGACGTTAAATGAGAACGAATTTGCAAAACGGCACGTAAGTTATCGGCAACACTTAATTTGCGAAAAACCGAGGGTTCCTGTGGCAAATAACCGATGCCGTGAGTCGCCCTTAAGTGCATCGGGTAATGCGTCATGTCCAGTGAGTCGAGGGTGATTTTACCCGCATCCGCTTTAATCAAGCCAACCATCATGTAAAAACTGGTGGTTTTTCCGGCACCATTAGGCCCCAATAAACCAACAACTTCTCGGGTATTAACATGCAATGATACGCCATCGACCACATTACGGTTATGGTAGGTTTTAATTAGCTGGTGCGCTGCTAGTGTCGCCATTGGTATCCCGTATTCTTTATTGGGTACGCCATCATTTTTTTGGGGTCGTTGGCGTTGATGTTGGCGCTGGCGTTGGTTTTTCTGACTTTTTCTCGCTCGGTTTTAAGATGACATGGACGCGTTTGGTATCGGACGATTTTTCTCCCGCCTTAACCAGTGAGGTTTTAGTATCATATTCAATCAAGTTACTGGAATAGGTGCCATTACCTTGCCAAACGGTTGCATCATCAATCAAAATCAACAGGTTCTTTTTAGGATAAAACTCACCGGTCAACGCTTCACCGGTTATATCTTCGCCGCCTTCGCTAGGTGTTTGTTTAAATTTTGCTTTATTTCCGGTAAATACCAATTTCTCGGCATCACCGTTTACAAAATAAACGACTAATTTATCCGAGTTGACATGAATACTGCCCTGAACCGAAATGACATTGCCGATATAGGTGCTGGTCGCTGTGGTATCGTCATAAGTCGCAGTATTTGAATCAATGACTATCGGTTGATCCGCATCACTTTCCAAAGCGTAAGCATTGAAACCCATGAGACTCAACAGTAATGCGCAACAGTAAAAGATGGCCTGTTTTTTATTTTGTTTCATATTTCCCCTTCACATTAGCGAGTAACTCCAGATGAACGGGCTCAATATAAGTCAGCTTCATTCCTGTTCCTGTTGTTATGTTGGGTGGACTGATCAACTCTGCCCACTCATTGGTTTCTGCATAACTGGTTTCCGGCTTTACTTTTAGTTCGCGGGTATTGATGGTAAGTTGAGCCGCCCCTTTACCTTTTTCCCTGTTAATAGTCACCTTGCCGTTTAAAAACAGATCCTTGCCGTCAGCCGACAGAACGCTGGTTTCTGATTTAATAACCCAAGGCGGGGTTTTTTCATTATGCATAAACATGATTGGATTTACCATGTGGGTGATGCCATCATCGCTGTAATGAACCATTTCATTGGCAATCACTTGATTTTTTAACGTGCCAAGCTCACTCATTTCCCATTTTGTATAGCGAGTGCTGAAATAATCCCGGCTATGTGCAGTAATCGGGGCACGGTAAATCTCGTCCAAGTTCGTTACGTTAACCAGCCACCCGGTGATTAAAGCGGCGGCGATTAAGTAAAAATAGATATTATATTCTTTTAGACTCATTTTAAGTAAGCACTCAAGACTTCGTCAAAGCGTCCCTGTGCCTGCATAATAAAATCGCAAACTTCACGCACAGCTCCGTAGCCACCAGGTAGTGTAGTACACCAGTCAGCTCGTTGTTTGACGGCAAAGTTGGCATCCGCAACGGCAATGGCCAAACCGACTCGCGTCATAATCGGTAAATCCAGCAAGTCATCCCCAATATGTGCAGCCTGTTCCGGGGTGATGCCCAGTTTGGCAATGATCTCGTTAAAAGCGGCCCGCTTATCTTCATGGCCTTGATAAACCAGTTCAATGCCCAGGTTTTTCATACGTAGTGCAACCGAGTTCGATTTTCGACCGGAAATAACGGCGACTTCGACCCCCGTCTGGCGTAAAAGTTTAATGCCATGACCATCACGGGCATGAAAAGATTTATATTCATTGCCCTGATTATCAAAAAAAAGTTTGCCATCGGTTAAGACGCCATCCACATCCAAAATTAGCAGCTTAAGTTTTTTGGCTTTTTCTGCAAGGGTTATCAAGGAGGTGTGTACCATTTCGGTTATCAAACGATGCCTGCCCGTATCAAATCATGCATATTCAAAGCGCCTATCGCAAGCCGTTGCTCATCAACGATGATCAACGCATTAATCTTTTTTTGTTCCATAATCTGCATGGCCTCGGCGGCAAGAATATCCTTAAAAATAACAGCGCACTGGGTCGTCATGACCTCGCTGATAGCGGTATGATGAATATCCAGATTTTTTGCCAGTGTACGCCGCAAATCACCATCGGTAAAAATACCGATCACTTGGTTACCGGCATTAACTATAGCGGTCATGCCCAATTTTTTCTCGGTCATTTCCAGTAAAGCCTGGCTGATAAATGCAGATTCAGTGATAGACGGGATGTCATTACCGGCGTGCATAATATCACTGACTCTCAATAATAAGCGTCTGCCTAAACTGCCGCCCGGATGAGACAGGGCAAAATCGTCACGCGTAAAGCCCCTGGCTTCAAGTAATGACACCGCCAAGGCATCGCCCATGACCAGTGCCGCCGTGGTGCTGGAGGTGGGTGCCAACCCCAGAGGACAAGCCTCTTGTGCAACGGCCACATTGATGTGTGTCGTTGCAACCGTGCCGAGCGTTGACGTCGGGTTACCGGTCATGGCGATTAACGGTACACCCAAGCGTTTAATAAGCGGCAGAATCTTTAAAATCTCTTCAGTTTCACCTGAGTTGGATAAAGCCAGCACCACATCCTGTTTGGTAATCATGCCCAGATCGCCGTGACTGGCCTCCCCGGGATGCACAAAAAAAGCCGGAGTTCCTGTGCTGGCCAGGGTTGCGGCAATTTTTCCGGCAATATGTCCGGACTTGCCCATGCCGATAACCACAACGCGACCGGTACACACAAACAGCAATTTGCACGCGGCCACAAAATTATCATTAATCTGTTCCGCCAGTGCGTTGATCGCCTGCGCTTCTACCTGAATAACGGCCAAGCCCAATTCACGAAGTTTTTGGTCGTTCAGTTTCATGGTCTGTCAAATTTGCAATAGCACTGATTGGATAAACAACGGGACAAGGTCATGAGCAAGCGAATTGGCATCAGTGTTGCTGTGTTTAAAACTCGCCATTATGCCATGTTTGCCGCATTTGTGTTCTATTTGATAGGTTGTATTATCTACATTGTTGAGCAATGACGATAATACCCGTTAATTATTGGGTGATATAACTGAAGGGACTGACATTTTTGTACTGTCATAAAATAGGGCTGTGACTTCAAAATCACTTTGGAATGCGCATGAAATAACTTAGGCATCTTGCTCCCTCTCCCTCTGGGAGAGGGTTGGGGTGAGGGGATATAAATGGTCAAGTTATTTCATCCTCGTTCCTTTATTATTGCAAACCAGAATCCGGTTAATAATATGTTATTATTACCGGCTTAATTTATTATATTCGGATTTATGACTCATCCATCTAACCCGGTTCAATTAATTGATCGTTTTGGCAGAACGGTTGATTATTTAAGAATTTCCATCACGGATCGTTGTGATTTTCGCTGCGTGTATTGCATGGCAGAAGACATGACCTTCTTGCCGCGCGCACAAATTTTAACCCTGGAAGAAATTGCTACCCTGGCTAAAGCGTTTGCTGAATTAGGCGTAAAAAAAATCAGGATAACCGGGGGTGAGCCTTTGGTTAGAAAGGGAGCACTGGAGCTTCTGCAAACACTGGGTCAAATTGAAAGTTTGCATGAACTGGTAATAACCACCAATGGCTCGCAACTGGAAACGATGGCGACCGGGCTAAAAGCCGCCGGTGTAAAGCGCATTAATATTAGTCTGGATACACTGGATGCGGATAAATTTAAGGCCATTACCCGAACCGGTGATTTGCAGCAGGTACTTCGGGGTATAGACGCTGTTAAAGCGGTCGGTTTTGAACGTATAAAAATTAATGCGGTGATTCTTAAAGACAGAAATCATCAGGAAGTCTGTGACCTGGTGCAATATGCGGTCGATAAGGGTATCGATATTAGTTTTATTGAAGAAATGCCTTTGGGCGTGGTTGCCAAACATGACCGTTCAGAAGCGTATTATTCCAGTGTTTTGATTAAGCAAGATTTAGCCAACACATTTTCATTGGTGGCCTCAACAGAGAAAACCGGTGGCCCTTCAAATTATTTTAAAGTGGCCGGGACACAAACGCGAGTCGGCTTTATTTCCCCACACAGTGACAACTTTTGTAGCACTTGTAACCGCGTGCGCTTAACGGTTGAAGGACGCTTGTTACTCTGTTTGGGTAATGAGCATTCGGTCGATTTAAAAGCAGTGCTTAGAACCCATCCGGGCAACATGGCTGTTTTAAAGCAGGCTATTGTTGACGCCATGTTGATCAAACCGGAGAAACACGAATTTAATATCCACGAACAACCGGTGATATTGCGTTATATGAGCATGACCGGTGGTTGATGTTGTGGGCGTGGTTTGTCCACGAAAAGCCCATGCCCGACTACCTGGCTTTGGAGTCTTAACGATATATCAATCATGCTTTCAAGCTGGGATTTTAAACGGCCCAATCTTCTACTGTTAAACCGGTAATGCGTTCAAATTCACGTACGTTATGCGTAATGATGGTCGCGTTTATCGATAATGCGTGGCAGGCAATCCAAAGATCATTGCAGCCAATAGGTGTTCCAGCAGATTTTAGTTTATTGAATTGAGTTGCGTAATGTTGGCATAATTCTGCACTGGCGGTATAGTCAATAGGTATGATTTGGGTGAGTTGATACAACTGTTTTAACACTTGGGTTTTGCGTATGCTACCTTCTGCACCCTTTAACAACTCAGCATAAGTGAAAAATGACATACACAGCTTATCTTCTGTATCGAGTGCATTGATGCGTTCTGCAACAGAGGGTGGTTTGTTTTTAATTAAGTAGATTAGAATATTGGTGTCCAACATATAAATCATAAAGACTCACGTTCTTGCATAATCGGTTGTTGTTGATAATTTTGTTCAAGTTGATTGATAAAATCAGTATCAAATGCTTCTAACGCGGCTAATAAAGCTTTGCCTCGATTAATAGGAAGTGGATGAATCACCAAATCACCCTTGTTATTTCGACTAATTTCAACCTGAGTGACATCCAGGCGAAACTCTTGTGGTATACGCACAGCTTGACTGTTGCCATTTTTAAAAATACGCGTCGTTAAAGTTGCCATAGAAAAAACCTGGTGGATGTACATTGGAGTGTGTATATTAGGATTTATTTTATCAGCTTGCAAGTTATCATTATTCATAGATTGCACTTCGGTATTTTTGTCCTGACTAAAGTGGGTAGCCTGATTTTCAAGCCGGAACTTGGGAATTAGGTCATGCCAATAGTCACTGCTTTTTGTAAGCATTTAACGACAATTATGTTATTATTCTTCTAGGACTTACGCATTGACAGAGACAATATAATATGCTTAGTATATTTCAGTCAAAAACCAATATGG
>Ga0194056_10001429_pt1 | contig 13034 bp, 14 predicted proteins | sample SepL4413m_MetaG_FD_155458 | JGI IMG/M metagenome (GOLD analysis project Ga0194056, IMG submission 155458) | Anoxic zone freshwater microbial communities from boreal shield lake in IISD Experimental Lakes Area, Ontario, Canada - Sep2016-L442-13m | ecosystem: Environmental > Aquatic > Freshwater...
CTGTTCGATGAGTTGCGCATCGGCTGCGCCTGCCCGACGGGCTGCGTCGGTCACTGCTCTGCGCTCAACCTCGGTGATAGCCGACGGCACACAGATGACAACTTTGGGCCGAGTGAAACGGCTGACGCCAACACGCTGCAACAGCAACCGGATCATGCGTTCGGTGATCTCGAAGTCGGTGATGGCGCCGCCGCGAAGCGGACGCACAGCCACGATGTATCCAGGAGTGCGGCCGATCATCTGCCACGCCTCGCGGCCAGTTGCAAGCACCTCGCCGGTCTGGCGGTTGAGCGCAATGACCGACGGCTCGTTCAGCACAATGCCGCGGCCCTTCATGTAGACAAGCGTGTTCGCCGTGCCGAGATCGATCGCGAGGTCGCGGGCCATGTACTTCTCTACTTCCCTTTGCCCGATTCGCGGGCGTTCTGCACGCGCTCAATCACTTCACGGCGCGCCTCGGGCGAAAGCGCATCGATATGACGACGAAAGCTCGTGACACCATCATCTGGCCGACGACGAGCAAGGACGAGAAAGGCAACGGCGGCTAGAGCCACAAGACAGATGACGATGACAACGGCAAGGGTCACTGAGTGCCGCCATTGCTTTGCAACGATGACTGGTCGGCAACATCGTGTGGTGCGGTCACGACATGGGCTCCGGTTCCCCAATCGGAACCGCCCTGCCACACTTCGTGTTTCCAGATCGGAACGCTGGCCTTGAGCGCATCGATGGCGTAGCGCCCAGCCTCGAATGCTTCGGGACGATGCGGCGACGACACCACGACCACCACCGAGCTATCGCCAAGCTCGAGACGACCGGTGCGATGCAACAGCACCACGGCTCCGGTGCTCGGCCAACGGCGCCGAACCTCGAGCGCGATCTCGTTCATCTTGATCGGCGCCTGCTCGTCGTATGCCTCGTAGGTGAGATGGTCAACACCCTCTCGACCCTCGGCATGGTCTCGCACGGTTCCGGAAAACAACACCACTGCACCGCAGTGAGCACGAACTGCCCACTCGTAGGCCTCGGCGATGGGCAACGTATCGACGGTGAGGCCAACCCACGTGTCGCCGCTCGCTGGAGGATGCATCGTGCGCATCGTAGCCTTCACGGCGGCGACATACATTGGTTCTCTCAGTTCACTACCATGCCCCCGTGGATCGAGACGAGGGTAACGACGAACCCGAGTACCCCAAAGCGCCGCTGCCGGCGCACGAGCGCGCGTGGCGCCACCCATCCGAAGTAGGCGCAACGCAGTGGGCTCTCAGCGAGCCACCACTCGTTGTGGGACGCGGCCTCTCCGTTGCAACGGGCACCATCGGCGCCGCACTCGCAGTCGCGCTGTTGTGGATGATGATTCCGCATCACAGCGCCGCTGGCGTGTCAGCCGTAGACAGCTCCACAACAATCCGCGAGATTCCAAGAACGGTCGACTCAGCCCCTGTCGATACCAGCGCACCCGCAACCACCACGGCGCCAACTCCAGTGCCAAGCGGTCCGCCAATGCCCACGATGCTCGTAGGCGCATCCGACGCTGCAAGCTCCGATCCCGCCACCGCTGTTGCACTCACGCCAGGGCACTTCGTCATCACCACAGCGCAAGCGGTCAACGGCCGCCAAGGGATCGAGGTGGTTCTGCCCTCGGGCGAAACCGTGGTTGGGGCAGTGGTTCTGGTCGACAAAGCCACCGGCACAGCGGTGCTCTCCATCCCCTCCGAGATCGATGCATCGGTTGTCGAACTCAGCTCCGACACCTCGCGCACCGGCGGACTGGTGATGATGTCGCCAGAGCCCCTTGAGGTTACGTTCGTGTCCGACGACAACGGAATGCATCTGTCGTTCGACAAAGCCGCTACTCCCGTCGAGGGCTCTCTTGTCGTCGATCGCAAAGGCCGCCTACTCGGACTGTGCACGCTCAACAGTTCGCAGGTGTCGCTGGTGTCGGTTGAAACGATGTTGAAAGCGCTCGAAGCCGCGGCCAACCTTTCGGTGCCAGCATGGTTGGGCATTCAACCCGAGCCAACAGCTCACGACAGCGGCGTCAGCGTCGCCGCTGTTGTCAGCCATGGTCCAGCCGATGCGGCCGGCCTCCGCGCGGGCGACGTCATCGAAGCAATCGACGACATGCCGGTGGCCCTGCTCAACGACCTTGGTCAGGTCATCGCCGCCCATGCAGCGGGCGACTCTGTGCACCTCACTGTGCGTCGGGCGGGCGAGTCGGCATCGATTGTGGTGCCCGTTGTGCTGTCGAGCCATCCATCGTCGATGTAGCTCACGCAGTTTGATTAACCAGCCCGGCGACGCCTCGCGCGACGAACCAGCGCTACAGCAAATGCGCATGATCCAAAGATGAGCGTTGCCATCGCAGCAAGCGAGAACTCTTGCTTGCGCTTCGGGGTGATCATGGTCCACCACTTGGCTTCGGTGCCTTCTACGTAGGCCTGTTCGTTAGTGACGGTAGGTGCCCAGCCCTGCGACTTGAGGCGGTCGTTCGAGACCAGCCACTGCCACTGGGTATAGCTGCGGAGGCCTGGAGGAATCGGACCACGCTGAAAGCGCCAACGAATACGCGCCACCACTTCGGCCACACGCGTGGGCAGTTTCAGTCGAGGCGCCGACCCAGCAAGGGCGCGCACGCGGTCGCCCGCAACCCACCCATCGGCGGCAACATTGAACACTCCATCGAGTCGCTTCTCTGCAGCCAGAGTGACAGCCGCAGCGAGGTCATCGAGTTGCACAAACTGCGCGCCTGGATCGTCTTCGCCCGAGCGCTGGCCCATGCCAGCGGCGAGTGCCCGAGCCAAGCTGCTGGTGCCGTCGGCGGCCATCGTGACTACCGGGCGCAACACTGCGGCGGTGCGGCCAGGTTCGGCCGTTCGCCAGTCGTCGACCATTTGCTCGACCGAAGCGAGTTGACGAGCAAATGCAAAATCGAGATCGGGACGAAGCGGAGCGTCTTCGGTGAGCGGCAGCGGGTTGTTGGCCCACGCTCCGTACACCATCGCCGACGAGACGAGGACGAGGTGATGAACCCCGGATTTCTCGGCAAGCTCAATGAGTTCGGATGCACCTTTGGTAACGCTTTCGCGGCGACGTGCGCGGGTGTCGTGGTCGCCAGCCGACAGGTGCACAGCGATGTCGATGTGTACAGCCGGGTCGGCCTCGGTTGAGGTCTCTAGCGCCGCGCGTTGGGCTGCCGACGACACGACATCGAACCCACACTCGCCAGTAAGTCGCTTCGCAACCCGGGTGCCAAGACTGCTCTCGGTTCCCGTCACCAGGATGCTCGTCATGCCGCGACGATAACCGATAGATCTGCCGTAGCATCCTCAATATGACTGCGGGCGACCCCGCCGATAACCCCTTTGGGGGCCTACCAATGTTCGGCGATCTGTCGCGGGCGCTTGCCGGACAAGGACCACTCAATTGGGATGCGGCCAAACAATTCGCCCACCTCGCAGCAACTGGCGGCACGGCCGAGGCAAACGTCGACCCGAGCGTCCGTTTTGCGCTCACCGCATTGGCTCAAATCATCGAGCCCCATCTCCTCGATGTTACCGGCCACGAACTTTCTGGCTACGAGATCACCACCGTTACCCCGGGCGTATGGGCGCAGCAAACGCTCGAGGCGTACAAGCCATTGTTCACTCAACTCGCTGTGTCGCTCGGCAAGCGGCCGTCAGCAGCCGACAACGACGGCGACACCGACCCCATGGCAGCGATGATGCTTGGGCTCAGCCAGATGATGGCGCCGGCGATGCTCGGCATGGCCATTGGCTCAATGGTCGGGCACCTCGCGACACGCGCGTTTGGTCAATACGACCTTCCTATTCCTCGTTCTGCAAACGCTCAGGTCACGGTGTTGCCAAGTGCCATCGATGACTTCGCCTTCGACTGGAGTCTCCCCAAAGACTCAATGCGCATCTGGGTGCTCGTGCAAGAACTCACGTCGCATGTGGTCTTTTCAGTCACCCACATTCGCGAGGGTCTCAGCGCGATGGTTCGTGCCCATGTGGGTGCGTTCGAACCCGATCCAAACGCCGTCGCCGAGAAGCTCTCGTCTCTTGAGTTCGATGGCGACGACCCAATGCAGGCGATTCAACGTTCGCTCGGCGACCCCGAGATTCTGCTTGGCGCCACGCGCAGCGCCGCTCAAGAGGCGTTACAGCCACAGCTCGACGCAGCACTTGCTGCAGTTGTTGGCTACATCGATCACGTGGTCGATCAGATTGCATTTCGTCTCATCGGCGGCGACGCTGCCCGCATCAGCGAGGCCGTTCGGCGCCGGCGCATCGAGACATCACCCGACGACATTTTCGTCGAGCGCTTGCTGGGCTTGCGTCTCACTCGCCAACTCGTCGAGCGAGGCCGCACCTTTATCGCTGGCGTGTTCGAACGCCAACAACAAGACGGCGTCAACCAATTACTCAATCGTGCCGCTCCGCTGCCAACCCCAGCCGAGCTTGATGCGCCGGGGTTGTGGCTTGCCCGACTTGAGTTCCCACTCGACGATCAAACCTCGTAGTCAGTTAGCGGCGAGCTCGCCGCCGTTCTACCTCGGCCAGCATCTTGCGACCCGCGCGTTTACTGATTGTTTCGGGAAGTTCCTTGCCAGCCTGAATCGACTTGGCTCCCACGATGTAGGTGCCCACAGCAAACAGCGCGATCAGCCCAACGATTGCAAACCCGACTTCACCAGGTGGAGTAAAGATCACGGGCGGTAAGCCACCGAGTACCCACGCCAGCTGAAACCGCGTCTCGAACTGCGCGAAGGCACGACCTTGGTTCGCGTCGGGAGCGTCGCGTTGCACAATCGAGTCAAATGCCAACCGGGCAAACGCCGCGGCAAAGTTGACCACGAGAGCCAGCAACACGCCAGCAAGAACGCCGCCAAACAACCCGGCGAGGATTCCCGAAAGGGCAGTGAGTCCTAAGGCCGCGGTGAAGATTGATTCCTCGTGAATGTGTTTGCGCACAGTAGGCGCGATTGCGTTGGCCAGCATGACTCCGATGGTCACCATCGTCACCGACAAGCCGACTAAGAATCGACCGGCCTCTTGAGTTCTCAGCCAAAACGCCAGCAGGAAGAAACAGAAGCCAACCGAGGCGCGCAAGAGGCCCATCGCACTGGCGGCCAGCGTGATGCCGGCCGAGCGCAGCTCGGCTCGCTCTTGCGGGCTGGCGCGATTTGCCGCCACTACCTCGCTCGACAACTTGGTAGCCAAAAAGAAGGCCGCCACGAAACAAGCTGCTCCGATGATCAAGCTGCCTTCGGTGCCTGCAACAAGCCGCACCATTGTGGCGACAGCAGCACCCACAAATCCAAACACTCCCGAAATGAGGCCGAGTTTTGAGTTCGCCTCGACAAGATCGGCATCGTTGCGCACCACGCTAGGCACCAGCGCCGACCTTGAGATTCCCTGAGTCTTCTGCAGCACCAGCGCGGCGAACGCAACCGGATACAGCAACACATCATTGAGATGAAACGCCATGAGTACCAAGGTGAACGCGCGCAGCAACGCAACAATCTGCATCACGAGGCGACGACCGCCGGCGACTCGATCGACCAACGGGCCGATCAGCGGGCCGACCACTACAAACGGAACAAAGGTGACCACTAGGAACAGCAAGACCCTAGGCCGTGCCGCTGTCGGGGTGACGCCAAAGAACACCGACGCAGCAAGTGCCAACGCCAGACAACCGTCGCCAGCAGCGCTCATGGCCTGCACGCGCGCAAGGCGCGTGAACGGCGAATACGAAGGGCGCTTGGTCAGCGATTGATCACCGAGTCGAGAGGCGGGGTTCACATTTCGCGACGCGCGGATCTCTGAACTAGATCCGCGAGGTCGCTCGGATGTCACGAACGCATGCTAGGTGCGGGCCGCTCGTACTTGTAACCCAATCCACGGATGGTGACGATTCGCTCTGGTTTCGATGGGTCGGGTTCGATCTTGCTGCGAATGCGCTTGATATGTACGTCGAGAGTCTTCGTGTCGCCTACGTAATCCATGCCCCAAACGCGATCGATGAGCATCTCGCGCGGTAACACACGACCAGCGTTGCTGAGCAAGACATGGAGCAGTTCGAACTCTTTCAGAGGCAGGCTCACCGGTTCTCCGCCAACCGTAACGATGTGTTCATCAGAATCGAGTGCAACATCGCCCACAACCAACGAGCGGCTGTTCACCGCTGCAGCAGGAGCACTGCCCGCTTCCATTGATGCACGGCGCAGCAGCGCACGCAACCGAGCCACCAGCTCGCGCATGCGATAGGGCTTGGTGATGTAATCGTCGGCGCCCACTTCGAGGCCCACGACCATGTCTATTTCGGCGCTCTTCGCGGTGACCATGATGATGGGCACGGTGCTTGTCTTGCGGATCTCGCGGCACACATCGATTCCAGAAACACGCGGCAGCATCAGATCGAGCAGAACAAGATCGGGCTTCACTTCGTGAAAACGAGTCAGCGCTGTGGCTCCGTCTTGGGCTACCTCTACTCGAAAGCCTTCGCGGTTGAGGCCCACGGTGAGTGCCTCGACGAAGCTGTCTTCGTCTTCGACAATCAAGATTGTTGGGGTACTCATGTCTGTGGAACCAGCCGATCTGGAATGTAGAGACGAAACGTGGAACCTTCGCCTTCATGCGATTCGACCGTGATCGAACCACCATGGTTGTTAGCGACGTGACGAACAATCGACAGACCAAGACCTGTGCCGCCAGTGCCGCGGCTGCGGGCGCGATCGACCCGATAAAAGCGCTCAAAGATTCGATCGAGGTCTCGCGACGGAATACCAATGCCGTTGTCTGAGACCACAAACATGACGCCTTGCTGATCGGAGTGCGCCGTCACGTTCACAACGCCGTTGGCGTCGCTGTACTTGACTGCGTTATCAACAAGGTTGCCGAGCGCAGAGGTGATCTGAGCGTGATCGGCATTGACGCTGAGCCCAACAGGAATCTCGCCGGCGTTCACCACAACTTTGTTTTGTCGAGCCAGGAGGCTGTTACGCGAGGCTGCCTCGACCACGAGCAAACCAACGTCACACGAACTCACGATGAGGTCTCCGCTGAGTTCGATGCGGGAGAGCTCGAGCAGATCGTCGATGATCTTGGCCACTCGATGCGCTTCGTTCACGGTGCGATCGGCCAGGCGACTAATGACAGTCGGATCGGTTTCGTCGATGAGGGTCTCGGCAAGCACTGCTAACGCGCCAATGGGGGTCTTTAACTCGTGGCTGATATTCGCCACAAAATCGGTGCGCACTGCATCGAGTCGGGCGCGTTCGGTGACATCTTCGACCGTGACCATCGCGCCATCGGGATTGAGCGGATGAGCCTCGACGACAACCACTCGCTTCGGCGGTCCGTAGAGCTCAACCGTTTGCGTGCGAGCTTCGCCGCGCAAGGCAGATCGCAAGTTGTACTGCACTGCTGCTTGCACGAGCACTTCGTTGTGGGCATCGGAGCCAGCAGAGTTGGCCGCCTTATTGCTCAGCAACACCTGGCCGTTCTGGTCGGCGACCATCACGCCGTAGGGCATCGCATCAAGAGCAGCCTGCAACCGATCGGCGCGTGCCTGCGATGCAGCGAGGCTCGGGGTGCTCGGGGCGTCGCGAGTGTTCTCGGCCGCTATCGGTTGCGAAGCGCGACGCGATTCCGAGACGGTTACCGCACCTAGAGTGGCGATCACTCCCACGGCGCAACCCGCGAGTAACACGAAGACGATCATTCGTCAGTCGCTACTGCCGAGGGTCGGTGGTCGCGGCATCTCGGTGGAGTCATCGGCACGCGAGCGGAATCGTGCCGCCCCGCGATGCTCTGGCAACCAACCAGTAACCACAAAACGAACTCGTTCGCCGATGTTCACAGCGTGGTCGCCAATGCGCTCGTAGAAGCGAGCGACCACAGCTAGCTGCACTGCAACCTGCAGATCGATTCGACCAGCCGCATGACTCTCGAAGATGGCCTGCACAAACTGCTTCTGTAACGCATCGAGATAGTTGTCCATGTCGTCGATAGCTGCTGCCTTCGCAGCGTCGTTTTCGACGAACGACTCGATGGCTGCGATGTACAACTGCTGCGCCTGCTCGCCCATGCGCGTGATGATGCCGCGCAGCGTGGGATCGAGCGAGTGGCCATAGATGCGGCGAGCCGCCTTACAGATATTGCAGACCAGGTCGGCAGAACGCTCGACCTCGGCCACCATCTTCAGTGCGGCAACGATCTGCCGTAGGTCGCCGGCCACAGGCGCCTGCAAGGCGAGAATCTGAATGCACTGATCCTCGAGCTCAAGGGCGCGAGCGTCGATCTCATCGTCGCCGTTGATGATCTGGTCGGCGCCCTCAAGGTCGCCGTTGAGCAACACCGCAGTCGCCCGCGGAATTGCCTCAGTGACAAACGCCGCGAGGTGAACGAGTTCGGTGCGAACGTCGCCGATGTCGTGGTGGAAACTCTTGCGCAGTTCGTCCATCAGCCGAACCTTCCCGTGATGTACTGCTCGGTTCGTTCGTCGGTGGGGTTCGAGAACATTCGCTGGGTGCGCCCGAACTCGACCAACACGCCAGTACGGCGGTCGTTCTTACCCTGAGTCGACGTTGACGAACCGGTGGCGCCCTCCGACGTGAAGAACGCCGTGCGGTCGCTGACGCGGGCCGCCTGTTGCATGTTGTGGGTCACGATCACGATCGTGTAGCGAGACTTCATCTCTTGCATGAGGTCTTCGATGCGGGCTGTGGCGATGGGGTCAAGAGCCGAACATGGCTCGTCCATCAACACCACTTCGGGTTCCACAGCAATGGCTCGAGCGATGCACAAACGCTGTTGCTGGCCACCCGACAAACCAAGACCCGATGTATGCAATCGGGTCTTTACTTCGTCCCATAGCGCCGCGCCGCGCAACGACGACTCGACGATGACATCAAGATCGGCGCTCTTCTTCACACCAGCCAAACGCGGGCCAAACGCCACGTTGTCATAGATGCTTTTCGGAAACGGATTTGGCTTTTGAAAGACCATCCCGATGCGGCGGCGTACTTGCGCTGCGTTTACCTCGGGTCCATACAAATCGATTCCGTGATAGGTGAGCAGACCGCTGACGCGGGCACCATCGATGAGGTCGTTCATCCGGTTGAAACAACGCAACACTGTCGACTTACCGCAGCCCGAGGGGCCAATGAACGCTGTGATCTCGTGTTCTCGAATAGTGAGGTTCACGTCGCGAACGGCGCACTGATCGCCATAGTGCACTTCGAGATTGCTCGCCACCATGACGCCGTGGGTATCGGTGTTGGATTCTGCGGCCAAAGAGGCGGCCAATGGGGTGGCAATACTCATGTCAGGTACGAGCGATCGGCGCGGCAGCAAGGTTGCGGGGACGGCCGGTTCGGGCTGTACTTCTGCAGCGATCATCAGGCACCCTTTGTGAACGATTCATCCCGTGTTTGTCTTGACCTTCACCACAGTCGAGTGTGAACTCGATGAACAACAGGGCGAACGGTACGGCATCAAGGTAACCGATAGCCCGACCTCAGATGAACAAGGGATGAACACTGCAGCCCAGCGGCCACGCGGCGCGCTAGCGAACTTGGCGCTCGCTGACCCAGTGATACATGCGTTCTTGGCTGTGTGGCGCGAACGAATCGGTGGGCCCCACTCGCAGCCACGTGTCGTCGGGCTGCATATCGAAGGCCACGACATCGGGAGCGAGGTAAAAGCTGATGACCTGATCGAGCCAAGCAATGTGCTTGGGATGTTCTACAGGGGCCAACAGCTCGACTCGGCGATCGAGGTTGCGCGGCATCAAATCGGCAGAACCAATGAAGTGAGCCGGCGACCCGTCGGCACCGCCGTGCGCAAACCGGTAGACACGCGAGTGCTCGAGATAGCGGCCGAGCACGCAGCGAACCCGAATATTCTCAGAAAGGCCCGGCACGCCAGCGCGCAGGCAACAGATGCCGCGCACCAGCAGATCGATACGCGTGCCAGCCTGGCTGGCCGCATACAGCGCCTCAATGACCTCTGGGTCACCAATTGAGTTGGTCTTGATGGTGATGTGGCCGGCGCTGCCATAGCTGGCTTCGTTGGCAATGAACTGCAACAAGCGATTGCGAAGCCCATGCGGCGCGACGATGAGCGACTTGTAGTCGTTGGCACGGCTGTATCCGGTGAGGTGATTGAACAACTGGGTCGCATCTTCGCCCATTGCCGGGTCGCACGTGAGGAAGCCGATGTCTTCGTACACACGCGCTGTCTTTGAGTTGTAGTTGCCGGTGCCGAAGTGCACGTAGCGACGCAAACCATCGGCATCGGAACGCACGACCAACACGCACTTGGCATGCGTCTTGAGACCGACCACGCCGTAGACCACGTGCACCCCAGCGCGCTCGAGCGTGCGCGCCCACGTGGCGTTGGTGGCTTCGTCGAAACGCGCCTTGAGCTCGACCAGCACGGCAACCTGCACCCCGCGCTCGGCGGCACGAATGAGGCTGCGCGCAATCGGGCTGTCGCCCGAGGTGCGGTACAGGGTCATTTTGATCGACTGCACTCGAGGGTCGTTTGCTGCTTCGTCGATGAATGCTTCGATAGAGCTCGCAAACGATTCGTAGGGGTGATGAACCATCAACGCCCGTTCGCGAACGACCGAGAACAGACTGCGATCGGTTTCTTCAGCTCGAGCAATGCGGCCAGCGGTAACAGGCGGCCACGGCGCATCTTTCAGCGTGGGTCGATCGAGGCCATGGATGTTGAACAGGCACGTGAGGTCGAGCAGTTGGCGATGAAAGCTGACCGCGTCGTTGCCGAGCTCAAGCTCACGCTGCAGCACATCCAGCATGGCTGGGCTCATTGAGGTTTCGACCTCGAGTCGCACGGCGCGACCAAAACGGCGACGCCGAAGCTCGAGCTCAACGGCCGCCAACAGGTCGTCGGCTTCTTCGTCTTCTACGGTGAGGTCGGCATTGCGGGTGACGCGAAAGACGGCCCACTCTTCGATGACCATTCCGACAAACAGCGTGTGTAGATGCGCCGCGATCACTTGCTCTACGGGCACGAAACGCTGGCCATCGCTGAGCGCTACCAACCGCGGGAACACCGTTGGAATCTTGAGCCGGGCAAACCGGCGTTCGCCAGTCTCGGGATCGCACACCATCGCCGCAATGCTCAACGCCAAGTTTGAGATGTAGGGGAACGGGTGCGCCGGGTCTACCGCAAGCGGGGTCAGAACCGGAAAGATGCGGCGCTGAAAGATCTCGACTGCGTAGCTCTGATCCAGCTCGCTGAGCTCGTTCCACGACAAGATCTCAATGCCTTCGGCGCTGAGCAGCGGCCGCAGCTGATTGGCCACGATGTCTTCTTGAATCGAGATGTGCTCGCGCACCACGCCGGTGATAGCGGCAAGTTGCTCGAGCGGAGTGCGGCCATCGGGGGTGATGGTGACAATGTCGGCGGCTACTTGGTCGTGCAGTGCCGCAACACGCACCTGAAAGAACTCATCGAGGTTTGATGACGCGATAGCGATGAACTTCACGCGTTCGAGCAGCGGAATACCTGGTTCGCCAGCGAGCGACAACACTCGGCGATTGAAATCAAGCCAACTGAGTTCTCGGTTGAGGTGGCGCTCATCGACCACGAGGGAACGACCGATCTATTGTTCTTCTTCTTCGGCGTAGCCGAGAAGCCATTCAATCGAAATGCCTTCGCGCTCGGCATCGCGAACAACGCGCTCACGATTACGACGGAACTGTGGGTCGTCGCGGGGCAAGAGCACCAGACGGGCCAACACACGGGCACGGAACTCAGAGAGCAGGGTGTGATCGCCGTAGCCGAAGTCGACCTCCCAATGAGGCGACACGGGGCCGAGATACACGATTCGAGCGTGGGCTCGTGGTTGAACGGTTGTGTCGGTCATGACTCACTCCTGGCGTACGAAACGCTGATTGTACCGGACAGGCTTGGATTCACCGAACAATTGTGTTTGACTGTCCCAAGCGGGAACCAAATGGACGCGATGCTCGTCTGAAGAGAGACGAACACGTGGTCCGGTTGCCCAAAGCCCCTCGGGGCTCGTGCGGGCGGACCACCACATGGTGGAACCAGCGAAAGGCTCGTTAATGCACGACCACACTTCAGAAGAGGCAGCAGCCATCTGGATGGCTCAAGGTAACTGCCGCAACTATCCCCCGGCAGCGTTTTTCCCGAGCGACGGAGTAGGTGTCGACCGTGCCCGCAAGATTTGCGAAACATGCACAGTGGTCGACACATGTCGCGAATACGCGCTGCATAACCGAATTGAGCATGGCGTCTGGGGCGGATGTAGCGAGCGAGAGCGGCGCCGAATTCTCAAGCGCCGCCGCCTCACCGTGACACCTGGCTGACGCCACTCAGCGTTGGGTCACGGCCAACATCAGAAGAAAACGTCAAACACCGGTGTCTGAAGACACCGGTGTTTGACTATCAGTTCGTAACGATGTGTTGCGGCGGGCGAACCCACCAGCAAATCATCAGTTGCTGTCGGACTTCTCGGCAGCCTTGGCCCGGTCGATTTCCTCGAGGCGCTTGAGCTTGTCGGCGTCGCTTTCGGCGGCGGCTTCTTTACCGCCAAGGTCGAGGCCCTTTTTGAATTCGTTCTGGGCCTTGCCAAGGTTCTTGGCCAACTTGGGTAACTGCGAGCCACCGAAGAGCACCAAAACCAAAATTACTAACAGGCCAATTTCTGGGGGATCAAGGAAGGAAAGCATGTTCGCACCTTACCAGTGGGACGTTGTGAGGGATAGTCGCCAAGCTCTGTTTTTCGTATAGATACAGCGACATCGATGGGCCGTTAGGCCGTCGCCGTGCGGCGTGTGCTCTGCGCCCGCTGACGACGCAAACGACGACGCTCGCGCTCGCTGAGGCCACCCCAGATACCGAACTTCTCGCCGTTGACCAGCGCGAACTCGAGACAGTCGAGACGCACGACGCAGCCCCGGCAAACTTCTTTCGCCTCACGCGTGCTTGCGCCGCGCTCTGGGAAAAAGAGGTCTGGGTCTACGCCCAAAC
>Ga0194056_10001430_pt1 | contig 13031 bp, 11 predicted proteins | sample SepL4413m_MetaG_FD_155458 | JGI IMG/M metagenome (GOLD analysis project Ga0194056, IMG submission 155458) | Anoxic zone freshwater microbial communities from boreal shield lake in IISD Experimental Lakes Area, Ontario, Canada - Sep2016-L442-13m | ecosystem: Environmental > Aquatic > Freshwater...
CAAAGCCACGGACATGTTGAACGCTCCCACCAGTGACGTCAACCCCAGGCCGCCCCATGAGTCGACGCTGCCCAGCGAGTCAACGCCGTACCAGCTGCTGCCGTTTCCAAACTGGTCAAGGCTCGTACCGTAGATCTTGGCCTGGGTGGTGCCACCCACGGTGTAGTCGTGGCCGACCGGTACCGCCCCCACCGCGTTGATGGGGCCGTCGACCGGGGAGCCATCACCCCAATCGACGTAGATAGCGCTCGCGCCTGAGAGTGGAAGGCCCACGTACACATTCGATCCCGTACTCGCTAGGTCAGGGAGGGGGAACGTCAGGCACATCGCCTCACCGGCACCGTTGCCGCACACTGGCGAAATGACGGCCGACGCGGGCGTCGCTCCGACGCCCACTCCGAGCGCGAGGAGTGCCGATGCTGTCACTGCGACCGCAGCGCGCCGCAAGGGTGACTTCAAGGTCAGATTGGTGCGGCTAGCCGGGTGAGCTCTCATAGTGGGCCTTTGCTCGGGTTGCACGGTTTTGTCCATAACATCCCGTAAAGCTGGCAGAACCAAATGACTACTAGGGAAAACCCTAGGCACGTCGATTCATCTGGTTCCCACCCTTTTCCCATCGGGGGCACCCAAGCGCGCACCTAGCGCGTCGGGGTACCCCAGAGGCAAGCATGCGGCACGCCCTAGACGGTCTGCACCCGGCCCGCCTTCGCCAGCACCGCCGTGGTCTTGACCGCCGACACCGTGAGCGTCGACTTGCCGGTCTTAAGCGTGATCACGCACGTCACCCGACGCGCGCTACCAGAACCAGCCACCTTGCACACACCACTGGTCTTCGTCGCCCCGGTACTGGTCTCGGTGTACTTCGTCGCGCCGGACACGGGCTTGAACTTCGCCGTCATGACCTTGCCAGATTTGGTCCACGTCACCGCGAGCACACCGACCGGAGACACCGCCGCACTCTGCGCCGAGGCGCCCCCGAGGCCCTTGGAATTGTGTGCCTTCACGGTGAAGCGGTAGGCGACACCGTTGGTCAGCCCCGACACCCGGCACGACAGTGCTGAACCTGTCGCAGTAGTGCAGGTGCGAGTCGCGGTGCCCACCTTCGGAGTTGCCGTCACCTGGTAGTAGCCGATGACTGCGCCACCGTTGTCGGCCGGAGCTGTCCACGAGACCAGCACCGACCCGTTGCCAGCAACACCCTTGACCGAACGAGGCACGTTCGGCGTTGCGGCGCTCACCGAGTTGGCGGAGGGGCCACTGTAGGCGACCGCCGCGGGCAAGACACCATTCGACGCGGTGACCTTCACGCGCAAGTAACGTGCGAACTGTGAACTTCCAATGACGTACGCACTCGCCGTCGCACCAGAGATGGAGGCCCATCCGGTAGTGCCATCGGCAGACGACTCCCACTGATACGCGACTGTCGGCGTAGGAACACCGGTCAGCCCAGAAGCGGAGGCGGTCACGGTCGAACGCACCGTGAGGGTTCCGGTGAAGGTGGCCGAGCCGATCGAGGGAGCGACACCAGCAACCTGTGCGGTCGCGGCACTGCACAGCACGGCATCCGGGGCCACCGAGCTCGAGGCAGTGACGCACACCTGCAGGTAGCGGCCGACCAGCCCGTTAGCAATGAGCAGCGCGCTGCCATCAGCCGATGCGATGTCGACCCACGGGCCACCACTGTTGACCGAAGACTTCCACTGGTACGCCACCGCGGGAGTCGGAGTGCCAGTCACATCGGCCACATCCGCCGACACAGTCGAGCCGGCCTGCACGGTGCCGATCACCGACACCGAACCGACGCCTGGCGGTGTCAGTTGGGTATCCCCGTTGATGCTCCACCCATAGGTGTCGACCAACGTGGCGCGGGCTGCGAGACCGGCGACGTACTTCAGGCCCGACGCACCCAGCGTGCGCGCCGACGGAACCTGCCCTGCCCAACCAGTCAGGGTTGCTTCGTAGTTCGCAGTCGAGAGTCCCGAGCCGTTGAGCATCTGCCCCATGTTGATGTTCTGGTTGATATCCCAACCGCCCAGATCCCGATCAAACGACGAGGCTCCCGAGAACATGAGGAACATGTTGCTCGCTCCACTCGTGTTCCAGGTGCTGACGTCCTGGTTGAAGGCCGCAGCGCTCTCAAACATGGAGAGCATGGTGGTCACGCTGCTCGTGTTCCAGTGACCGACGCTCTGTGTCAAGGGCTGGTTAAAGGCCGACGCACCCCTGAACATGCCCTCCATGTACTGCACTCCGGCGGTGTTCCATGAGCTGATGTCGTGGTTGAAGGCAGTGGCACCAGAGAACATGTAGTTCATGCTGAAGGCACTGGTGGTAGTCCAGCTACCGATTGGCTGGTCGAACGCCGACGCGCTCTGGAACATGGCGTCCATGGAGGTCACCTTCGTCGTGTCCCACGTGCCAATCGGCTGGTTGAAGGCCGCGGCGCCGGAGAACATGTTGCTCATGGTCAAGACGTTGCTGGTGACCCAGTTCGTGTCCGACGTGCCGATCGGCTGGTTGAAGGCAGAGTCACCAGCGAACATGTAGCTCATGCTCACGACCTTGGTGGTGTCCCACGTGCCAATCGGCTGGTTGAAGGCCACGGCGCCGGAGAACATGTAGCTCGTGCTCAAGACGTTGCTGGTGACCCAGGCGCCGATCGGCTTGTTGAAACTGCTGGCGAAGTAGAACATCTTGGTCATGGTGGTGACCAGATGGGTGTCCCAGGTTCCGATTGCCCCGTTGAACGCTGAGGCCCCATAGAACATCTCACCCATGGTGGTGACTGCGCTGGTGTTCCAGCCGCTGAGGTCTTGGTTGAAGGCCGAGTTTGGAGCCTTGAACATTCGAAACATCGTCGTGACCAGATGGGTGTCCCAGTTACCGATCGGTTGGTTGAACGATGTCGCGTTCGAGAACATGTAACTCATGTTCGTGACGCTGCTGGTGTCCCAGCCAGTGATGGCGTCGTCAAAAGCACTCGCGCTAAAGAACATGAAGCTGGTGTTGGTGACACCCGGTGGTAGGGAGTCAGGCACCGCGACGAGTGACGTGGCACCCCGGAACGCACCGCTGAGGTTCGTAACGCCGAGGGTGCCGAAGTCGATGACCGTCGTCAGGTATTCCGCCCCGGGCCATGCAGCGGTTGGGTCGCCGAACTGGGTGAGCGCAGTACCGGAAACGCTCACCTCATACGTGCCTGCGACAGTGTAGGTGTGACTCGCCGATCCGCTGATTAGCTCGCTGTTGCCGTCACCCCAGTTCACTGTGATCGACGTCGCACCACCCAAGGGCAGCGTCACCGCGGCGGCATCGACCGGAGTGGTGAACGTCATCCTCATCGGCGTGGTTGGCACCGACGATGCCGGCCCGGCAGTGGCCGCCAAACCCAGAGCCAGCAGAGCCGAAGTGGTCAGCACAGCAACGCTGCGACGGACAAAGGTCGAAATCACGTGGGGGCCTCCTGGCCGACAACTGCTTGTCGATCAACGTCCGAAGGTGCTTCGAACGTTGACTGGCTGCCCCGAGCCGAACACAGATCGGCGCCAATAGCCACCGACTACTAGGGAAAACCCTAGGCACCCACTCTCCCGATCGCGACCCACCCAGTCACGCACCCAGCCTCTTGTCCATCAGCCGGCTACCAAAGTGATGGCCGGGTACACCTAGCGCGTTACGGCACCCCAATAACTGGACCCAGCGGCGATTACTCACCCAAGAAAGTCTGTACGTGCAACGTTCTTCAGATAACTAAGCCACCCATTGCAGCGGGCAGCATCGGATTCGACTCACAGACCCTGCAAGTGATGACTTTCATCACCCGTCGCGCAGTGCCTGACATCGCCTATGACCATCCGATGTAGGCAATCTGACCTCTAGATATTGGTGACAAATGAGATTTCATAGCGCATCATCAAGGTACGCATACTCGCCGGCAGACAAGGAACTCACGCCATGAGCCCTCAGCGGTTAACATCTCGCCGGCAGGTGGCGTCGATGATCTCGCTCTTGATCGGACTCGCGCTCGGGCTTGCATTTGTGAGTCCGTCTACTGCCGTGGTCGGAGCTCCGTGGTCGGCTGGGGCCGGGCGTTGGCCCACCGTCGTCGTGTCGAATACCGGAGCGGTCGCGGCGTGGGTGGCGAAGTCCTCGGCTGCCTCGCCCTATAACCGAGTCGTGGTCTGCGTCATGAAGGCAGGCGGCAGCGCCTGTGCCCATAAGACGACGCTTTCCTACACCTGGGGACCCACTCCACCGGGGCCACAAATCCTCGGGAATACTCGCCCCGCAGTGTCGGTTTTTGGCCCCTACGTGCGAGTCGCAGTAGCCGGATCGGTATTCGGAACGGGGCTCGGCGTCGCGGTGTGGACCTCAATCGACGGTGGGATCACCTTCGCCGGTCCCCATGAGGCCGGCATCATCCAGGAAAACCTCGGCGGACTTGTCTTCAACAACTGCGGATTTTGCAGCCCACGACTCTACGCGTGGAGTCAGAACTATGCGGGCGGTGCCATGGTGTCGGTACTCGATCCGGCCGGGAATGCCACCCTCGGAAGCGTGGTCGTCGATGCCACTGCACGGTATTCCACTCCCGGAGGCGGGCTCGTCGTGGCGCCTAACGGGGACCTGTTCCTCGTGGCGGAGACAAGCACCGAGGTGCGGGTGTATCGCGCCCTTGCGTTCACCGATGAACTCAACCCAGCCAACTGGACGCGTGTCCTGACCGCCTCGGGCGAAGAACTCGGCAACCTCTGGACCGAGGGACTCTTCACCAACTTGATCTCGTACCCCGGGCAATACCTCTCTCTCGTCACGAACCGGGCAAGTGATGGTGCACCACGGGTGCGCCGGTGGACCGGAAGCGCCTTCACCAGCGTGCTGACCGTCCCGTCAGGCAGCGGCTACAAGCATCCGGTAACCGCGGCGGTCGATGGGACAGGGCGCACGTGGGTTTTCAACACCTCCCCCGACTCAACCTCGCTCATCGTCGCTCGCCCTGTGAAGACATCGGTCGGTGCGTTCACGCGGATCGTGCCGTATTCCTCGACCGGCTTCAACATCGGCGACCAGGCCGCCTCGCTCACCGGAAACGGGTACGGCCTCTACGCGTATGTGGTCAACAATGGTGGCGGTAGCTTCACACAACGCTTTGTCGCCCTGAAGGTTCCCCACTCAGTGAGCGTGAAGGCACCCAAATCGGCCACCGTTCACCGCTACACCCTCACCCTCACCCTTCCGCGTTCTGAAGTCGCGGGTGCCAAGATGACGATCAAAGTTACGTCGGCAGGGAAGACCACCACGCTTAAGAGTGCGATCACAATCCCTGTCACTGGGGTCTACAAGTTATCGGTGAGGCCTACTCAAAAGGGAACGGTCTACCGGGCCTACGTGGGAGCAGGCGGCTGGTGGACGGCTCGGACAGTGTCCATCACACTCAACCCGCGCTGAAACCAGCACCGGGGCGGCGAGGCGCGCTAGGTAGGCGCTTGGGTGCCCCCGATGCGAGGTAACTAGCCGCGCGGCACCACAAACGACACCAGCTCGGCGCAGCCACGATCAAGCTCGGCCCACCCGAAATCGGTTTCGAAAACGGCGATCGCCGACGTGGGGTACTTCATTTCTAGCCGCTCGAGGGAGTCGCCACGTGAACTACCCGCCAACCACGACGCAAGAAATTCGGTTCCGGGGTTATGGCCCACAAGTAGCACCGTGCTGACTTCGTCAGCCACGTCGGCCAACACTTCAAGCAGTTCACTGACACTGGCTTCGTAGATGCGCGGCTCGGACTGCCACCGTGGAACGGAGTTGAGCTGCGCCGACGCAATCTGCCACGTCTGTTGGGTGCGCGTGGCCGACGAAACAAGCGCCAGATCGACAGCCGGCACATTGGCGTCAAGCCACGTCCCTGCCAGGGCCGCTTCGCGACGTCCACGCGGGGCAAGCGGTCGGTCGTGATCGCGAACACCTACCGGGTAGTCGGACTTCGCATGCCGCAACAGCACTAAGCGGCGCATCCCTCACGCTCCCTGAGAGTGTGCGCCGCCATCCACGTGAATGATTTCACCCGTGGTGGCCGGAAACCAGTCGGAAAACAGCGCGATGCAGGCGCGTGCTGCTGGCTCGGGGTCATTGACATCCCAACCAAGAGGCGCGCGCGTTGCCCACACGTCTTCGAACTGTTCAAACCCAGGAATATGCGACGCGGCGATGGTGCGAATCGGTCCGGCAGCCACAAGGTTCACCCGAATCCCCTGCCTGCCGAGATCGCGGGCCACATAGCGCGCGGTCGATTCGAATGCGGCCTTGGCAACACCCATCCAGTCGTACTTCGGCCACGCAACTGTGGCGTCGAAGTCAAGACCGACCACACTTCCGCCACTGCTCATCAGCGGAAGGCACGCCATCGCTAGAGACTTGAGCGAGAACGCAGAGACGTGAACCGCCGTCGCGACGTCGGGCCACTCGGTATTGAGGAAATTGCCACCGAGTGCTGCCTCCGGTGCATACCCAATGGCATGCAGCACACCGTCGAGGTGATCAACGTGTTCGCGCAGTGCTGCCGGCAACGCAGCGAGACCTTCAGGGTCGGTGACGTCAAGTTCAACCACAGGCACCGGCTTCGGAAGTCGTGACGCAATGCGCTTTGTGAGCGGAAGGGCGCGCCCGAAGGAGGACAGCACCACAGTGGCGTCCTCTTGCTGAGCCAAACGCGCAACGTGGAATGCGATCGAGGCGTCGGTGAGAACGCCTGTGATCAGCAGTGACTTGCCTTCGAGCAGTCCCACAATTCCTCCGGGTGATGAGAGTGGTCAGTGACCCATTCCAAGGCCACCGTCGACAGGAATGAGAGCGCCGGAGATGTATCCGCCGGCATCGGATGCCAAGAAAGTGACAACATCAGCAATCTCGGCTGGCGTCGCGTAGCGACCCAATGGAATCTGCGACAGCACCTGTGAACGCACGTCTTCATCGAGCACGGCCGTCATGTCGGTTTCGACAAACCCCGGCGCCACAATATTCGCGGTGATTCCTCGGGACCCAAGCTCACGCGCCAACGACCGGCCGACTCCAATCAGCCCAGCCTTGGACGCGGCGTAATTGACCTGGCCTGCGGAGCCGGTCATGCCGACCACGCTTGAAATCAGTACGACGCGACCCCATCGGGCGCGCAACATACTGCGAGCAGCTCGTCGGGCGACGCGAATGGCGCCCACGAGGTTGGTATCAATGACCGATGTGATGTCGTCATCAGACATACGCAGCAGCAGCGTGTCATTCGTGATTCCGGCATTAGCCACCACGATGCCGACAGGACCATATGCCTTCTCGACCTCGTCAAAGGCCGCATCGACGCTCGCGGTGTCGGTGACATCGCACACGACACTGTGGAACCCCTCAGGGGCGTCGCCACTGCGACTCGCGACAACAACGGTATGCCCCGCGGCAGCCAGACTCTCGGCGCACGCGCGCCCAATGCCTCGATTACCGCCGGTGACTAGAGCCACGCGTTCCACGTCGTCTCCTTACTATGACGTGCCCACCGTATCGGTTACACCCGATCCGCTGTGCGTTTGGCGACATGCGCCGAACGGTGGGACTTAGGGTAGGTCCGTGAGCCATGACATTGACGAGGATTTTCTTGCCCTTCCACTGCGGATTCTGACTGACGCCGCGCTCTCGCGGGCCGCGGCACTCGGAGCTGAGCACGCCGACGTGCGAGTGATGCGTACGCGGCGCCTGATGACCTCCGTGCGCGATGCCAAGGTCGAGAACAACGGAACGGATGAAGCGCTGGCGTTTGCGGTGCGTGTCGTACACGACGGTTCGTGGGGATTCGCCGCGAGCGACGTACTCACGGCTGACGAGGCGGCCAGACTTGCCGAACGGGCTGTTGCGCTGGCACAAGTGTCGCGTCCTCTCGCGACGAGCCCTGTCACGTTGGCCTCCAACGCCGTGCAAGGAAGTCATGATGCTCCTGCTCGTTGGGTGTCGGACTATCTCATCGACCCTTGGACCCTCAACGACACCACCCGCTCGCAACCCCTCATTGAGTGGACCGCCTCGCTCCGCGCCGCCGGCGTCGACCATGCCGATGCCTCCAGTGATGCAGTGCGCGAAAACTCGTACTACGCCGATCTGTCTGGCACAGCGACTCTGCAACAGCGTCTGCGCATCGAGCCATCACTCACCGCGGTGATGATCGATGCGACGTCTGGTGACTTCGATTCGATGACGACCACTGCTCCACCCACCGCCCGAGGCTGGGAGTACATGACGGGCGATGGATGGGATTGGGCAGCGGAGATCGCCCAACTTCCGCAATGGCTAACTGAAAAACTCAAAGCGCCCTCAGTCGAAGCCGGCCGGTACGACCTCGTGATCGACCCCACCAACCTGTGGCTCACGATTCATGAATCCGTGGGGCACGCAACGGAACTCGACCGCGCTCTCGGTTATGAAGCCAACTACGCAGGTACCTCGTTCGCTACCCCTGACAAACTCGGAACCCTGCAATACGGTTCCGCGGAAATGTCCATCGTGGGCGATCGGCAGACTCCACACGGTTTGTCGACCGTGGGATGGGACGACGAGGGAGTGTCCGCACAGCGCTGGGACATTGTGCGCGACGGTGTCCTCGTGGGGTACCAACTCGATCGGGCGATGGCGGGCAATTCCGGGGTGACCTCGAACGGATGTGCCTACGCCGATTCTGGATTACACGTGCCGATTCAACGAATGCCCAACGTGTCACTCGAAGCCGATCCCCATGGCGGAACGACTGACGACCTGATCGCCGGTGTCGACAATGGGCTGTATGTCGTAGGTGACAAGTCCTGGTCTATCGACATGCAGCGCTACAACTTCCAATTCACCGGGCAGCGTTTCTTCCGCATTCGCAACGGACGACTCGAGGGTCAGGTGCGCGATGTGGCGTATCAATCGAACACCCTGACTTTCTGGAACTCCTTGGCTGCGCGAGGTGGGCCCTCGACGTATCTATTAGGTGGCGCCTTCAATTGCGGCAAGGGGCAGCCCGGTCAGGTTGCGGCTGTGAGCCATGGCGCTCCGAGCGCACTCTTTCGAGATGTGAATATTCTCAACACCGTTGCGGAGGCGGGACGATGAGCACCTACGCGATTCCTCCTCACGAGGTGGCCGAGCGCGCGGTATCACTCGGCGGTGAAGGAACGGTCGCTGTTGTCACGGTGACAAGTGAAGCCGACCTCCGGTGGGCCAATTCGATGCTCACCACCAACGGTGAACGTACGTCGCTGAGTCTCACGGTGGTGTGCACTGCGCCAGTCGACGGAGGAACGGCCATTGGCGTTGCCTCGGGGCGCGCTGCTGACCAATCTGAGATCGACGAGTTGGTTGCGCAGGCGAGCCGTGCAGCGCAAGCAGGAACCGCGGCGGATGACGCGGGTCCTCTTATTGACTCCGCACCCACGGCGCTTGATTGGGATCGACCCGTTGCGACCACCAGTGGCGCAGCCTTTGCGCAACTCGCACCGGAACTAGGCGAGGCATTCGCACGTGGGCGCCACGACGGTATTGAACACTTCGGCTATGCCGAACACCAGGTGTCGACTGTGTTCGTGGCATCGTCGACAGGGCTTCGCCAACGTCATTCACAACCCACGGCGAAAGTTGAAGCAACGGCGAAGTCTCATTCGCGTACCCGGTCGTCGTGGGCTGGGCGGGCTGGACGCGAGATGACCGAATTCGCGTTCGCCGACGTCGATGCAGAATTGCGGCGCGGGCTTGCCTGGCAAGCCACAGCGAGCACGATTGAACCTGGTCGACACACCGTGATTCTCACTCCGTCGGCCGTCACCGACCTGATGATTTACCAGTACTGGACTTCGTCGGCGCGTGATGCCGCCGAAGGCCACACGGTGTTCAGCGCGCCAGGTGGCGGCACGCGACTTGGTGAGCGACTCACCGAGTCTCCTATCACCATTTCGTCAGATCCGTATGATGCGGAAATTGCTGGCGCGCCATTCACTACCGCGCCATGGAGCTCGGGTCTCACCAGCGCCTTCGACATCGGCCTTCCACTTGAAAAGACCACGTGGGTTGATGAAGGGTCTCTGGCGCATCTGGTCACCACCCGTCACTCAGCGAGTGAATTGGGGCTGGGAGTGACTCCGTTGATCGACAACATACGGCTCACCCATGGAGAGGGGCACGGAACTCTCGAAGACGTCATCGCGCGCACTCAACACGGACTACTCATCACGTGCCTGTGGTACATCCGTGAAGTCGACCCACGGTCGCTGCTTTTGACCGGCCTCACGCGCGATGGTGTCTACCTCATTGAAAACGGTCAGGTGGTCGGCTCTGTGGGCAATTTCCGATTCAACATGAGTCCCGAGGATGTGCTTTCGCAGACCATCGATGCGGGAGACACCGTAATGACCCTGCCTCGTGAGTGGGGCGAGGACTTTGCTCGCGCTGCCGCTCCCCCACTGGTCGTCGACGGTTTCAATCTGTCGACGCGCAGTGACGCCCTCTAGGCATCCTCAAGTCGGAATCCGACCTTCATTCCCACTTGGTAGTAGGCCACTTCACCCTCGTGTACATTGCCTCGAATCTCGGTGACCTCGAACCAGTCGACATGCCGCACGGTCTGCACCACGCGCCCGATGCCGTTGCGGATGGCGGACTCGACGCTCTCGTCCGAAGTACCCACGATTTCGGTGATGCTGTAGGTGCGGTTCGCCACGACGATCCTCCTGTTGCTGATCCCCGCCTGTCGGGGTGAAACCCATCATGGCAGTCCGCCGCCATGAACTCCGAACCCCTCCCGGTGGCGCCGATGCCGGGGCGGTCATAGTGTGGAATCAGCCGACGAGGAGTGTGATGATCCCGAGCAAGCGCACCGAAGCCGAACCTGAGGTGTTCTCGATTACCGGAGCGCATGTCCCGCTCTCCGAGGACCAAAGCGCGCGTACCCGCCGCTACTTGTTTTCGATGGCACTGCGAACGTTGTGCTTCATCGGTGCCGTGCTCGCCAGCGGTTGGCTGCGGTGGGTTCTCGTGGCGGGCGCAGTGTTCTTGCCGTACATCTCTGTGGTCATCGCGAACGCGGGCCGCGAAAGCCGTCGTATTCCCGCGCCTCAAACCCGCATGGACGATGACGCTCGTACTCTCACCAGCTGATTACGCGCACCGCAACCATTCGAGCCATGACGCGCACGTAGGCTACTGACGTGTACCGCTTCCTGCTCCAAGGCCGATGGATTGCGCTCACCTTGCTGTTGGTGGTGCTTGTGCCCTTGAGCGTTGTGGCGGCCGACTGGCAGTGGAATCGATGGGAATCTCGCAAGACACTCAATGCGTCGGTGACTGGCAACGGATCGAAAGCGCCAGCTACCCTCGCGCTGGTTGCGCCCCCCGGCTCAACGATCGACGACACTCGTGAATGGCGCCAAGTGACGGCAACGGGAACGTATCTCAACGACCAGACACGACTGTTACGACGCCAAGTCGTACAAGGACAAAGTGGCTTCATCGTGGTCACGCCCTTGGCCACCACCGACGGCCACGTCGCTCTCATCGAACGCGGCTTCATGCCACTGCCGCCATCGGGAGTTCAGATAACCGCGCCTCCGGGCGCAACGGGCGAAGTCACCGTGATCGGCAGATTGCGCGCGATTGCCGACAATGACGCCGTGATTCACCCCAACGATGTGCCCGCCGACCAGATCAATCGCATCGACACCGCAACATTTGCCGCCGCCACGGGACTCACCGTTTTCCCCGGAATTGTTGAACTCACCGGGTCGATTCCTCCGATGGCTGATGGCCTCACTCCCCTACCGGCTCCCGCGCTCGATGAGGGTCCGCACCTGTCGTACGTGGGTCAGTGGGGGCTCATCGGTCTGGCATCCATCGTGGTGTGGATCATCATGGTGCGGCGCGAGGGCCAGCATCAGCGAGAACTCAGGAAGATCACGGCGCCCGACGCTTCCAGCTGATACTCGAACGTGTCGGATTGAGTTCAACGTACTGACCTAAGGGGATGTATCGCTGGGGGCGACCGTGTCCGAGGGCTACATCGACTATCACCGGCACCTGATAATCGCCGATTCTTTCCAGCACCGCATCGAGCGGATTGTGGCCGCAGTCGATGAATGAACCGAGAATGAACCCGACGACTCCGTCGAACCATCCGCTGCGACGAAGATGGGTCAAGCTTCGATCGATTCGGCGCGCTGGCTCGCCAATGTCCTCCAACAGGACAATGCAACCGCGCGCAGGTGTGGCATCCCTTGTTCCGAGCAGGCTCTCAATAAGGGTGAGAGTTCCCCCGATCACCGGTGCCCTCACAACGGCACCATCACGTGCGGTGGTGCCCACTAGGTCAGTACTCGCTTCGACATCAAAGAGCGCGTTGTACAGCGAATCGCGCGTTTCGGAGTCAGGATTTTCGCCGACCACAGCATCAGTTGCAATCATCGGCCCAAAGATTGAAACCGGCGCCGAATGAGCCGCGAGGGCAAGGTGGAGTCCGGTCACGTCGCTTGAACCGACCAGGAGGCGTGGGGTTGCCGCCGCGATTGCCTTCCACTGGGCGTCACCGAGCAGTTCAAGTGTGCGCCCCACTCCCGTTCCCCCTCGAGCACACACGACAGCGGAAAGGCCAGGACGAGTCATCGCGTTGAAGAAATCACTCGCCCGATCGGCATCCTCGCCAGCCAAATGGGGGTGTCTGCCAACATCGAGGGCATGCGGAAAGACCTCAACCTCAAGGTTCCAACTCCGCAGCAGCGCAACACCGGCCGCGAGCAGTTCTGGTTCGACGGGACTGCCGGGCGCAATCACGGCAATCCGGTCACCTGCCCTGACCGCCGGCGGTAGCGCTCGTTGTGCGCCCGTCTGGGTGAGCGGCGATGGGTTCGTCGACGGCATGACGACACGGTACGGCACGATGGAGGAATGGATCTCGGGCTAGACGGACGGTGCTTCCTGGTCACCGGTGGTTCCAAGGGAATGGGCCGGGCCACAGCACAGGTGCTGCTCGACGA
>Ga0194056_10001432_pt1 | contig 13016 bp, 6 predicted proteins | sample SepL4413m_MetaG_FD_155458 | JGI IMG/M metagenome (GOLD analysis project Ga0194056, IMG submission 155458) | Anoxic zone freshwater microbial communities from boreal shield lake in IISD Experimental Lakes Area, Ontario, Canada - Sep2016-L442-13m | ecosystem: Environmental > Aquatic > Freshwater >...
GAATTATAATTATTGATGTAAAAAATCCATTTCAGATAAAAATTTAAGCGATTATTTACAGTTTTCGCCGATTATTCCCAAATTATGGCTGTGAATTGCCGTTTTAATCCGAAAAATCCAAAAATACTCTCGAAAATTTATCTATTTGACTTCGTCTTGAACTTTGGGTATAACCAGTTATCCCCAGAATCGAAAAATCAGTTTTTGAGATAAAAAATTCCGCAATTTTAATAAACTACCTTCTTGACCTTAGTACTGTTCAAACTATTTGCGGCATCCGGCCCAGCACCCGACTGATCCTTTTCCAAAATCCCCTTCGCCTGTTGAACATTCGAAAGCGCCTGATGTTTCGAGGCCATTTGAGCCTTAGCGTTGGCGCCAGCCTTGATATGACTGTCGAGTTTCTCTTTAATCTTTGCTGTTCTGCTCAATTGCCAGTCCAACGCTTCGCGCATTTCTTTTGCTTTAATAACCATGTCGCTATATTCGTTTTCCATAAGTCATACCTCCTATTGATTCAAAGAACCTGGCAGAATAGTTTCTACTTTGCCGTCAGGGTGTTTGATATTAATTGTGCCGTCTTTAGCTACATCGACAGTCGTGCCATCAGTTTTTACGATAGATGTCGAACCATCGGTGTGTGCCGTCCAGACTGTTCCGTCAGGTTGTGTTGCTGTTCCAGAACCATCAGGGTTCGCATGAACTTTTGTGCCATCAGCGCCGGTGTAATCATTGCTGCCATTTGGGTGAGCTGTCGCAGAAGAACCATCTGGATATTTCTCCGTATACGAGCCATCCGGATTCACAATCGCGCTGCCTTCAGGACCGTTATAAATTGCGCTTCCATCAGGATTCACAGTAGCAGATTCACCTTGCTGATTTGTGATTGTCGTGACTCCGGTATTCGGATCAATATTCACTGTGCGACCATCTGGAAGGTGCATGTTTGCACCGTAAACTTCGCCATCAGGCCCAAGCACCGCAGTATCCCCACCCGGCAACGTAACATCCGAAGAGCCGTCCTTATTTATAATGACGTGTGTTCCGTCAGGCATAGTGCCTTCACCAGTCGTCGTTCCGTCAGAGGTTGTAGTTATTTTGATTCCTTCAACTGTCGTGCTCATCGAACCGTCACTGCCCACTGTTATTGGACTTCCATCTGGCATTTCACCGCCAGTCAGATTTCCGTCAGAATCGTAATGCCCAGTAGCTCCGTTTGGCAGAACCTTGGTTGTCAGGTGATTGTCAGCGTCATAAGTCTTAGTGGTTCCGTCTGGATCTTTCGTAATCATTTGACCGTCCTGCGTCAGCGTCGTCGAACTGCCGTCCGTCTTTGAAATTGTCTGCGAACCATCATCGTTGACTGTGGTAATTGAGCCGTCAGCGTTAGTCTGAGTCACAGAACCGTCAGGTTTTTCTACGGTTACCGAACCGTTCGGATTATGGGTAGTTTGCGTTCCATCAACATCAATTGTCGTTGTCGAACCGTCAGGATTTGACTGAGTTCCAGAACCATCTGGATTCAAGTTGGTAATTGTTCCATCAGGACTATTAATGATTTGAGAACCATCGGCATTCTTGACCGCCGTCGTCCCGTCAGGTAATACTGCCGATTTTGAGCCGTCAGTGTTATTTGTTACAACCGTTCCATTTGGAAGTGTGTTTGTAACCGTTCCATCAGGATTATTGGTAGTAATCGTGCCTTCAGGATAAGTAATCGTACCGTCAGGGTGTTGAACAGTCGTCGAACCATCAGGTTCAATAAACTCCTTCGTGCCATCAGGTTTCGTGATTGTGATAGAACCATCAGTCTCATAAATGATCTTCGAACCGTCAGGATTCGTAACAATAGTCGAACCGTCAGGGCCAGTCGTCGGGGTCGATGCTGGAGGCAAATTCTGAGTCGTAGTTTCAGTCGTCGTAGTCGAAACATTCCCGTCCGGATCAGTGATAGTGGTAGTCGTTCCCGTCGGCGTGTTTTCCACAACAGTCGTCGTTTCGTTGCCGTTAGGGTCGGTTACGGTTGTCTTGCTACCGTTCGGCGTATTCTCAACAACAGTCGTCGTCTCGTCTCCGTTCGGCTCTGTAACTGTAGTCTTGATTCCATCAGGTGTATTTTCGACAGTAGTTGTGGTTTCATTTCCGTTCGGATCGTTCACAGTCGTCTTTGTTCCATCTGGAGTAGTCTCGACAGTAGTCGTAGTTGTGTCCCCATTTGGTTCGGTAACTGTGGTTTTCGTTCCGTCTGGCGTTGTTTCTTTTGTTGTGGTCGTTTCATTTCCACTTGGATCAGTTACAGTGGTCTTTGTTCCATCTGGAGTAGTCTCATGAGTCGTAGTCGTTTCATCGCCGTTCGGTTCTGTTACTGTGGTTTTTGTTCCATTAGGAGTCGTTTCAGTAGTCGTTGTGGTTTCATCACCATTTGGATCAGTGACTGTAGTCTTAGTTCCATCTGGAGTAGTTTCAGTAACTGTAGTAGTTTCATTTCCACTTGGATCTGTAACTGTAGTCTTCGTTCCGTCAGGTGTAGTTTCTGTGACTGTCGTTGTCGTGTCACCATTCGGTTCGGTTACAGTAGTTTTAGTTCCATCTGGCGTGGTTTCAGTAATCGTAGTAGTTTCATTTCCACTTGGATCAGTAACTGTGGTCTTAGTACCGAAAGGTGTAGTTTCTGTGGTTGTCGTGGTTTCATTTCCACTTGGATCAGTTGTAGTTTTCGTTGTACCACCATCAGATGTCGGCTCTTCGATAGTCGTCGTTGTGTCACCGTTCGGCTCAACAACAGTAGTCTTCGTTCCATCAGGTCCAGAAACAACAGTCGTCGTAGTCTCATTCCCCTCAGGATCCACATTTGTTGTTGTAGTCGTGGTAATTGTGTCCCCATTCGGATCGGTGACTTGAGTATTGCCACTCGGATCAGTAACTGTAGTTGTGCCGTCTGGAGCTATAGTAGTGGTAGTTCCGTCAGGTCCGATATTAGTTACGGAGCCATCGCCACCTACCTCAGTACTGCCAGCCGGCGTACTTTCAGTCGTGCCGTCTGGGTATGTAGTCGTGCTGGAACCGTCTGGGTTCTCGACTGTCACTGTGCCGTCTGGACCAGTTGTTGTAACCGTACCGTCAGGTGCGACATTAACTACCGTACCGTCATCGCCAACTGCGGTAGTGCCCGGAGGCGTGCTCTCAGTCGTGCCATCTGGATAAGTTGTGGTGCTTGAACCGTCTGGATTCTCAACTGTCACTGTGCCGTCTGGTCCGGTTGTAGTTACAGTACCATCAGGTGCGACATTTACAACTGTTCCATCATCGCCGACAGCTGTACTGCCTGGAGGCGTGCTCTCAGTCGTGCCGTCTGGATATGTGGTTGTGCTGGAGCCGTCTGGATTCTTTACCGTCACTGTGCCGTCTGGTCCGGTTGTAGTTACTGTGCCGTCAGGCGCAATATTTATTACTGTTCCGTCATCACCAACCGCAGTTGTTCCTGGAGGTGTACTCTCAGTTGTGCCGTCTGGGTATGTGGTAGTGCTTGAACCATCTGGATTCTCAACTGTCACAGTACCGTCTGGGCTCGTGGTTGTCGTGGTTCCGTCAGGTGCAATATTTATTACTGTTCCGTCGTCGCCAACCGCAGTTGTTCCTGGAGGTGTACTCTCAGTTGTGCCATCTGGATATGTGGTAGTGCTTGAACCATCTGGATTCTCAACTGTGACAGTACCATCTGGGCTCGTGGTTGTTGTGGTTCCATCTGGTGCGATATTTATTACAGTTCCGTCGTCGCCAACCGCCGTAGTTCCTGGAGGTGTGCTCTCAGTCGTACCGTCTGGATATGTGGTTGTGCTGGAGCCATCTGGATTCTCAACAGTCACTGTGCCGTCTGGGCTCGTGGTCGTCGTGGTTCCATCAGGCGCAATATTTATTACTGTTCCGTCATCACCGACAACTGTAGTTCCAGAATCTGTCGTTGAAGTCGTGCCGTCTGGGTTCGTAGTGGTTACGGAACCATCAGGATTCGTAGTTACTGTTGTAGTGTTTCCGTCAGGATCAGTAGTAGAAGTTGCTGAGGAACCATCTGGATATGTCACTGTAGTGGTCGTATTTCCTTCTGGATCTGTAGTCATTGTTGTACCATCTGGGTATTCAGTAGTAGACGTAGTATTTCCACTTCCATCTGTCGTGGTAGTAGTAATTGAACCATCAGGATTTGGTGAAGTAGTAACGCTTGTAGTGTTTCCATCTGGGTCCGTTGTCGTTGATGTAGTATTACCATCTCCATCAGTGGTTGTAGTGGTTGTATTTCCATCAGAATCAGTTGTGGTAGTGACAGCATTTCCATTTTCATCAACCGTAACAGTATTTGATGATCCATCAGGATTTGTAACTGTGCTAGATCCATCTGGATTAAGTACTGTTGTAGTTGTATTACCTTCACTATCTGTAGTTTCTGTTGTAACGCTACCGTCACCACCAGTTGTGGTAGTGGTTGATGTTCCGTCAGGAGTTGTAGTAACCGTTGAACCGTCAGGAAGCGTCGTTGTAATTGTTGTATTTCCATCCCCGTCAGTGGTTTCTGTTGTTACATTTCCATCTCCGTCTGTAGTAGTTGTGGTTGATGTTCCGTCAGGAGTTGTTGTAACCGTTGAACCGTCAGGAAGCGTCGTTGTAATTGTTGTATTTCCATCCCCGTCAGTGGTTTCTGTTGTTACGTTTCCATCTCCGTCAGTTGTGGTTGTCGAAGTCGCACCGTCCGGTCCGACGGTCGTGGTGTTGCCGTCAGGATCAGTGGTTGTAGTGGTAGTATTTCCATCAGAATCCGTTGTGGTAGTGACAGCATTTCCATCCCCGTCAACAGTAACAGTATTTGATGAGCCATCAGGGTTTGTAACTGTACTAGAACCGTCAGGATTAAGGGTCGTTGTCGTCGTGTTTCCGTCACCGTCAGTCGTGGTAGTTGTAACACTACCGTCCCCACCGGTCGAAGTTGTTGAAGTTGTTCCATCAGGTGTAGTCGTCGTGCTGGATCCGTCTGGATTAGTAGTTGTGGTTGTAGTATTTCCGTCTCCATCAGTGGTAGCAGTAGTTGTAACGGTAGATCCGTCTGGCAGAGTAGTCGTTGTTGTTGTATTTCCATCTGAATCTGTTGTGGTTGTTGTTGAATTACCATTATCATCTGTACTTGTAGTAGAAACCGTTCCATCAGGTCCAACTGTTGTTGAAGAACCATCAGGGTTTTCAGTCGTAGTTGATGTATTTCCATCTGAATCTGTTGTTTCAGTAGTTACATTTCCTTCTCCGTCTGTGGTAGTAGTTTCAGTAGTACCATCTGGATAAGTAGTTGTGGTAACTGAATTGCCATCACCGTCAGTTGTCGTGGTGGTTGTAGAACCGTCCCCTGAATCAGAACCGTCACCCGAATCAGAGCCATCGCCCGAATCAGAGCCATCGCCCGAATCAGATCCGTCACCCGAATCAGAGCCATCGCCCGAATCAGAACCGTCACCTGAATCAGAACCGTCCCCTGAATCAGAACCGTCACCCGAATCAGAGCCGTCACCCGAATCTGAACCATCGCCCGAATCAGAACCGTCACCCGAATCTGAACCGTCACCCGAATCAGAGCCATCACCCGAATCAGAGCCGTCACCCGAATCTGAACCATCGCCTGAATCTGAGCCATCGCCCGAATCAGAGCCGTCTCCTGAATCCGTTCCTTCTCCTGAATCCGTTCCTTCTCCTGAATCGCCGTAGCCGCCATCGCCTGAATCTGTGCCATCTCCTGAATCACCGTAGCCGCCGTCACCCGAGTCTGTGCCATCGCCCTGATCTCCAGATACTCCGTCCCAAGGAGGTTCAAAACTATCGCTGTAACCGCCGTCGCCAGTGCCACTAATAGGTATGGTTGGTAATCCAGAAAGTATTCCACCAATTGCACTTCCGGCAATTCCGCCAAGTGCAGGCGGAAGTCCACTCGCAACAGCTAACGGAGCGCCAGAACTGGTGAACCAGCCCCCAAAGTTGCTTCCAGCTTCAACCCATCCCCCATCATCAGCGAGAACTCGAATTCCGAATACGTTATACATCAAAATTGAAAACCCTAAAAATCCAAAGAAAATCAAAAAGCTTTGAGCTACCTGAGTATTATTCGTGCTCTTGCTAACTAACAAAATCACGCCAAGAATTCCAAAAACAATCCAGATATAATTAATAAACACTATAAAAAACCAAGGAATCGGCAAAGCCTTCAATAAACCAAAGAACAATAGCGCAAGTCCAGCAGCACCCATAATCATTACAATACTGTCGTTAGTAAATTTCACTTTGTTCTGATTCTTTAATACAAAAGTTTGCACATCAAAGAAAATCATTCTTAAAAGTTGTATAAAAAATCCGCCGCCACCTAAAAACGCAACCGTTGAACTCATTATAATTCCGCCGGCTACAAGTCCTGTTATACCAGAAAAAATATTATTAATTAATAAAGTTAATCCCACAGCAAAACACGCGAAAGGAAGCGTCTTACCCCCATCTTTCTTGCTGTTATTGATGACATCCATAGGAAGCATTGCCATACCTTTTAAGCGTTTCAGGGGATTTCCGCCACCCATAAGGAATGCTATGATTAAAGGAATCATCGCGCCAACCATTGTCCACAAAAGTGTTGAGCTGACTAAGCTACCCTCTACATTCAAAATGTTGATTCCGAGCCACGAGTCAGGTCTGAACCCTTCGTTTGTCACGACCAGCAAATAAGTGTGCAACAACCACCCGACCACACCACAAACTATCATAATGGGTAGTGTTTTCAGTAGGCGCTTTGGAATATTCTTTCCAATATATTTAATCAATTCCCACGTCGTCTTAGGATACTCGGCGTTACCGCCAACACCAGCGCTATTCGCTGATTGTTGGCCTTGCGCCTGCTGTCTTTGCGGCGCTTGTTGTTGCGCTTGCGCTTGTGGATGAACGATCTGCTTTTTGACCACCCATTCTGTGCCGTTGAACAGCAACCAGTTGCCGTCGCCTGAAATCGCCCAGTAGTTTCCTTTATCATCTTGACCTGTCAGTTTCGCCATTTCGGCGTTGAACTGCTCCATCGAAATTTGCCCTTCGTTTAAACTTTTATCGAGGTATAAAAAACGTGCCTCCATTGCCTTAAAATCAGTCATTGAGATAACCCCCTCAGCAAAAAATTGCTTTAAATTTGAACGTAAAATAATCTGTGATTGAAGTATATTACTACTCACAGTTTTTTTCAATATAAATATGTAATTTTCGTGTTAAAAGATCTAGTGAATTCGAAAAATTCCAAATAATTTTTCTGAGAGTCAAAAATGTATAAAATATCTCCATATTTTCCCAAATTGTCGTTGTTTTTCTTTGTTAGTTATACATAGAGATTCCGAAATGAACTCATATGTTAACTTTCAGCAAGAAATTTCACAAATCTTAATGAAAACTGCTAAATTGAACACAAAAATGACAGAATTTTATACATTTTTGCATTTTAAAATCGAAATTTGGAAAAACCCCTACACCGCGCTCTTCAAAATCCTTGTCACACCACGCCTCGTCCCTAACCACATATTCCCCGCTGCGTCTTCCACTATCACTTTGACCTCGTCGCTTGAGAGTCCTGATTTCGTGTTGAAAAGAGCAATTCGAAGTTTTCCAGACAGGATCACAGCGCCATCATACTCTGAACCCAGCCAGAGCCGACCCTTGCTGTCTTCAAACGCCGAACGCACCTTCGCTCCAGCAAGTCCATCTGCCAAAGTGTAAGTGCGCAGACGCGACCACCCCGAATCTTCATACTTGAAAAGTGACGCTCCACCTTGCGTGTATAGCCCTCCACCAGCGAGGATGTTGCCGTCCTTCAGCGAAATGATAGTATTGATGTTTGCGTGTAAAAGCGCGTCGTTTGGCGTAAAATACTGCCATGACTCGCCACGCAGCACGCTAATCCCGCCACGAGGAGCTACGTAAGAGCCGAACCAGATTCCGTCCCGGCTATCTTCGGTAATGACATTGACCATGTCTACAAGCAGACCGTTTTTGGATGTGTATGTCGTAAAATTCTTGCCGTCGTACTTCACGGCGCCGCCCCAGGTTCCAATCCAGATGTTGCCGAGATGGTCCTGCATTAGAGCGTTTACGCGGTTGTCGGGAAGTCCGTCGCTTTGTGTAAACGTCTTAACCTGCCCTGTTCCCTTAGTCTGAAAACTCACCCCGCCATCGTGCCCAATCCACAGTCCGTCCTTCGTGACAAGCAACGCCCTCACAAACTGGTAACCCTTTATTTCGGTGGTTCCTAGCGTTTTCATATCAATCATAAAAAGTCCGTTCGACCCGCCGCCCCAAAGTTTGTCGCCGTCGATTGCGAGCGTGCAGAAATCTTTATCGAGCAACACCGAATCAAACCCCGCCGGTTTGCTGTGGTTTTGAACTTCTTTAGCGATGCCAATCGCCGCAACCGCAAGCAACGCAAGAATCCCGACGGTTATTAAAGTTTTGAATATAATCACCTTAAATTTCTTCACGAACTTTTCCACCTTTCAGCAATAAAAATACCACGACCGTCAGCAAAAGTGAAGTCAGCAGCATCGCCAGACACAAAACCGCCACGATGTCCGAAGCCCCGTAATGCAGGTAGTTGTAGATTTTAATGGTAATCGTCTGACTGCCGGGCGGAGTCACCAGCAGAGTCACACCGAATTCGCTCATCGCTAACGCAAACACAATCAAAATCCCGGCAAGGCACTCTTTCCAAAGGAGTGCCACAAAGCACTGGAACGTCTTGAAAACGCCAGCGTAGTGCAACCTCAAATTATCGATTAATGCCTTTTCAATTCTAAGCATTGCAAACGAAATTACCAGCGCCTCGATAAAAGCAAAACGCCCAACCATAGCGATAGTCGGCATAAAAGGACTTTGATAAATGTCGTGCAAAATCGGGGTGTTCCAGAGTTGAATCATTGAAATTCCGCTTATTGCCGACGGAATGACAAACGGCAGAGCCGCAAGACAAAGCAAGAGCACTTTGTGCTTTGAAATCGCATAAAAATAAGCAAAAATAATTGCCGGAATCAGGCACAGGACTGCTGCCAAAAGACTGGTCCAAAGTGAAAAACTGAATTCGTCCATCGAACCAGCAATCACCTTAAATAAGTCCTGCACAATTAATGCCTCATAAATTAAATTTCCGATTGGCACCAAAGCGAAAAACGCGAATACAACCAGTCCAATTTGCGAAACTACCTTCACAAAAGCACTCTTCTTGAAGGGGTTCCCGCCTTTAAATCCACTAAATGAAAAATGGATTCGCTTCATATATAGACCCAGAAAAACCAGTAACGCCAGACACAAAACGAGCAAAGGCAATGAAGAAAAGAACACTGAATACATGTTGCCATTCGCGCTGAAAAGCGAATAAAGTTCTAGGGAAAACACATTGACTCCAAAAACTGACGGGATGCCATAGTCGTTGATGTTCAGCAAAAAGACTAAAAGCCCGCTGACAAGCAGCGCCGGCGCCACCAAGGGCAGATACACTTTGAGAAAAGATTTGCGACCGGAATCGTCAAGTCTGCACTGGTCGTTGATTTCTGAAGGGACACTCAAGAACGCCATCAGCGTCAGCCCCGCTGTTATGGGAAGATACGAAAACGCCATTGTCAGAATCACTGCAAACTCGCCGGAAAAGTTTTGCGACAAGGCGAATGTTTGCGATAGAAAAGCGTTGATTTTGTCTGCGAAGTAAATCCAGGATTGCACGTGAACGAAAGGTGGCACAAGGATTAGAAGCAGTATGAAGACCGCAATTCTCACAGCTCGGCGCTCAAAAATAGTCCAGACTCCTACTGCGACAAAGAATCCGAAAACCACCGAAAGTAAAGCCGCACCAGAATAAACAAGAATGCTTTTGAGAAGGAGCCCGAAATTATCAGATACCGCAAACGCTGTCTTTCCAGCAATCGCCGAACCTAAAGCCCCGATAAGCAAGTTGATAACAGGAGCGGCAGTAAAGAAAATCAATACCGCCGCCACAACTATCATGAAAATGAACTTGGCAAATCGCAAAGCAACTCTCAATACTAGCTCCCCTTATTTCACAAATATCTTTGTCATATCGTTCTTCGAAATTTCAAGTTTTGTGTATGCTTTCGTAAAATCTATCGGCATAATTTTGATGTTGTCCGCATTTAATGCTTTTGCCGCCGTCACACCCTGGTGCACTGGAATATGAATCCAGCCGTCGTCCACCATCGCCTGCTCGGCTGCCTTCGAAAGCAGGAATTCCATAAATGCATCGGCTTGTTCCGGATGCGGAGCCCCTTTTATTTGAGCAACAGTATTCGGAGTAACCATTGTGCCCATTTCGTCCGCACCTTGGTCCAAAAGTATAATCTGCAGGTCTTTGTTTTTCTCCATTTCGCCGAGCGCATCGTCGCTGTCCGTCATTCCATAATACAATTTACCCTGACTCACAAAGTCTTTTACCACACTGTTGCCTTCGACTACCTGAATTCCAGCGTTTTTAAGCGAAGTATAATAAGCATTAGCCTTTGAATCACCCCAGTATGAATACAGCGCTGCAGCCTGAGTCGCAGTTGTCCCAAATACAGGATATGCAATTCCAGAATTCTTTACATTTGCATTAGTTGCAAGTTCTTCAATAGTCTTCGGGCACTTGTCTAGGCTGATTTTCGAAGTGTTTACGATCAACACCCTAGCCCTGCCGCCAAATCCGAACCATTGGCCGTCCTTGTCGCGGAAAGATTCAGGTAGCTCATTCGCTGCCGAAATGTCCGCTTTGGCAAGCACATCTTTCGCCTTCAAATCTAAAGTCTGAAGTATTTCACCATTCCAAAACACATCCGCCTGCGGTTGCCCCTTTTCAGCGACGAGTCGATTCGCCAGGCCCACCGATTTAGATGCTTCAATGTCGTATACTGCTTTGACTTTAATTCCTGTTTGCTGTTCAAAAAGCTGAAAGATTTTCTCCGAAAACACCTGATCTACCGAAGTGTAGACCACGACTGTTTTTTCGGTCGTGCCCGATTGTTGTGGGTTGTTACACCCAAATAGGGATACCACAAAAAATCCAATCATGAAAAGACTTGCTAACTTTTTCATCCTCATTGATAAACCCTCCGTTTTTAAAAATAATTTGCTTTTATGCCCATCAAAGACTCGCTGAGTCCTGTGTGATAAAGGTGCGAAGTGTCCCCAAGACTTATGCATCTCGGCACGGCCCATTCTTTCGAACGTTCCTCAAATATTATCGTCGTCACAGAACTCGGAGCGACCCAGAAACCCGACCAGACGAGTGTTGGCGGTATCGCCAACAAATGAGCTATCCATGTCAGCCCAAATCCTGCATGGCAAAACACAGCAACCTTGTCTTGATTCGGCTCAACAATCCGATAACGCCCATCGACGCGTTCGTAGCCCAGCCTCCGAATAAAATCGTCGGAATCCTGCTCCAGCTTCTTGTAATATTTCAGTACGTCGCTATTTTTGATAGACTTTAATTCGTGCCAAGTCTCCCTAGTGAGGTTTTTCTGATCCGCGCGAAGAATTTCCCCAGGAATGTCGATTGACATCATTTTGTGCCCCTCGTCATCTTCGATGACCATCTCGGGCCAGAGTTCCTTGGTCCACTCTTCGATCCCGTAATCCATGTGTAGAATGTCGGCAGTGTACTTCATAGTATCGATAGCCCGGCCGTACGGCGAGGTGAAAATCTTGTCAAACCCATGAGTCTTAAAACGCTCCGCAAGAGCCTGCGCCTCCAGGTGCCCCGCTTTCGTGATTGTGTTGTTTTCATAGTCTGGATCAGCGTGCCTGACAATATAAAGTCGCATTCGTCCCGTCTCCCTTTATCTGAATATTTCGACAGGATTTGTCCCGTCAAGCCCCATACTTTTTACAATTGCGGTCATCGTGCCTTTTGCCGTAGCACTCGAATAATCCATCACGTAAAGTTTGTCGTTAAGCACATTAATATAGGCATTTGTCGAGACACCCTCGCGGATTTTCGTGTCCGCCGAGCCGTCCATTTTGATGCTGTATACATAGTATGTCCAAGCATTCCTATGTGCTAGCCGCTTTGAATCGTAATTCGCATAGAAAATCGTATCTTTATACGAATTGATTTTGCTGATTGTCGGAGTCATGGCTGCCTTTATCAACTTGACATTCTGGCCGTCTATGTCTGAAGTTCTGATGTTTTTGTTGATATCAATGAAGATGAGCTTCCCGCCTCCAATGATGAACGAGAACATTTTTTCCAAACCAACCTTCGTCTTTGCAGTTCCATCGGGGTTCGTACTGTATAAATACCCGTCTTGGCCGGTGTAATAAAGTTTATCCTGGTAAATGATACAGTATCCGTTGCCGTCCTTGACCAGAACTTCTTCCTTTGTCCCGTCAAGCCCGCACCTTGCAATGTAATAGTTCTTCGAAGCACTGTTCTCCTGCTTGATATAGTACAGCCACTCCTTATTGAACGTCAGCCCATAACAATAGATGTCTCTGAGCTTCTCAACTTTCACTCCATCCAATGAAATCCGATACAAGTTGTAGGTCCCATCAATCGCTGTTCCTTGATTTCCCGAAAAGTACAGCCACTCTTTGTACACGACAAACGACCAGCCGAACCCATTAAATATTGATTTGCTGGTGTTCGATGCTTTGTCCATTTTATAAATGTGCGGCATGTTTGAACTGTCGAAGCTCGAATAATACTGGCTTGTACCATCATCAAAGAAGAACTGACCGTTCATAATGTTTCCAAGGTCGTTCTTATCTACTCCTTCGGAAACAAGCGAGCTATTAAGCACAACTGGTTGCACAACTGGCGGTTTGGGCTGCAATAGAATAAATGCGGCAACACCCGCGCCAATTAACACAACCGCGCCGATGATGATTCCGATTATTAAGCCGTTTGATTTTTTACGCGGCGGCTGATATGCTGCCGGGCCTGCTCCAGGCGGTACCGGCGCTTGATACGGCGCGGG
>Ga0194056_10001437_pt1 | contig 12965 bp, 12 predicted proteins | sample SepL4413m_MetaG_FD_155458 | JGI IMG/M metagenome (GOLD analysis project Ga0194056, IMG submission 155458) | Anoxic zone freshwater microbial communities from boreal shield lake in IISD Experimental Lakes Area, Ontario, Canada - Sep2016-L442-13m | ecosystem: Environmental > Aquatic > Freshwater...
CTTTACAGGCGTATCACAGCAGGGGATCAATTATTTTTCGGGTCCCCCATCAGTAGTAGGGGCCTACAAACGTAAGAACTGGATGTTCCAGCTGGGAAAAGAGAAGGAAGGCAAATACATGGTTGCATTCAATTTTGCAAAAGGGAAAGATGTTCCGTCTTCTTCATCACCTCCTCCTCTTACTGTAAAACCTCAGGAAGGATTTGTTGCGAGCCTGATGACCGACCTGTTCTTTAATCAGGGATGGTACATTAAGGCAGAAGGTGCCCGATCGATCTTTACGAAAGATCTTAATACGCCTCTCGACTCTTCCATAAAAAACTTTAAACCCTTCATTGATGCTCACAGTTCTACCGTAAAGGATTACGCCGGGCAGGCTTCATTCGGAAAAAAATCGAAAAATTTTGATATCGGCGTCACGGGGAAATACCTGGGCGCAGGTTTTCAAACTACCGGTTATCCGTACCTGCAATCAGATCGCTTAGATTATACGATCAATACACGCTTCAATGCCTGGAAGAACAAGGATAAAACTTACAAGATGAATGTAGTAGCGAGCTTGGGCCAGCGTGTGAATAATGTAAGCAATACTGCGCTTAAGGCAAAACAGTTTATAGGTAACCTCAATTGGTATACGCAATTCAATGATAATTTCAGCCTCAATGTGAACTATAATAATTTTGGATTTCAAACCGCCAGCGGCATCAACCCCTTTGGCATAAAGAATGTAAGCAATGACATGGGCATCAACCCAACCTATACCTGGAGCAATTCAAAAATGGTTCACCTGCTCAGCCTAAGTTATAATTATAGTAAATACGATGAGCGGGATGTGATCAGCGGGGCCAGCAGTTCGAATAACACCCATACGGTGATGTTGAATTATGTGCCTACTTTTTTGAAAAAGAACATTTCGCCTGATTTTAGTGTCCTGTATTTTTCCAATAGTGTACCGGGTGTAAAAATCAGACTTATGACGATCAGCAGCGGATTGAGTTTTCCGGCTGCAAAAAAGAAAATGCGTTTACGTGGACAGATCCAATACAACAACGGCAAGTTAAACAGCTTTACAAGCTCCAATAATTTTATTGCCTCCTGTAATATTGACCTTAAACTGAATAAAAAACTGACCTGGAATACTTATATGACCACTAATTATTTCAAATACGGAAACGAGATCATACCCAATGGCGCCAATTATCTCGAGAGTAATTTCCGCACTGGATTCCAGTATCGGTTTGACACTAAAAAAAATTAAGATGAAGAAATTAGCCTTTTTATCATGGCTCTGCCTGATTGTTATTTCTGCTTCGGCACAATTTAAGATCGACCTGATAATGAGTTCAACACCTCCCGGCAACCTAACAGAATGGGTTAACCGAAGAGAAGTATTAACCTTGTTGGTAACCGGGCAGGCGGGTATTCCTCCGCAGAACCTTAAAATAAAAACAGAGATCAAAACAACTGATGGTACCGTGATCGGAAACACCGATCTGGCAAGGGCTTCCTCTTTTGCATTTGCCGGCAGCGCCCCTACCATCCTTACTGCTACAGAAGTGATGCCTATGGAGAACATGGTTTTTACCGGGAAGTATAAAAGTTCTCTGCAAAGAACGGGTAAGCTGCCCGCCGATAATTATATACTCTGTGTGCAACTGGTGAGGCCCGTGGATTTTGCACCCGCTTCGGAAGTAAAATGCAAGAGCTTTTACCTCGCAGCTACGCAACTGCCCGTGCTGATGAAGCCTTACAATGAAGAAGTACTTGATGCAAAACTGGCGCAAACGGCCATTACATTCAGGTGGAGCCCGGTTTCACCACGAACAACAGCGCAGATAACTTATCGGATACAGGTATTTGAAGTGCTGCCAAATCAAACCCCCATGCAGGCTTTGAGAGCCAACCAGCCTTTGCTGGATCAGGAATTAACAGGGGCAACACAGTATATCTGGCGGCCGCAGCTAACATTTATGGCATATTTCACTGCAGACAATACCCAGGGTTCGATGCCCGACAATCCCCACCATAATAAGATTGTCAGTACCGGCACCGACACGGTGCATATACCACGCTTCATCTGGACGCTTCAGACTCTTGATGATCACGGACTGCCCATAACACAAACTGATGGCAATGGTGAAGCCAGGAGCGAGCCCGTTGTATTTTATGTGAAGGACAAAGTCCAGAAGCAATAATTTATCCTCAAATATTTTTACACAAAGAGCTGCGTAATGGCAGCTCTTGTTATTTTTGACTGTGGCATTTCAACAAACTTATACACCGGACCAGGCCCTGCAAAAAGCAAAGCAGTACTGTGCCTATCAGGAACGCTGCCATCAGGAAGCCAAGGATAAATTGTACAGCTACGGACTGAACCGTAATGAAGTGGATGACCTGCTATCGAAGCTCATTGAAGAAAATTATCTGAATGAAGAACGGTTTGCCATTCAGTTTGCAGGAGGGAAGTTCAGGGTAAAGCAATGGGGAAGGGTTAAGATCAAATATGAGCTGAAACAAAAACGGGTAAGTGATTACTGTATTCGTAAAGCTTTGGCCTCTATTCCTGCAGACGACTATGACCATGTATTAAAAAAACTATTTGAAGAGAAACTAAATACCCTTCGATCTGAAAAACAGCTACTCGTTAAGAAAAGAAAACTACAGCAATTCCTTTTGCAAAAGGGTTATGAGGCTGATCTGGTGCGGGAGTTGTGTAGAGCGGTTAAATAATAGAGTATCTTCTGAGTAAAGTCATCGGCCAGTAAATGAGAAAGCAGTTGGCAGTTACCAGTTACCAGTTGGCAACGTATTCAAATTGATGGTCAATATCATTAACGTGCACCAGCCAACTGCCCACTGCAAACTGCCAACTTCGCATCTTTTTCTCAGCAACGTCTCTCTGTTGATTTGTGCGTTGGCCGAGGACGTTGCGTCTAGTTATACGCAACGTCCCTTGCAGGAGACGTTGCTGGGAAGGAGTAAATGAGAAAGCAGTTGGCAGTTACCAGTTGCCAGTTGGCAACGTATTCAAATTGATGGTCAATATCATTAACGTGCACCAGCCAACCGCAAACTGCCAACTTCGCATCTATAACCCCTGTCTTATCAAATACGTAACCGACCTCCATTTATTAACCGCCTTATCCATATCGCAAATCAATGCTTCACGGCTATATTGATCGGGAGTAAATATGCCGCCGGATCGATTTTCATTTTTTCCCAACTGATCAAGACAAACCATCGTTCTGCTAAAAATGGCCAGTGAAAGTAATTGAAGGAATTCTGTTATTTGTTTACGAGGATAAGGGCAACGATAAGCTGTAGACACTGCATCATCATAAATCTCAACAAAATATTTCCGTAAGCCGGTAATGGATGTAGCATCGGTGACAAGTGTGTGAATCCCGTCACGACTATCCTTATACACATCAAAAATATCATTGCTTAGTTGCATCACGCCGCCCAGTTTATACAACATGGCTTGCTCTTCAGCATCTATAGGAAAAGCAAAACTGGTTCTGTATAATAATAATGATAGCGCCCCTTTGCGCAGGGTGATGTCTTTTATCTCTGCTTCTGATAATCCGGGAAGGGCTTGTTTTCGGGTTTCAAGTTGGACCTGAAATACGCGGTGAATATGTTCAATGCTGATCGTTCGATTGGGAAGGTTTTTTAATCCGAGCCGGTACAGGGTTAAAAATAATTCCTGGTTGCTGTTTTGAGCAGATACTGTTTCGGGATGGTCAATAAATTCCTGGAGCAATTCATCAGACAGTTCCTGCTTATCGAAGAAATCATCAAAGAGTCCGGTAGCAGCTCCCTGACAGGTAGCAGCCAGTCTTTTTTGTGGGGTCATTTTTGTTCCATGCAGTAAACAGAAAGCTTCGCCCAATATTGCAGGAACCGCTAATCCATAATATTGGTAAATTTTTTTCAGATCGGTTTCATCAATACTACCGTCGTTATGCTGAAGCAATTCATTAATGATGGGACGGATATTTTCTTTCAGGAATTTTTTTTGCGTATTGAGCTGTTGTACCACTTGGCTGATCAACCGGGGTATTTGTAGTATCGAGATCAGTTTACGTGAATTGAACATGATGAACATTCGTTAGGCAAACGAAAATACCATTTATCCCTTTATAAAAATAACGGGAAAATAACCAGAGCTTTCATAATTTGGCATTGAATAAACGATAAAAAAATAATCATGTCAGCACAAAAAAATATCGCTTCACTGAATTTAGTTCCGGCACTCATCCTGCTCTCCAGTATGCTTGTTACATTGATCGCTTGTAATCCGGATAACTCCACAGCCGCTGAAACCGCCATGGATACCCTAACCCGCAGTGAGGAAGCAAAACCAAAAGAGCCCGGTAAGAATGCGGGTGATCTTGCCAAAGAAAAAGCCACTACCCTTGTTGTACAGTTCAAGGGTTTTAGTATGGGCGACCAGCCACATTATCTGTTTACAGACAAGGCGGGCAAAGAATGGGATTTTGTTGAGAACCAGGATACCAGTATTGCCTTTTCGTTGCAGCTGCCTCAAAAAAAAGCTACAGAAAGAAATCAGGGATTTGCCTCTAATAAAACTTTGGAAGGAAAATGGTTCAGCATTCAATACGGTTTCAGCATGCAACCACAGCACGAAACAGAACGCATGGCCAATTTACCTGTGATCATTAAAGCAACTGCTGTACAATGATGATGGGTAGTTATCGACACAACTGACTGATCATCTGCTGATGTTGTGGAAACTGTGCTATCAATGATGAAGCATCGGCTAATTCAAAATCTGCAAAATCAAAACCCGGCGCCACGGTACATCCCACAAATGAATAATTGGATGAGAGGATTGGTCTACTCGCAAACCAGCAATTGGCGGGCACCACATATTGAAACAGTTGTCCTTTTTCAGGTGCTTGTCCGAGGGTAATAATACTTAGCCCCTCTTCTTCCGAAAGCATGAATACTTCCAATGGATCACCTGCATAAAAATGCCAGCATTCATCCGAACGGATCCGGTGAAACGCAGAAAAATTTCCTTGTTCCAGTAAAAAAAAGATGGCGGTAGAAAAGGCTCTGCTGCCCAAAAATCTTTCGGGCAATACCTCATGAGGAATGGATTCTTTGCTTTTATAAGTTTCTTTATACCAGCCTCCTTCGGGATGGGGTTGCAGCTGATATGCCTGTATAAGTGCCTTTGCGGGAACCATGGATATTTTTCGGGAAGATAAGGATTGCACGGGTACTGCAAACCATGATCTGGCTATTTTATTCTTTGCCTTTTTTCTTTTGCTCTTTACCCCAGCTAATTTCATAACTCATGCCAGCCAGTAAAAATTGTTGATTGAGCTTTCCCCAGGTAAATAAATATTCAACATGCGGAGCCCAATGGCCCCATTCCAGTAAAATACCGGCACCGGCATTGGCTGAATAGAATTTTTCAGTTGCTCTATAGAGCAAATTTCCAGTCTCGATGGTTTCTTTTTCTGAAGTGTGGCTTAACCCGGCAATGGGATACCATTTTAATTTTTTGTACAGCGGACAGAGATAATGAAAGTTGAGATCGAAATCCCAAGCCGATAATTCCGTTCTTTCTTCGCCGATAATTCGGGTGATGGGGAAGAACCGATTCATTTCAATGCCAGCACTGAGCCGTTCATTAAAATGATAGAAACTACTAATATTGAGCCCATTCAATTCACTGTGCATATTGCGCATGGCGGCCAGGTCAATGCTTAATTTATCTTGAGCATGAATAGCACTCACCGGCATACCGGCGATCAGCAAAATGGATATAAAGCGGAAAATATTTTTCATGCAGCAAAGAAAACCCTAACGCTGCATGCATTAACTGATATTCGTCTTTCCATGATTTGATTTTCATCAGGAATTAGCCTGTTAAAATTCCGCACTCTTCGGATACCTGGGGAAGGGGATCACATCCCGGATATTGCCCATGCCGGTAACAAATTGTACCAATCGTTCAAAACCAAGGCCAAACCCTGCGTGCGGACAAGCACCAAATTTTCGGGTATCCAAATACCACCACAATTCTTCTGCGGGAATATTCATTTCCTTCATGCGCTGGGTAAGTTTATCGAGGCGCTCTTCCCGCTGGCTTCCACCCACGATCTCGCCGATGCCCGGTGCCAGGATATCCATGGCCGCTACGGTTTTGCCGTCGTCGTTCTGACGCATATAAAATGCTTTGATCTCTTTTGGATAATCAGTGAGGATCACCGGCTTTTTAAAATGTTTTTCTACCAGATAACGTTCGTGTTCACTTTGCAGATCAACGCCCCATCCTTCGATCAGGTATTGGAATTTCTTTTTCTTATTATGGTTGCTGTCTTTTAAGATCTGGATGGCTTCGGTATAGGTTAAACGCTCAAAATCATTGTTCACCACAAAACTCAGTTTTTCCATGAGTCCCATTTCACTTCTTTCAATCTGTGGTTTTTGTTTTTCTTCCTCTTCCAGTCGCGCAGCCAAAAATTCAAGATCCTCTTTATTATGTTCCATGGCATAGCGGATCACCGAGCGCACAAAATCTTCGGCCAGGTTCATATTGTCTTCGAGATCATTGAAAGCCACTTCGGGTTCAATCATCCAGAACTCGGCCAGGTGGCGGGTGGTATTGCTGTTTTCGGCCCTGAACGTAGGCCCGAAAGTGTATATATCACTAAAAGCCATGGCGGCCAGCTCACCTTCTAATTGTCCGCTTACCGTAAGGTTCGTGTTTCTTCCAAAAAAATCTTCTTTGAAATTGATGCTTCCATCTTCATTTTTTGGCGCGGTTCCATCTAATGGGAAGGTGGTTACCTTAAACATTTCGCCGGCACCCTCGGCATCACTGGCGGTGATGATGGGTGTGTGGAGATATACAAATCCTTTGTCGTTAAAAAATTTATGTACGGCAAATGCCAGCGCGTGACGCACCCTGAATATTGCACCGAAAGTGTTGGTACGAAAACGCAGATGAGCGATCTCGCGCAAATATTCCAGGCTGGGCCGGTTCTTGATCTGCAGGGGATATTTTTCACCATCACATTCGCCCAGTATTTCAATGGAACTGGCTTTCAGTTCAATTTTCTGGCCCTTTCCCTGGGAAGGGATGATTTCGCCGGTGGCCTTGATGCAGGCACCCGGACTAACACTTTTCAGCATAGCTTCATCGAACATACCCAGTGCGGCTACTATCTGTAAATTAGCATTGGTACTACCATCATTAAGGGCAATGAACTGGTTGTTGCGGAAACTGCGTACCCAACCCATTACGGTGGTTTGGTAGTTGGCTTCATCACTGGCTAGCAGCGCTTTGATACGGGTCCTGTTGTTGAACATAATACTTGAAATTGGCTGCAAATATAAGCATAGAAACACGGATGGCATGGGCCATGGCTGATAAAGCCGGGATAAAAAGGCCGATCAAACAGGAATACAAGGCTTTTTACCCCCTTTGAAACCCTCAAAAAAATTGTGTTTTGTGAAAAAATGCCTATTTTTGAGCCGGAACAGGCTGATAAGTTTATCCAATCATTCTCTTTATCAGGTAGTCATATTCCATCAATAATAACACTCTCCCGAATATTGTCGGGATCAATTTTCAAGCTTTAAGGACGTTTTTTGAGAAAATCATTTTCAATTTTTTATGTACGATATTTTACAACTGAACGACCTGCTCGTTCCTGAGTTGCTAGACATTGCTGAGCAACTAACAATTCCCAATGCAAAAAAACTTAACAAACAGGACTTGGTTTATAAGATCCTCGACAAACAAGCCATTATGAATGCAGCCGTAAAAAACGATGGGGATAAACCCAAACGTAAAAGGATCATCAAAGCCTCCACTTCCAATAGTTCTGAAGAAGCAGAAGTAGTTCAGGAAGCCCTTCCTAAAAAAGAGGTGGCAGCACCCGCCAAGCCTAAAAAACCTGAGCCGGAGAAAAGACCGCTTAAAAAACCGGTTGAAATTGAGGCCGAAGAATTGCAGCCCATCACCGATGAGCAGAGTACTATTCCTCCGGCCATTGCACAAATGCTGCAGGAAGAAGATATTCAGCAGCCCGAAGTGCAGATGGAAGAATCAGCACAACAACAAGCCAAGCAGTATCCACAGCGCAGAGAGCAGCCCGCATTCAATATTGAATTTGACGGCGTGATCCTGGGCGAGGGAGTATTGGAAATGATGCCCGATGGATATGGTTTCTTAAGAAGCAGTGATTATAATTATCTTTCTTCACCCGATGATATCTATGTATCACCCAGTCAGATAAAATTATTTGGATTGAAAACAGGCGATACCGTGTATGGTAGTGTTCGCCCGCCAAAAGAAGGAGAAAAATATTTTGCTTTATTGAAGGTGGAAACCATCAATGGCAAATCTCCTGAGGAAGTACGCGACCGTGTTCCTTTCGATTACCTGACACCGTTATTCCCATTCGAAAAATTAAGTCTGTGTACCAAATCAGATAATTACAGCACCCGCATCATGGACCTGTTTACCCCAATTGGTAAAGGCCAGCGTGGATTGATCGTGGCCCAACCCAAAACGGGAAAGACCATGTTGCTGAAAGAACTTGCTAATGCCATTGCTGAAAATCATCCTGAATGTTATCTGATGATCGTACTGGTAGATGAGCGCCCTGAAGAGGTGACCGATATGGAGCGTAGTGTAAAAGCAGAAGTGATCGCTTCAACATTTGATGAACCCGCCGAAAAACACGTGAAAGTGAGTACCATCGCCCTGCAAAAAGCAAAGCGTTTGGTAGAATGTGGTCATGATGTGGTGATCCTGCTCGATAGTATTACCCGTTTGGCAAGGGCACATAATACCGTGGCTCCTTCTAGTGGAAAGGTATTGAGTGGTGGTGTGGAAGCCAATGCCATGCAAAAGCCAAAACAATTTTTTGGTGCGGCTCGTAAGATCGAGAATGGCGGATCATTGACCATCATTGCTACTGCCCTGGTAGATACCGGAAGTAAAATGGATGAGGTGATCTTTGAAGAATTTAAAGGTACCGGTAATATGGAATTGCAATTGGAGCGTAAACTCTCTAACCGCAGGATCTATCCGGCCATTGATATTGTTTCATCTTCTACCCGCAGGGACGACCTGTTGCTGGATAAAGATACCTTCCAGCGCATGTGGGTATTGCGTAAGCATATGGCCGACATGAATCCGGAAGAAGCCATCAACGTGCTGTTGAAGAATATGAAAGGCACAAAAGACAATGCCGAGTTCTTAACCAGCATGAACGGATAAACTCAATATAATTAAATAATCAGCCGCCGGTTTTTCGGCGGCTTTTTCTTTGTGTAACTTTACGGATCAATGATGGCGTCGTCATCATTTTCTAAAACAATATGCCGGTACAAAAAATATCCATACAAGAATTCCTGTTGCTTGCCCAAAAGCATACGGTACTGGATGTACGCAGTCCGGCCGAATACCAACACGCCCATATCCCCGGCGCTATATCCCTGCCCTTGTTCAGCGATGAAGAAAGAATAGTAGTGGGAACCTGTTACAAACAAAAAGGACGAGAAGCGGCGATCAAGATCGGACTCGATTATTTTGGGGTGAAGATGCGGCCCATGGTGGAGGAGGTAGAAAAGATGGTGGGTAGCCATGGATCAAAACAATTATTGGTGCATTGTTGGCGGGGTGGTATGCGCAGCGCTGCCGTGGCCTGGCTGCTCAGCCTTTATGGATTTGATGTGTATGTGATGGAAGGAGGGTATAAAGTTTTTCGTAACTGGGTATTGGCCCAGTTTGAAATAGCAGATCATTTTAAAGTAGTGGGCGGATATACCGGTAGCGGTAAAACGCCAATCATTCATGCCTTGCAACAGGCAGGGAAAGCAATCATTGACCTGGAAGCCCTGGCCCATCATAAAGGATCAGCCTTTGGTGCATTGGGCGAAGCTCCACAACCCAAACAGGAAATGTTTGAGAACCTGCTGGCCCTGGAATTGGAGAAAAAAAGAAATGCACCGCAGGCCGCTGAAGGTATCTGGCTGGAAGATGAGTCGCAGCGCATCGGTAACCTGCAAATACCCATGGCACTATGGTACACGATCCGCAGGAGCCCTGTTTATTTCTTGGATATTCCTTTTGAAGCGCGGCTGGATTATATCACCGAGCATTATGGAAAATTTGCTCAGGCCGACCTTATCAATGCAGTGCTGCGGATACAAAAAAGGCTGGGCGGACTGGAAACAAAAAATTCGGTCCAGTATTTTCTGGAAAATAAACCAGCTGAAAGTTTCCGGATCCTGCTTACCTATTACGACAAATGGTATTTCAAGGGCCTGCATAACCGCGAAAATCTTTCCCAGATTTTAAATAAAATACCCTGTACAGGCGTTGATACGGAAACCAATACCAAAAATCTGTTAGCATGCACTACCGCAAGTACATTATAATCTTCTGTTTATTTAGTCTACCCCGGCTACTTTTTGCCCAGGATATTACCGGCTTATGGAAGGGAACCCTGTATAATGATACCATTAAAAAATTCCTGCGTTATGAAGTGGCCATCAGCGAGAATAAGGGCAAGCTTAGCGGGTATTCGCATACTTTCTTTATACTCGACGACAAGGAATATTATGGCGTAAAAAAGATTAAAGTAAAACGCGACCAGGATAAAGTGATCGTGCAGGATGAAAAACTGATCGCAAACAACTATCCTATTGCTCCGGCTAAAGGTGTTCATCAACTGGATATACTTACCTTGGAGATACAAGACAGCATCATGATCCTGAGCGGTCCCTTCAGCACCAACCGCACAAAAGAATATAGTTCACTCACCGGAACCATCCGGTTGCAAAGAAAGAATGATTACCGACAATCGGCCCTCGTTCCTCATTTGGAAGAGCTGGGACTAGTGAAACAGTTGTCATTTGTTGAGCCAGAAATAATATCGGTTGAAACTACCGTAACTCCTACCGCAATTGCTATCATACCCGAAATAAAAAAAGAGAAAGAGAAGAAGCCGACTAAAAAAATAACTACTGTCCCTGTTGTAGCAGTAGCACCAGTTATAGCAGTAGCACCAGTTGTTCCAGAGAAAAAACCGGAACCGGTGGTTTTTACTCCTGCTGCTAATGTAGCCAATCGTACCATTGAAACTGTGCAGTCGGTGTATTTCAGTTCCGATAGTCTGGTACTCACGCTATACGATAATGGAGAAGTGGATGGTGATACGGTAAGTGTACTGATGAATGGAAAAATCATCATGCCCATGCAGGGACTCAGCACAAAAGCCATTCGTAAAACGATTTACATCACGCCCGATATGCCCGATAGTTTGCAGTTGATCATGTATGCTGAAAACCTGGGTAGCATCCCGCCCAATACTGGGTTGTTGGTGGTGCACGATGGAGAAGCTGTTTATGAGATCCGGTTCAGCGGCGATTATAAAAAAAATGCAGCCATCCTGTTTAAACGAAAAAAAACAGCCGGTAAATAACCTTACAAACATCAATATGGAAAATACAGCGACCACTAACGGCAACGAAGAACCGATAAAGCTAACGAAATACTCACATGGGGCAGGCTGTGGTTGCAAGATCTCGCCGATGGTGTTGGACGAGATACTGAAAACATCCTCGCCGCTTCCGGTGAACAGTAAATTGCTGGTAGGCAATAGCAGCAAAGATGATGCGGCCGCTTATGATATTGGAAATGGCATGGCGCTGATATCAACCACCGATTTTTTTATGCCCATTGTGAATGATGCATTTGATTTTGGAAGGATCGCCTCGGCCAATGCAATCAGTGATGTATATGCCATGGGCGGAACACCTGTAATGGCAATCGCTATCCTGGGGTGGCCGGTTGAAAAATTACCCGCATCATTAGCGCAGCAGGTATTGGAAGGGAGCCGGGCGATCTGTGCTGAAGCAGGTATTCCATTGGCTGGTGGACATAGCATTGATGCACCTGAGCCCATATTCGGGTTGGCGGTTAGCGGATTGGTTCCCATTGAAAACCTGAAACAAAATAATACTGCCAAAGCAGGCGACCAGATCTTTTTGACAAAGCCACTAGGCGTTGGCGTTATGGCCACGGCACAAAAGCGTGGTTTATTGCGTGAAGAAGACCTGCCCGTATTGATCGCGCAGCTTACCAAACTCAACAGCATTGGTGCAGCCCTGGGAAAGATCAAAGGCGTTTCTGCTATGACGGATGTTACCGGCTTCGGACTGCTGGGACACCTGATCGAAATGGCAGAGGGTTCCGGATTATCAGCGGAAGTAGAATATGCAAAGATCCAGGCAACACAAGGTGTGCGCGAATACCTGGCCCAGCGCATTGTACCGGATTCAACTTTCAGGAACTGGAATAGCTATAGTGATAAAGTGGCTTTCGATAAATCGGTGAATGTAATGGAAGCCTTTAACCTGTTGCCCGATCCGCAAACCAATGGAGGTTTATTGATCGCGGTGCAACCGGAAGCGGTGGCCGCTGTTCAACAATTATTTAGAGAGAACCAACTCGATGCTTTTTTAGAACCCATTGGAGTTTTTACGAACGAAGAAGAAAAAAGAGTGAGGGTGGTTTAGGGGGGACAACTAAGTAACTTGTTAGTTTAGGTTTAAAGTTTAATGTTTAAAGTCTAAGGTTTAGGGGTTTAAAAGATCAGGTGCTGTTTATTCTTTATTTTTTCATTTGTCATTTCTGTAATCAATTGTACGCCCGGTAAAGAGCGGATGGCCTGCATCAGTTCTTTCAGTTCTTCGGCGTTGGGCAGATCGCCCTTGATCAGCCATAAAAAATCTAAGTGTTTGAATTCGGGCAATAAGTATTCACCATCAAACTGGTTATTGTACAGATAATGAGTAAGTGTGATGGAGGGCACGGCGTATTCGTAGATGGAGAAAAAATATTTCCGTTGCTTTTTTTTCAGTTCGATCTCAAAATCATTGTTCACCCTGAAATTAACACCCAGCAA